>Ga0207655_1001777_pt1 | contig 18792 bp, 18 predicted proteins | sample KBSM44metaG_FD_184398 | JGI IMG/M metagenome (GOLD analysis project Ga0207655, IMG submission 184398) | Miscanthus rhizosphere microbial communities from Kellogg Biological Station, Michigan, USA - KBS M4-4 metaG (SPAdes) (version 2) | ecosystem: Host-associated > Plants > Roots > Rhizosphere >...
TTCCGGGGTTCATGTTCTGGCGCCTGATTACAAATCCCGGTTGCGCTGGGTCGTCCCGCTGGTGATCGTTGTCGCCGTGGTATTCCCGTTCTTCTCCAACTCTTACCTGTTGGGCGTGGTCATCCTTGGGTTGATCTACGTGCTGCTGGGCCTGGGCCTGAATATCGTGGTCGGCCTGGCCGGCCTGCTCGACCTGGGTTATGTGGCGTTCTATGCCATCGGTGCCTACGGCCTAGCGCTCGGTTACCAATATCTGGGGCTGGGCTTCTGGACGGTGCTGCCTTTGGCGGCGATCACTGCCGGGCTGGCGGGGTGCATCCTGGGTTTCCCGGTGCTGCGTCTGCACGGCGACTACCTGGCAATCGTGACCCTGGGCTTTGGTGAAATCATCCGGTTGATCCTCAACAACTGGTTGTCCCTGACCGGTGGCCCGAATGGCATGGCGGCGCCGTTGCCAACTTTCTTCGGTCTCGAATTCGGAAAGCGGGCGAAGGACGGCGGGGTACCTTTTCATGAGTTCTTCGGCATTGCCTACAACCCGGACGTGAAGTACTACTTCATTTATGCGGTGTTGTTCCTGGTGGTGCTGGCCGTGCTGTACATCAAGCATCGCTTGACCCGCATGCCGGTCGGTCGCGCATGGGAAGCCTTGCGTGAAGACGAAATCGCCTGTCGCTCCATGGGTCTGAATCACGTACTGGTCAAACTGTCGGCGTTCACCATCGGCGCATCGACGGCGGGCCTGGCCGGCGTGTTCTTCGCGACCTATCAGGGCTTTGTGAACCCGACCTCGTTCACCTTCTTCGAATCGGCATTGATCCTCGCCATCGTGGTACTTGGCGGCATGGGTTCGACCATCGGCGTGGTGATGGCAGCATTCGTGTTGACCGTCGCCCCGGAACTGCTGCGCGGCTTCGCTGAATATCGCGTGCTGCTGTTCGGCATCCTGATGGTGTTGATGATGATTTGGCGACCGCGCGGCCTGATCCGGATCAGCCGTACCGGTGTGACCCCGCGTAAAGGAGTAGCGCCATGAGTGAAGTCGTACTCTCGGTCGAGAACCTGATGATGCACTTCGGTGGCATCAAGGCGTTGAGTGACGTCAGCCTGAAGGTCAAGCGCAACTCGATCTTCGCGTTGATCGGCCCCAACGGCGCGGGCAAGACCACTGTGTTCAACTGCTTGACCGGGTTCTATAAAGCGTCCGGCGGGCATATCGAGCTCAACACCCGTGGGGTGAAGACCAACGTCATCAAAATGCTCGGGGAGCCGTTCAAGGCAACCGATTTCGTTTCGCCGAAAAGCTTCATCAGCCGGCTCCACTACAAGATGTTCGGTGGCACGCACCTGATCAACCGTGCCGGTCTGGCGCGGACTTTCCAGAACATTCGCCTGTTCAAGGAGATGTCGGTACTGGAAAACCTGCTGGTAGCCCAGCACATGTGGGTCAACCGCGGCATGCTGGCCGGCATCCTCAACACCAAGGGTTATCGCAAGGCCGAAAGCGATGCACTGGACCACGCCTTCTACTGGCTGGAAGTGGTGGACCTGGTGGACTGCGCCAACCGCCTGGCTGGTGAACTGTCCTATGGTCAGCAACGCCGTCTGGAGATCGCCCGGGCCATGTGTACCCGGCCGCAGATCATCTGCCTCGACGAACCGGCCGCCGGCCTCAACCCTCAGGAAACCGAAGCGCTGAGCGCGATGATCCGGCTGCTGCGTGACGAGCATGATCTGACCGTGGTGTTGATCGAGCACGACATGGGCATGGTCATGAGCATTTCCGACCACATCGTGGTGCTGGACCACGGCGTTGTCATCGCCGAGGGCGGGCCTGATGCGATCCGACACGATCCGAAAGTGATTGCCGCCTATCTGGGCGCCGACGAAGAGGAACTGGTATGAGTCAACCGATCCTCGAACTGAAAGAGATCGACGTGTTCTACGGACCGATCCAGGCCCTGAAGAAAGTCTCGTTGCACATCAATGAAGGGGAGACCGTCAGCCTGATCGGCTCCAACGGTGCCGGCAAGTCGACCCTGCTGATGTCGATTTTCGGTCAGCCACGGGCGACTGACGGGCAAATCGTCTATCAGGGTGTGGATATCACTCACAAGTCGTCCCACTACATCGCCTCCAACGGTATCGCTCAGTCGCCGGAAGGCCGCCGGGTGTTCCCCGACATGACCGTCGAGGAAAACCTGCTGATGGGCACCATCCCGATCGGTGACAAGTACGCCGCCGAGGACATGGAGCGCATGTTCGAGCTGTTTCCGCGGCTCAAGGAACGGCGTAACCAGCGGGCCATGACCATGTCCGGTGGCGAGCAGCAAATGCTCGCCATTGCCCGGGCGTTGATGAGCCGACCCAAGCTGTTGCTGCTCGATGAGCCGAGCCTGGGGCTGGCGCCGATTGTGGTGAAACAGATCTTCGCGACCCTGCGGGAACTGGCCAAGACGGGCATGACCATCTTTCTGGTGGAGCAGAACGCCAACCACGCCCTCAAGCTGTCGGACCGGGCGTACGTGATGGTCAACGGGCAGATCCGCCTCACCGGCACCGGCAAGGAGCTGCTGGTGAACGAGGAGGTGCGTAACGCCTATCTCGGCGGGCACTAAACCGAAGAGCCTGGAAAACGCCCTGACGAACTCAGGGCGTTTTTTTATGCCCGCACAATCCCTACACGAGGCTGTGGTTTGAGGTAAAGGGAAATTGTGGAAAACAATATTCATGACCTCTCAAAGCGCGACATAAAGCCGCTGCAAATTGCTGTTTTGTCACGGTTTTGACTTGTCCCCGTTTGCTGTGGAGCTGGCTGTGAATAACGTGGGAGTAGCTGGCTGTAAGCCTTTGAATACGTGGCTTTCAGAGGGATGACTGTTTTTTGATCAGGTGCTTTTGGCGAACCTGAAGTGGGCATTGTCAACCTTTTTGTTATGAGCGAAGCCGGTGTGAGCCGAGGTGGACAAGCCTGTGGATAAGTCTGTGGTTAAACTCTGGAAAGACTCGGCTGAGGGCCGTGGTTGCTGGCTTGGCGCCATCGTCGCTATGACCGCTCAGTCGTGCAAATTGCCCTGGACTACACAGCGGATGCCTCAGGGTCAAGCAAAAAACTTTCAAATATGCCCGCAAAGCCTTGTGGATAGCGGCTTGCAGCTTTTCCACTTGCCCCCGGAAACTGTGGACCGGCCTGTGGATAAGGTGCGCGTACATGGCTGCAAGCCACGGGGCATGGGGTGTTGCCAGCATTGATCATTTTTTGTACGGTTTTTGCCATGGTTGCCGCTGTGGAAAAGGCCGGGCATGCTGCCGGTTGATTTTCTATTCCAAGGGCTGACTGTCAGCCGACGCAAGGAGAACACGATGTCCAACACCCTGTTTATTACCGGCGCGACCTCCGGTTTTGGTGAAGCCTGTGCCCGTCGTTTTGCCGAGGCCGGCTGGAAACTGGTGCTGACAGGTCGTCGTGAAGAGCGCCTCAATGCCCTGTGCGCCGAGTTGTCGAAACAGACCGAGGTCCATGGCCTGGTGCTCGACGTACGGGACCGCAAGGCCATGGAGGAGGCGATTGCCAACCTGCCGCCATCCTTCGCCAAGCTGCGCGGGCTGATCAACAACGCCGGCCTGGCCCTGGGTGTGGACCCGGCGCCCAAGTGCAATCTCGATGATTGGGACACCATGGTCGACACCAACATCAAAGGCCTGATGTACAGCACCCGCCTGTTGCTGCCACGTTTGATCGCTCATGGTCGTGGCGCCAGCATCGTCAACCTCGGCTCCATCGCCGGCAACTACCCGTACCCGGGCAGCCACGTGTATGGCGCGAGCAAGGCGTTCGTCAAACAGTTCTCCCTGAACCTGCGCTGCGACCTGCAAGGTACGGGCGTGCGGGTCAGCAACATCGAGCCGGGCCTGTGCGAGAGCGAGTTCTCGCTGGTGCGTTTCGCCGGTGACCAGGAGCGTTACAACGCCACTTACGCCGGTGCCGACCCGATCCAGCCGCAAGACATCGCCGAGACCATTTTCTGGGTGCTCAACGCACCGGCCCACATCAACATCAACAGCCTTGAGCTGATGCCGGTGAGCCAGACCTGGAGTGGGTTTGCCATTGAGCGTAATGCCAAGGTGTAAGACCGAGTAACGGCTATTCGCGGGCAAGTCTCGCTCCTACGGATTATGTGTTGTTCGCAGAGTCGCGATTCAACATAAAACCTGTAGGAGCGAGGCTTGCCCGCGAAAACAATTTTTCAGTCAGCGCAAATACTCGGCCAGCCCGCGATAGCAGGTTGCCAAGTGATAAGGCGTGGTCGAAGGCATGTCCTTGCGGCTCACTTCGCCCTGCTCATCGCGACACTCATACCAACCGCCCGCATGCAGAAAGCTTTGTTGCAACGCCTGCAATTGGCGTTGCACCGATGCTTCGCTGTCCGGGCGCAAGGTCAGGGCGCGCAGGTATTCGGCTTGAGCCCAGATGCGTTGGGTTGCGTCGCGAGGGTGATCATCCAGTTCCAGCATCGCTCGCACGGCACCGGTCTGCTGATCGACACCCCGTTGCTCGGTGAACGCAAACGCGCGCTCCAGCGAGGCATGCAGTGTCGAGCCGCGCAGCAATGGCGAGGATTGCAGCAGGAAATACCATTCGAACTGATGGCCCGGCTCGAACCAGTTATCCACAGCTCCCAGCGGCTTCTCCATCAACACCGCATGTCGCGGGTCGATGAAACGCTTTTGCATGGCTGTGCATAACTCGATGAGTGCGTTCTGCACAGCCGCGTCTTCGCGCACCGACAGGGTGGCGAGGAAGGCTTCGGCCAAATGCATCAGCGGGTTCTGCAATGGCCCGGAGTCGAGCGAGGACCAATCACGGTCCAGGCTGGCTTCGTACAGGCCGTCGCCCGTGGCGAAACGCTGCGCTACCACTTCCAGCGCGGCGTTGAGTACCGACTCCACCAGCGGTTCGCGAACCTTGTCCCAATAATGGGCGCAGGCGAACAGGATGAAGGCGTGGGTGTAGAGGTCTTTGCGCTGGTCCAGCGGCGTACCTTGCGGGTCGATGCTGTAGAACCAGCCGCCATGCTCGGCATCGTGGAAATGCCGTTGCAAGGAACGAAACAGCGCCGCCGCGCGCTCTTCAGCCTTGGGCACCTGGCCGATCAGGCTGGAGAACAGGTACAGCTGCCGCGCGCAGGCCATGGCCCGGTAGCGCTGAGGGGGCAGCGGTTTATGCTCGGCATCCAGCGCCTCATAAGGCAACGCCATGTCGGCGTTCCAGCCGGGGCCCTGCCAGAGCGGCACGATCACGTCCTGGAAGTGCTGGTGCACTGAGGCGAACAGGGCGGTCAATTCAGGCTGGGAGGCAGAGCGGGAAGCATGCGGCATTGGCTGGCGTCGTCACGGCAGGGTTAATTGCGCGACATGTTAGCAGGCCTTAGAGATGCGGTGTCTGTCAGGCCGCCTTCGCGGGCAAGCCTCGCTCCTACAGGTTTCGTGTCATGACACGAATTGCGGGGTCAAACACAATCCTGTAGGAGCGAGGCTTGCCCGCGAAGAGGTCAGTCCAGACGCTAGAGAATTAACCCGCTAATAACCAAGCTCCGGTTACCGCCGACGCCGCACCCGCCAGCCGAACCAATGGTGCCGCGGCCTGAGGCAAGACGCGAACCATCGCATAACCCGCGGCATGCAACGCCGCTGTCGCTGCCACAAACCCTGCGGCATACGCCCAGGGACTGGACATGTCCGGCAATTCCAGGCCATGCGCCACACCATGAAACAGCGCGAACAACGCGGTCGCCGCAACCGCCAGGCTCAGCGGCGGACGCACTGCCAACGCCACCGCCAGGCCCAGCGCCAATACCGATGCCGCAATCCCGCTTTCCAGCGCCGGCAGGTTCAGTCCTTCAAAACCCAGCAAGCCGCCGATCAACATGGTGCCCACGAATGTGCACGGCAGGGCCCAGCGCGCAGCGCCTTTCTGCTGCGCCGCCCACAACCCCACGGCAACCATCGCCAGCAAGTGATCGAGGCCGCCGATCGGGTGGCTGATGCCGGCGATCAAGCCGTTGTCGCCATGGCCCGGGTGGGCGAAGGCAATGGCTGGGGTCAGCAGCAGGGCCATGGCGCCCAGGATGCGTTTCAGTGTCATGGATAAGCTTCCTTGTTGATAAGTGTGATCAGGCCGCAGTCAGCAGGCCCTGGCGTTCGATGAAGGCGATGATTTCTTCAAGGCCCTGGCCGGTTTTCTGGTTGCTGAAGACAAACGGCTTGCCGTTGCGCATGCGTTGGGTGTCGCTGTTCATCATCTCCAGCGACGCGCCTACCAGCGGCGCCAGGTCGATCTTGTTGATCACCAGCAGGTCGGATTTGCAGATGCCGGGGCCACCCTTGCGCGGCAGCTTGTCGCCGGCGGAGACATCGATCACGTAAATGGTCAGGTCGGACAGCTCCGGGCTGAAGGTCGCCGAGAGGTTGTCGCCGCCGGATTCCACCAGGATCAGATCCAGCCCCGGAAAGCGCCGGTTCAGTTGGTCCACGGCTTCGAGGTTGATCGAGGCGTCTTCGCGGATCGCCGTGTGCGGGCAGCCGCCGGTTTCCACGCCGATGATCCGCTCCGGCGCCAAGGCTTCGTTGCGCACCAGAAAGTCAGCGTCTTCGCGGGTATAGATGTCGTTGGTCACGACGGCCAGGTTGTAGCGTTCGCGCAGGGCCAGGCACAGGGCCAGGGTCAAGGCGGTTTTGCCGGAGCCGACCGGGCCGCCGATGCCGACGCGCAGGGGTTGTGTGTTCATGTGATTCTCCAAACTAAAAGGCCCTAGGAACGGAACAGACGGCTGTACTGGCGCTCATGGGCCATGCACGCCAGGGACAGACCGAAAGCGGCGCTGCCAACGTGTTCGAGATTGATTCGGCTGGCGTCTTGCTGCGCCTGTTGCAGCAACGGCAGCAGTTCGCTGGTCAGGCGTTGTGCGGCTTGCTGGCCCAACGGCAGGGTTTTCATCAACACCGCCAGTTGGTTTTCCAGCCAGCTCCAGAGCCAGGCGGCCAGCGCATCTTGCGGGTTGATGTTCCAGGCGCGAGCCGCCAGCGCCCAGCCGAGAGCCAAGTGCGGTTCAGGGCGTTGCTCGAGAAAGGCGCGAGCAGGCTCGTCCAGCTCCGGCAAGCCGTTGAGCAGTTGCTGCAGCGAATAGCCCATCTGCCGGCTCTCCTGATGCAGCTCGCGGGTTTCGCGGCTGGCGCGATGCTCTTCGCAGCGTTGTAGCAACTCGGCCCAGTTTTCTTCGGCGGCGGCGGTGCAATGGGCGAGCAGCAGTGGCGCTTCGAAGCGCGCCAGGTTCAGCAGCAATTGATCGCTGATCCAGCGTCGCGCGCTGTCAGGATCATTGACCCGGCCGTTATCCACCGCCATTTCCAGGCCCTGGGAATAGCTGTAGCCGCCAATCGGCAGCTGCGGGCTGGCCAGGCGCAGCAGCGCCCAGGCGGGGTTCATAAGCGCACGCCGAACTGGTGCAGTTTCGGCGGGTAGTTGAAGTCCTCGTCACCGTGGCGCGAGTGGTGATGGCCACCACCGTAGGCACCGTGTTCCGGCTGGAACGGCGCTTCGATGTTCTCGGCCTTGGCGCCAAGCTGTTCGAGCATGGCCTTGAGCACGTAATCATCGAGCAGGCGCAACCAGCCGTCGCCGACTTGCAGGGCCACGTGGCGATTGCCCAGGTGATAGGCGGCGCGGGTCAGTTCGAACGCATTGGCGCAGGTGACGTGCAGCAGTTGTTCGGGGCGAGCACAGACGCGAACGACGCGCCCGTCTTCGGCTTGCAGGCACTCGCCGTCATGCAGCGGTGGCTGGCCGCGCTCCAGAAACAAGCCGACGTCTTCACCCTCGGCACTGAAACAGCGCAAGCGACTTTTGCTCCTGGCTTCGAAGGTCAGGTGCAACTCGGCGGCCCAGACGGGTTGAGGGTCGATTCTGCGATGAATCACCAGCATCGGAAGGCTTCCAGCAATGAACAATGTTCAGGCTAGAGCAAGGGGCTTGCCAATCGGGTGAGAGGTAGGAAATGCCTGTCAGAGCGACGGGGGGGACTCACAATGTTGCAGGACTTTGATTGAAGTTGGTGCGTGGCGGGTGTTTACGCACCAATTTGCAGCGCACAAAAAGATCGCAGCCTTCTGCCGAAGGCTGCGATTTTTTTCTAACGGGTTACTCGGTACTGCCGAGTCCTTGCCAATGCTTCAGCCCGATAAAGATAAACCGCAACTGCTGGGTGATTTTCGCCTGTGGTGTCAGGTGCTCGGGCAATGCTTCGGCCGGCGGATCGATGATGTCCGGCAGGGTCGCGAACACGCTTTTGACGATCAGATCGGCCATGACGCTCAGGCCGGCGATGTCCAGATGCTGCAGTTTGGGCATCAGCGACAAATCGGCCGCCAGGTCCGAGCTGATGTCCTCGCGCAGGCGGCCGATGGCCTGGCGCACCGGCAGCGAGCCGCCGTACTGCTCTCGGGCAAGAAACAGGAACTGCGAGCGATTGGCCGTGACCACATCGAGAAAGATCCGCACCGAGGCATCGATGATACCGCCCATGACGAATTCGTTATGGCGCACCAGGCGGATGGTTTCGCGGAAGGTCTGGCCGACTTCGCACACCAGCGCCAGGCCCAATTCGTCCATGTCGGCGAAGTGCCGGTAGAAACCAGTGGGCACGATCCCGGCGGTTCGCGTCACTTCACGCAGGCTCAAGCTGCCGAATCCTCGGCCGCTTTCCATCAGGTGGCGGGCAGCGTCCATCAGGGCGTTGCGGGTCTGTTGTTTCTGTTCGGCGCGGGGCAGCATCGCAAGGGTGTTTTCTGGACAGGGACAGCGGCGCACTCTAGCAAATCGGCTTCGCTGGCGTCGAACGGACTGTCGGGGGGATCACGCGGGGAAAACGCAGCTTCTATAAAGTCAAAAGCCCAATCCGGGGATTGGGCTTTTTTTCCAGGCCACCATGGGCTTAGCTCACAGCGCTGTTGCGTTCGATCACACGGTCACCACCACCTTCAGCAAGGGTTTGGCCTTGTGGAGTGCGATCGGTACCGTCAGCGGCCAGGGTTTGGCCTTGTGGAGTGCGATCGGTACCGTCAGCGGCCAGGGTTTGGCCTTGTGGAGTGCGATCGGTACCGTCAGCCGCCAGAGTTTGGCCTTGTGGGGTACGGTCGGTACCGTCAGCAGCCAGGGTTTGGCCCTGTGGGGTACGGTCGGTACCGTCAGCCGCCAGGGTTTGGCCCTGTGGAGTGCGATCCGAGCCATCCTGGGTGATCAGGCCTTTTTCTTTCAGGCGCTCGTTACCGTTGGCACCATCGGCAACGGTCTGGCTGAACACCGAGTGGCTGTCTTTGACTTGTGGAGTGGCCTGATCGGCAGCCGGCAGAGCAAAAGCGGTGCTGGCTAACATTGAGAGGGTCAGGCTAAGCAGTAATTCGCGTTTCATGATGGGTTGCTCCTTGGGAGGGCGATAAAGTGGGTACGAGTTCAATGCTACTCTCGATAAGTCGATATAAAAGTTCATAAACGCAATGGTAATAATCAACGGAATTGATTGTTTGGCCGAGCGGCTCTAGAACGGGCGTTTCCGGCGAACGTTTTTGCACTGAGGTGGGTATTTTCGACTCATTTTCGCCTCGCAAAAGTGCGGGGTCGGTAACGCTAAAAAGGGAGGAGCGAGACGGCTATTTGCGTTCGAATCGGCCTTCGGGTTAAACCTGCGGGCCGTTTTCCAGTCGTACATTTCATGGCAGGCCGGTTCTGGCCTAACGTTTCATCAGTGCGTCGCTGTCAGGGCGCTCAGTCGTATTCAGGAGCTCTGTGCAATGACGCGCACTCGTAAAATGCTTGCCTGGACCTCCGTCAGCCTCGTTGTGCTGCTGGCCGTCCTGGTGCTGATCATCGCGTTCTTCGATTGGAACCGGATCAAACCGCCCCTTAACGCCAAAGTCTCCGAAGAACTGCATCGTCCGTTCGCCATCAATGGCAACCTCGCGGTGGTCTGGCAGCGCGAGCCCGACGAAGGCGGCTGGCGGGCCTGGGTACCGTGGCCGCATGTGGTGGCCGAAGACCTGAGCCTGGGCAACCCGGACTGGTCGAAGCAACCGCAGATGGCCACCCTCAAACGCGTCGAGCTGCGTATTTCACCGCTGGCCTTGCTGACACAGCGGGTGACGATCCCGCGCATCGACCTGACCGAGCCCAATGCCGACCTGCAGCGTCTTGCCGACGGCCGCGCCAACTGGACATTCAAGTTCGACCCCAAGGATCCGAATGCCGAGCCTTCTAACTGGGTGCTGGACATCGGTGCCATCGGCTTCGACAAGGGCCATGTCACGCTCGACGATCAGAGCCTGAAAACCCGCCTCGACTTGCTGATCGATCCGCTGGGCAAGCCGATTCCGTTCAGTGACATCGTCGGCGACAAAGCGGCGAAAACCGCGCTTGAGAAGGGCGGCTCGCCGCAGGATTACGCGTTCGCGTTGAAGGTCAAAGGCCAATACCACGGCCAGAATCTGGCTGGCCAAGGCAAAATCGGTGGTTTGCTGGCCCTACAGGATGCCGCCAAGCCGTTCCCGCTTCATGCGCAAATGCAGATTGCCGACACCAGCGTCGAACTGGCCGGCACGCTCACCGATCCATTGAACCTCGGCGCCCTGGATCTGCGCCTGAAACTGGCCGGTGCCAGCCTGGGCAATCTCTATCCGCTGATCGGCGTGACCCTGCCGGATACCCCGCCGTACGCCACGGATGGGCATTTGACCGCCAAGTTGCATGAGTCGGGCGGGGCGGTGTACCGCTATGAGGACTTCAACGGCAAGATCGGCGAGAGCGACATCCATGGCAACCTGGCTTATGTCGCGAGTCAACCGCGGCCCAAGCTCAGCGGGGCGGTGGAGTCCAATCAACTGTTGTTTGCCGACCTGGCCCCACTGATCGGCGCCGACTCCAATGCCAAGCAAAAGGCCCGCGGCGGTGAAAGCAAACAGCCGGCGGACAAGATACTGCCGGTCGAGGAATTCAAGACCGAGCGCTGGCGCGATATGGACGCTGACGTCGAGTTCACTGGCAAGCGCATCGTCCACAGCGAAAAACTGCCGTTCAACGACCTCTACACCCATTTGGTGCTGACGGATGGTGTGCTCAGTCTCGAGCCCCTGCGTTTCGGCGTGGCTGGCGGCAATCTGGATGCGCAGGTTCGTCTGAACGGGCGCGCTGAGCCATTGGAAGGCCGGGCCAAACTGACCGCGCGCAAGTTCAAGCTCAAACAGCTGTTCCCCTCCATTGAACGGATGAAAACCAGTTTCGGTGAGCTCAATGGCGATGCCGACCTTGTCGGTCGTGGCAACTCGGTGGCCAAGCTGCTGGGCACCGCCGACGGCAATTTGAAGATGCTGATCAATGATGGCGCCATCAGTCGTGAGTTGATGGAGCTGGCCGGGCTCAATGTCGGCAACTATGTGGTCGGGAAAATCTTTGGCGACAAGGAAGTGAAGATCAATTGCGCGGCGGCCAATTTCGACATCAAGAGCGGTCTGGCGACCACGCAGTTGTTCGTCTTCGATACCGAGAACGCGATTGTCTACATCGATGGCACGGCGAACATGGCGACCGAGCAACTGGACCTGACCATCAGCCCGGAATCCAAGGGCTGGCGCTTGATTTCGTTGCGTTCGCCACTGTATGTGCGGGGTAAGTTCATCAAGCCGGATGCGGGGGTGAAAGCGGTGCCGCTGATGCTGCGCGGGGCCGGGATGGTGGCGTTGGGTGTGATTGCCGCGCCGGCGGCGGGTTTGCTGGCGCTGATCGCGCCGAGTGCTGGCGAGCCGAATCAATGTGCGCCGTTGCTGGAGCAGATGAAGGCGGGCAAGGCGCCGGTGACGGTCAAGCCCACCCGGTAGATCAAAAGATCTCAGCCTGCGGCCGCTACATTGGAACGCGTTCCCCTGCAGGAGCTGCCGCGGGCTTCGATCTTGGCAATAGACCAGACAATCGAGCTTCCTCCTGCAACCACGCAAAAAACGCCCGCACCGGCGGATGCCGTTCGCGCCCTGGAACGCACAGTGCGCTGTATCCGGCCCCGTCGACCTGAATCTCACCCCGGTAAGGCAGCAATAAGCCGCTGGCCACACTCTCCGACACCAGAATATTGCTCGCCAGCACCAAACCTTGCCCGGCGATGGCGGCTTGCAGGGCGTAATGTTCTTCGTCGTATTCACGCACCGCTGGCTGTCCGGCCAGCCAGGTTTCGCCGGATTGCGCGCACCAGGCTTCCCAGCCGTGGGCATACAGTTTGGAGTTATGCCACTGCACGCTGATCAGGGTGGGTACCCGACGGGTCGCCAGGGCCACTTGTTCAGGCGAGCCATAAACCCCGAAGGACTCGTCGAACAGGCACAACCCATACAGGTTCGGGTAGTCGTCTTGGCTGTAGCGCAGCACCAGATCGACGCTGGCGTCCTGATGCAAATCGATGACTTCGCAGTGAGTGTCCAGCCGCACGCTGATGTGCGGATGCCGGGCATAAAACCGTCCCAGCCGTGGCACCAGCCAAAGGGCGGCGAAAGCGGCGGTGGTGGAGATCGTCAGGCTCGTGCCGCTGCGTTGCGGGCGCAAGGTATCGACGCTTTGCGCCACCTCCAGCAGGGCGCCATGCAGGCTACGGAACAGCCGTTCGCCGCACTCGGTCAGGCGCACCTGGCGTGGCAGTCGTTCGAACAGCGGCACGCCGAGCCAGTTTTCCAGGGAGCGGATCTGGTGGGAAACCGCCGTCGGCGTCACGGACAGCTCTTCGGCGGCAGCCTTGAAACTCAGCAGGCGCGAGGCGGATTCGAAGGCCCGCAGGGCGGTCAACGGCAACGAGGCAAACATTTAAAACTCCATGGGTGAAATAGATTCATCCAGACTGATTTTTGCTCATTTGAAGGCAGGCGGCTGTGCGCTTCAAGCTGCAGCCACAAGCCGTTTCAGTTTAGCCCTTAAGGAGATTCAGATGAGCACAATTCTTGCCATTCACGCCAGCCCCCGTGGTGAACGCTCTCATTCGCGGCGGTTGGCCGAGGTGTTTCTTTCAGCCTGGCAGGTCCGTAACCCGCAGTCGCAATTGACCCGCCGTGAAGTCGGCCGGGCGTTGATCCCGGCCGTCAACGAAGCCTTCGTAGCGGCTGCTTTTCATCCGGAGCCTCAAGCGCGACCGTTGTCGATGCAGGCCGACCTGGCACTCAGCGATGAGTTGGTGGGGGAGTTGCTCGGCCATGATCTGCTGGTGATTTCCACCCCGATGTACAACTTCAGTGTGCCCAGTGGCCTCAAGGCCTGGATCGACCAGATTGTGCGGCTCGGGCTGACGTTCAATCACACCCTGGACAACGGCATCGCGCAGTACGAACCGCTGGTGCGGGGCAAGAAGGCGTTGATCGTCACCAGTCGCGGCGGGTTTGGTTTCGGCCCCGGTGGCGAGCTTGAAGCGATGAACCATGCCGACCCGTTGCTGCGCACGGCACTGGGGTTCATCGGCATCACTGACGTCACGGTTGTCGCCGCCGAGGGCGAAGAGTCCGCCGAGCGCACCTTCCAGGTTTCCGTAGCCGAGGCCGAACAGCGTTTGCTGGCGCTGGCCAGGGAGTTCTAGATGGCCTGGCTGTTCCTGCTGATTGCCGCCGGGTTCGAGGTCACCTTCGCCATGGGCATGAAGTACGCCGATGGCTTCACCCGGCTCTGGCCTTCGGTGATCACCGTGGTGGCGGCCGTGGGTGGGATCTATTTCCTGACCTTGGCCATGCGCGAATTGCCGGTGAGCATCGCCTACCCGATCTGGACCGCCATCGGTTCATTGGGCACGGTGTTCCTCGGCTTTGCGCTGCTGGGCGAAAGCCTGACCGCGCTCAAACTGGTGTCGGTCGGGCTGATTGTGGCGGGCGTGGTGGGGTTGAAGTAGGGTGGATGTCATAGATTGGTCACCGGGTTGTCATCTTGGGTGGCGATGCTTGGCTGAGGCCTTGCATCCAGCCTTGCTTCATCTCACCGACCACAAGGATGTTCATCCATGTCGCAAGGCTCCGCCACGCGTTACCCGTTGGTGCTGGTCCCGGGGATGCTCGGGTTTATTCGTCTGCTGCTCTATCCGTATTGGTTCGGGATCATTTCGGCGTTGCGCCGGGATGGGGCGACCGTGATCGCGGTGCAGGTCTCGCCGCTCAACTCAACCGAGGTGCGCGGTGAGCAATTGCTGGCACGAATCGAGGAAATCCTGCGCGACACCGGGGCCGAGAAGGTCAACCTGATCGGCCACAGCCAGGGCTCGCTGACCGCTCGGTATGCTGCGGCAAAACGCCCGGACCGGGTGGCGTCAGTGACCTCGGTGGCCGGGCCCAATCACGGTTCGGAGCTGGCGGATTACCTGCACGATCACTACCCGGCAGACAGCGCCAGGGGCCGATTGCTCACCTTTTTTTTGTGGTTGATCAGCGCGTTGATGTGCCTGCTGGAAACCGGTTATCGCGGGCCGCGACTGCCGGTGGATATCCCGGCTTCGCACCAGTCGCTGACCACGGCCGGCGTGGCGCTGTTCAATCAGCGTTATCCACAGGGGCTGCCTGACACCTGGGGTGGGCATGGCCCGGAAGTGGTCAATGGCGTGCGCTATTACTCCTGGTCCGGCACCCTGCAGCCGGGCAAGACCGATAGCGGGTGCAACCTGTTCGACGGGACCAATCGCAGTTGCCGGTTGTTTGCCAGAACCTTCGTGCGTGAAGCGGGGCATTGCGACGGGATGGTCGGGCGCTACAGCTCGCATCTCGGGACGGTGATTGGCGATCAATACCCGATGGATCACTTCGATATCGTCAACCAATCCCTGGGGCTGGTGGGCAAGGGGGCAGAGCCGGTGCGGTTGTTTGTCGAGCATGCCGCGCGGCTGAAGGCAGCAGGCGTTTAAGCCCTGTGGCGAGGGAGCTTGCTCCCGTTGGGCGGCGAAGCAGCCCCCAGAATGCGACCGCCTTGCGCTCGAGCGGGAGCAGGCTCCCTCGCCACAAAGGGTTATGCGCGGCCCAATGTGGTAGTCCAGCGCTCGGAAAGAATCACCCCACCCAACGTCAGCACCCCACCCACCAGGTGATACAGCGCCAACTGCTCATGCAGCACCGCCGCCGCAATCAGCGCGGTGATCAACGGCAGCCGGTTGAAAAACAGCGTGGTCCGGCTCGGGCCCAGGCGTACCACGGCCTGCATCCACGCCAGCGGCGCAAGCATCGAGGCCAGCAGACAGGCGTAAAGCACCAGCGGAATGTTATGCAGGGTCGGGCCGATTTTCGGTGAGGCGAGGAACAGCGGAAACAGCACCACCACCGCCACCAGCACCTGTAAATACAGCAACACCAGCGGCGGCAAGCGCAGCTGCCATTTTTTCAGCAAGGTGCTGTAAACCGCATAAGCCAGCGTGGCGATCAGCATCATCGCGTCGCCCAGGTTCACCCCGTGTTCGAGCAATGCGCCGAGGCTGCCGGACGACACCACCACCAAAACCCCCGCAAACGACAGCACCGCACCGGCCAGCGCACCGGCGGTCAGGCGTTGGCCGAGGCTGACCATCGCCATGGCCAGCGACATCAATGGCATCAGCGACAAAATGATGCCCATGTTGGTGGCCGACGTCAGTGTTGCAGCGAAATAGGCCAGGCTCTGATAAACCGCCATGCCGAGTACGCCGAGGATGAAGATCCTCCCCAGGTTTGGGCGTATGACCGGCCAATGGGCGATCACCGGCTTAAGCATGAAAGGCGTGAACAGAATCCCGGCCAGCAGCCAGCGGTAGAAGCCGATTTCGGCGGGGAAGATTGCGCCCACCGCGAGTTTGTTGATCACGGTGTTGCCAGCCCAAATGAAGATGGCCAGCAGGGGATAAGCGTATTGCATCGGGAAAAAGCCAGAACGTTAATGAGGGGCAATTATCCGTCTGTCTGGATGCAAGCCTATACTGCGATCCAGACAATCTGCCCCTGATTCCGGACAGCATGAACAGTAAACACATCGACCTGCTGGATTTCAGCGAACTGCCGTCGGCGGTGTATTTCCGCTATGCCGACTTCAACGCCCACGAATACGCCGCACCTCACCGGCATCCGTGGGGCACGCTGGAGTACGCCGCCCATGGTGTGTTGCACATGGAAGTCGATGGCAGCCGTTTCATGTCGCCACCGCAGTACGCGGTGTGGGTGCCGCCTGGGACCGAACACAGTTTCTATAGCCATCAGCCGATCAACTATCGCGCGGTCTGCCTCGCGCCGACGCTGTGCCGCGATCTGCCGCAACAGGCCTGCACCCTGGCGATCAGCGACATCCTCAAGGCGATCCTGAAAGACTTCGCCGCCCGCGATGTGAAAATTCCCGAGCACGACGCGGACCAGCGTCTGGCTCAAGTGCTGGTAGACCAACTGCAACAGGCGCCCATGCATGAGTGCTATTTGCCCTACGCCAGCAGTCCCGGGTTGCTTGGCATTCTGGAAGCCTTGCAGGCCGAACCTGGGGATAACCGGCCGTTGGCGTATTGGGCCGGGCAGGTTCACGTCAGCGAACGCACGTTGGCCCGGCAGTTTGTGCGCGAGTTGGGCATGAGTTTCGGTGAATGGCGGCAACGGTTGCGGTTTCTGGCGGCGATCGAAGCGCTGGACAGCCACCGCAGCATTCAGGAAATCGCCTTCGACATGGGTTACAGCACCGGCTCGGCGTTTATCGCGATGTTTCAGCGCCAGGCCGGGTGCACGCCGGAACAGTATCGACGCAGCCACCTTGATAGCAGGTGAACGTGTAACAGGCTTTGTCTACACTCCAGAGCGAGGCCGTACCCATCGGTGCGGTAACAAGGAGAAAACTCCATGAAGATGTTGCGTGCCCCGTTGTTGATGATCGGTCTGCTGCTCTGCTCCCAGGGTTTTGCTGCCACTGCCCAACAGAACAAAATGACTACCTGCAATGCCGAAGCTACCGCCAAGAGCCTCAAGGGCGATGAGCGCAAAGCCTTCATGAGTACCTGCCTCAAAGCCGCGCCGGCCGCCGATGCCGCCAAGCCCATGACACCTCAACAAGAAAAGATGAAAACCTGTAACGCCGATGCCACTACCAAGGGCCTCAAGGGCGATGCGCGCAAAGCGTTCATGAGTGAGTGCCTGAAGAAAAAATAAGCAGTGTGGGGGCGAGCCTGCTCCGGACGGCGATCCGATGATGCAGGCGACTCGGTATCACGCAGAAGCGCGTTGATGCTATCGCGAGCAGGCTTGCTCCCAAGGTTCGTGTTTGCTCGCTTCGGCGCCGGAACGCTGGCAGACTGCCAATCCTTTCACGTCGTTCGTTTTGAGGCTGTATGTCAGCGTTTTCTCAGCGTCAGGTCTTGTTGCTCATCAGTTGGGTCATTATTTTTGGCGGTTTGCTGCTGGTGATCCCTCTGCGATTGCTGCCCAGCCTGCTGGCCGGGTTGTTGGTGTTCGAACTGGTCAACATGCTTACGCCGCAATTGCAACGGCTGATCGAGGGCCGCCGTGCGCGCTGGCTGGCGGTGGCGTTACTGGGGACTTTGGTGGTCAGTGTGCTGGCGCTGATCTTTGCCGGTGCGATCAGTTTTCTGCTGCACGAGGCGGAAAACCCCGGTGCTTCCCTCGATAAATTCATGGGCGTGGTCGACCGCGCACGCGGGCAGCTGCCGCCGTTCATCGACGCTTATTTGCCGGCCAGTGCCGCCGAATTCCGAGTGGCCATCGGCGAGTGGATGAGCAAGCACCTCAGCGACTTGCAACTGGTGGGCAAGGACGCGGCGCACATGTTCGTGACGCTGCTGATCGGCATGGTACTGGGGGCGATCATCGCCTTGCAGCGCGTACCGGACCTGACCAAGCGCAAGCCCTTGGCCGCGGCGCTGTTCGACCGCTTGCACCTGTTGGTCCAGGCGTTTCGCAATATCGTCTTCGCGCAGATCAAGATTTCCCTGCTCAACACCTTCTTCACCGGGATTTTCCTCGCGGTGGTCCTGCCGATGTTCGGGATCAAGCTGCCGCTGACCAAAACCCTGATCGTGCTGACCTTCCTGCTCGGCTTGTTGCCGGTGATCGGCAACCTGATGTCGAACACCTTGATCACCATCGTCGGCCTGTCACTGTCGATCTGGGTGGCGGTGGCGGCATTGGGGTATCTGATTTTTATCCACAAGCTCGAATACTTTCTCAACGCGCGCATTGTAGGCGGGCAGATCAGCGCCAAGTCGTGGGAGTTGCTGCTGGCGATGCTGGTGTTCGAAGCCGCGTTCGGCCTGCCGGGGGTGGTGGCGGGGCCGATTTATTACGCGTACCTGAAGAGTGAGTTGAAGCAGGTGGGGATGGTTTGATCCCGTGTTGATCTAATTGTGGCGAGGGAGCTTGCTCCCGTTGGGGCGCGAAGCGGCCCCCCTTATCTCCAAAAGAAGGGACTGCTGCGCAGTCCAACGGGAGCAAGCTCCCTCGCCACAGGGTTTCAGGTCAATCCATCGGGCCGTAACGCTTGGCCGCCTCGATCGCCAACCCGCTGCCGATGCTGCCGAAGATGTTGCCTTCCACATGCTGCGCCTTCGGCAACATTGCCGAGACGCTGTTGCGCAGTGCCGGAATCCCGCTCGAACCGCCAGTGAAGAACACCGTATCTACCTGATCGACCCGCACATTGGCGTCGTTCAGCAATTGGGTCACGCTGTTGCGCACCCGCTCCAGCAGGTTGTCGATGGCGGATTCGAACAGCGCACGAGTCAGTTC
>Ga0207655_1001778_pt1 | contig 18786 bp, 18 predicted proteins | sample KBSM44metaG_FD_184398 | JGI IMG/M metagenome (GOLD analysis project Ga0207655, IMG submission 184398) | Miscanthus rhizosphere microbial communities from Kellogg Biological Station, Michigan, USA - KBS M4-4 metaG (SPAdes) (version 2) | ecosystem: Host-associated > Plants > Roots > Rhizosphere >...
GGAGCCGGGGTTTTACGAGAAGTTGAGCGCCACGGCGGCGCGTCTGGCGGCGGGATTGACCGAGGCGGCCAAGGCCGCCGGCGTGGTGTTCTGCGCCGATTCGGTGGGCGGGATGTTCGGTTTGTATTTCAGCGAGACGCCGCCGAACAACTACGCGGAGATGATGGCCGGCGACCGGGCGCGTTTCAATGCCTTCTTCCACGCCATGCTGGACGAGGGCGTGTATTTCGCGCCGGCCGCGTTCGAGGCGGGGTTCGTGTCGGCGCAGCACAGCAACGAAGTGATCGACGAGACCATCGCGGCGGCCGGGCGGGTGTTCAAGCGGTTGGCCGCCTAAGGAGCCGCTGGCGGCTCGCACATGACGGATTACGCTGCGCTAATCCGCCCTACGTGTTTGCGCGGTTTCTCCACGTCGGCCTATGAACACCACGGAGACACGTAGGGCGGATTAGCGCGCAGCGCGTAATCCGCCATCGCCGAGCCGCCAACGGCGCGTCAGGTTTCGATGACGCCCGTATTGAAGTTGTACTCGAACAGATCACCATACCGTCCCCACTCGATGGCCACGCGCAGCGCGCGCTCGGCCTCCTCGTCGCTGAGCGTAAACCGCAGCAGCTTGAGGAACAACTCCTCCGGCAAATCCCCCGACTTGTCCTGCTTGAGCCCATGGCAGATGTACGCCACCAGCGGCACATGTTCCAGCAACTGCGCGCCGAACATCGCCTGCCGCTCGGCGTTGGCCGCCACCGCGTAGCGCCCGCCCAGCTCCGTCAACAAAATATCGCCGTTGGTCAGATAGGCGAACCCCAGCAAAATGAGCGCGTTGAGCACTTCCAGCAGCTCGGCGTCGGTCAGCTCCGTCTCCTCGGCCAGCTGCGGCAAGTCCGCCCGCCCCGAGAACGGCTCCTCGGCCAGCAGCTCCAGTATCCCCTCCATGTGCGCGATGTTCGCCTGCGGCAGACGGTCGCCCAGCTGCAGCTTGACCTCCTTCTCGCTGATCAAGCCGCGCCGTCCCGCCCCCGCCGTCATCAACTCGTACACCTTGTCGATCAGGTGGCGCACCTCCGCCCCCTCCGCCTTGCGCGGCTGCGGCAGCGATATCGGCAGCTCGGCGCGCACCCGTCCCGGATCGCTGGCGAAGATCAGCACCCGGTCCGCCATCATCACCGCTTCCTCGATGTTGTGCGAGACGACCAGGATCGCCTTGGTCGGAATCCGCCCCGACTGCCACAGCTCAAGGATCTCCTCGCGCAAACGCTCTCCGGTCAGCACATCCAGCGCGGAAAACGCCTCGTCCATCAGCAGCACCTCCGGCTCCATCACCAGCGCGCGGGCGATGCCGACGCGCTGGCGCATGCCGCCGGACAGCTCGCGCGGCAGCGCGCCCTCGAAGCCCGACAGGCCGATCAAATCGATCACCTTCTCGGCGCGTTGCGCACGCTCCGCCGCCGGCATGCCCTGCGCCTCCAGCCCCAGCTCGATATTCTTTTGCACCGTCAGCCACGGGAACAGCGCGAACGACTGGAACACCATGCGGATGCCGCGCGCGGTGCCGTACAGCGGCATGCCGCGATACAACACCTGGCCGTCGTCGGCCGGGACCAGCCCGGCCATGATGCGCAGCATGGTCGATTTGCCGGAGCCGGACTGTCCCAGCAGCGCGACGATCTCGCCCTCGTGCAGGGTGAAGTCGACACCCTGCAGCACCGCGCGCGCGGAGCCGTCGGCGGCGCGGAAGTGTTTGCCGACCGATTTCAATTCGACGATAGGTGTGCTCATGATCTGCTCTCAATCCTAAAAATGCAGCCGGCTCTCGGCCAGCGTGTACAGGCGGCGCCAGACGAAGTGGTTGAAGCCCATGACAAAGATGCACATCACGCCGATACCCAGCGCGATGCGCGGGAAATCGCCGGTGGCGGTCATCTCGGCGATGTAGCTGCCCAGTCCATGCGCCTTGACGGTGGTGCTGCCCCAGCTGACGTATTCGGCCACGATGCTGGCGTTCCACGAACCGCCCGACGCCGTGATGGCGCCGGTGACGAAGCTGGGGAAGATCGCCGGCAGCAGATAGCGCCGCCATTTGAGCCAGCCGGTCAAGCCGAAGTTCTGCGCCGCGTGACGCAGCTCGGTCGGTATCGTCGAGGCGCCGGCGATCACGTTAAACAGCAGATACCACTGGGTGCCGAGTATCATCAGCGGCGACAGCCAGATGTCCGGGTTCAGATGGAAGCGCATGATCAGGATCACCGCCACCGGGAACACCAGGTTGGCCGGGAACGCGGCAAGAAACTGCGCCACCGCCTGCGTGCGCGAGGCCCAGCGCGGATTCATGCCGATCCAGACGCCGACCGGCACCCAGATCACGGACGCCAGCACCAGCAGCAGCACCACCCGCAACAGCGTGTAAAGCCCCAGCACGAGCACATGTCCGACCTCGCTCCAGCCGACCTCCGTGCTGATGAAATGACCCAGGGTCCACAGGGCGTAGAACACCACGGCGGCGATGATCGCGTCCCATACCCGTTGCGCGCCGCGCGCCTGCGTGTGGCGGCGCGCACGGATCGAGGTACCGTCGTGCCCGAGCCGGAACAGCGCGATGGAGCGCGACAGCAGGTCGCCGCACCACGCCACCAGCGCCTGCGTGCGCTCGGTGCGGCGCAGCCATGTGAGCAGCCACGATTGCTGGGCCGTGTCGCCGCCGGTTTCCTCGAAGCGGAACTTGTCGGCCCACGCCAGCAAGGGCCGGAAGAACAGCTGGTCGTACATCAGCACCGCGATCAGCATGGCAAACACCGCCCAGCCCATCGCGCCCAGGTCGCTGCGCTCGATCGCCAGCGCGATGTACGAGCCGATGCCGGGCAGCTTGATGTTCTGGTTGGAGACCGAGATCGCCTCCGACGCCACCACGAAGAACCAGCCGCCGGACATCGACATCATCATGTTCCACAGCAGGCCTGGCATGGCGAACGGCAGCTCCAGGCGCCAGAAGCGCTGCCAGCCCGAGAGCTGGAACACGCTCGCCGCCTCCGACAATTCGGCCGGCACGTTGCGGAAGCCCTGGTAGGCGGAGAAGGCCATGTTCCAGGCCTGCGACGTGAAGATGGCGAAGATCGCCGCGCATTCCACGCCCAGCAGGTTGCCGGGGAAAAGCGCAATGAAGGCCGTCACCGTGATCGACAGGAAGCCGAGGATGGGGATCGACTGCAGGATGTCGAGCAGCGGCACCAGCACTTTTTCGGCCAGCTTGTATTTGGTGGTCAGCGCGGCGAACACGCAGGCGAAGACCACGGACGCGCCCAACGCGATGAACATGCGCAAGGTGGTGCGCAACAGGTAGTAAGGCAGGTTGACCGGGTCGAGCGACAGCGGCAACGCCTGGCCAAGTTCGTACGGACGCGCCATCTGCTGACCGCCATAGGCCAGCAGCACGAACACGGCCAGCACGATGGGCAGCAACGCCCAGTCCCAGCGGTTACCGCCCGCCTCGACCACCTGGCGGGGGAAAAATTGGCGTTTCTTGTTCATGACTTATGGCCGGTAGAGTGAGACTGGCAGCCATTCTAAAGGAAACAAGTGTCAGCGTTATTACGGTTATGAAAGTTGGAAAGGGCCAAAGGGGCGATCAATCAGGATACGGATAGTTCATAAATGACGATTTTGATGATATGTCTTATCCGCCATCGGCAATCACCCCAAGCAGCCATCATTCCGTTGCTGAAAAACAACCAAATCATCACTTTCGTCAATTTTTGGCATTTCTTTGAGGAAAGTAAGTACAATCCCTCCCAAGATGTGCCGATCGCACCACCCGATAGAAAGCTGTCCGATGCCCGCTAGCAAAGACTCCGTCCTGACCACGAGCGCGACCGCCGAGTTGCTCGGCGTCGCCGTCAGCACGGCCCAGCTATGGATAGAGAATGGCGCGATTCCGTCGTGGAAGACGCCAGGCGGCCACCGCCGTGTGCGCCTGAGCGCGGTGCAGAGCCTGATAGAGCAGCGCAACGGCGAGACCGCGCCGGCCGGCACCGCCGAGATCAAGACCGCCAGCGGTATCGAATTCCTGCCGGCGTCCGCGCCGGCGTACCCGGTCGCGCACGACGAAGCCCAGCGCCTGCTGGCGCTCGACGCGTCGCGGCTGGTCGACACGCCGCCGGAGTCGGTGTTCGACCGCCTGACATGGCTGGCGAGCCAGGTCACCGACTCGCCGATGGCACTGATCAGTTTGCTGACCTCGCACCGCCAGTGGTTCAAGTCGCGCATCGGCGTGGAAGCGAACGAGACGCCGCGCGACTGGGCGTTCTGTAGCCACGCGATCCTGCAAAACGGCCTGTTTACAGTGGAGGACGCGACCCGCGACCCACGCTTCCGGGACAATCCGCTGGTCATCGGCGAACCACATATTCGTTTTTACGCCGCGTTTCCTCTGCTCGACGGCGGCAACCATCCACTGGGCACGCTGTGCATCCTGGACCGGGAACCGCGCAAACTCAGGGACCGCGAAGTGCGCTCCCTGCGCGAACTGGCGGCGTTGGCATCGGAAGAGATTCAGCGCCGCGTTCCGCGCTAAGGATCGTACCACCGCGTGCCGCCCCCACCCTCGCCGGCGCGTTCAAAAGTTTAGTAATTGTAGTTGTACATCCATCCGGCCTCGCCCAACTCTTGCGACAGCCAATAAAACATCATTGTCGCCGCTCGCGGCTCCGTTTCCCTAACCCGGCATACGCCGGATTTTGCGGAAACAATCAAACATGTCCGGGAAAAATATTATGAACGCATTTAAAAACCTCAAAATCGGTACCCAATTAAGCCTGGGCTTTGGCATGCTGACCGCCTTTATGCTGATCCTGGCCGCCGTGTCGATCCTCGGCGTGTCGTCGATCGGCGCCGCCTTCAAGCAGCAAAACCTCATCAACGACGACCGCCTGGCGCCGCTGTATGTCGCCCGCGAGGCGCTGGCGCAAACCGGTCTGGCCGCGCGCAACGCCTTCATCTTCAACGACGACGCCGAGGCGGCCAAGGAGTTGGCCATCGTTGACGAACAAAAGGCGATCTATCTGGCGGCCGTGGAAAAAATGAGCCCGGCCTTCGGCGGCGACGCCCAGTTCGACAAGGTCAAAACCGGCCTGCTGACGATGGCCGACGCGCTGAAGCAACCGCGCAAGCTGCGCGAGGCGAAGAAGATGGATGAATTCGGTACCTTCCTGGTCAAGGAATGCAGCCCGCTGCGCCGCCAGATCGTCGCCGACATGGCGGTGCTGATCACGCATGAACAGAAGGAAGCGGCCGCCGCCAGCGATATGTCCGAAGCGAGCGCCGCCACCGCGCGCAGCTGGACCATCGCGCTGACCGTCGCCGCCTTCATCCTGAGCCTGCTGATCGCCGGCCTGATCAAACGCGTGCTGTTGAAACAACTGGGCGGCGAGCCGGCCTACGCGGCCGCCATCGCCAACCAGATCGCCCAGGGCGACCTGGCCATCGCCGTCGACGTCAAGGCCGGCGACGACAGCAGCCTGCTGTTCGCCATCAAAACCATGCGCGACAGCCTGGCGTCCATCGTCGGCCAGGTGCGCCAGGGGACGGACGCGATCGCCAGCGCCTCGGCCGAGATCGCGACCGGCAATGAAGACCTGTCGTCGCGCACCGCCACGCAAGCGTCGTCGCTGGAAAAGGTCGCCACCGCGATGGAGGAACTGACCTCGACGGTGAAACAAAACGCCAGCAACGCCCAGCAGGCCAACACGCTCGCCCAGACCGCCTCGTCGGTGTCGGAGCAAGGCGGCGAAGTGATGCAGCAAGTGACCGACACCATGGCCTCGATCAACGAATCGTCGAAGAAGATCGTCGACATCATTTCCGTCATCGACGGCATCGCCTTCCAGACCAACATCCTGGCGCTGAACGCCGCCGTCGAAGCGGCCCGTGCCGGCGAGCAGGGCCGCGGCTTCGCCGTGGTGGCCACCGAGGTGCGCAACCTGGCCCAGCGCTCGGCCGCCGCCGCCAAGGAAATCAAGGCGCTGATCGACGACTCCGTCACCAAGGTCGGCACCGGTTCGGAACTGGTGCTCAAGGCCGGCACGACGATGCACGCGGTGGTCGACAGCGTCAAGCGCGTGACCGAGATCATGGGGGAGATCAGCATCGCCAGCGCCGAGCAGAGCCAGGGCATCGGCGAAGTGGGCGGCGCCATCGGCGAGATGGACGGCATGACGCAGCAAAACATGGCGCTGGTCGAGGAAGCCTCGGCGGCGGCCCACGAACTGCAGTCCCAGGCGTCGGGCCTGGCCGGCCTGGTCGGTCAATTCAAATTGGAAGGCGATCGCGGCCACCACGTCGCCGCCGCGCCGCCGCGCGCCAACACCGGCAAGACGAGCGTGCGGCCAAGCCTGCGCCTGGCGCGCGGCTAGGCCACGGCAAATCCGGGGTCAGGTCCACCATTTCTACACGAGGTGGACCGTAGGCGCTGTTGGCTAAGTTATTTCAGCCAGCCGCGCCGGCGGAAGTACCAGAACGGCGCGATGGCGCTGGTGACCATCAGCACGATGGCGAACGGATAGCCGAACGACCATTCCAGCTCCGGCAGCCACTTGAAGTTCATGCCGTAGATCGACGCGATCAAGGTCGGCGGCAGGAAGGCCACGCTGGCCACCGAGAAGATCTTGATGATCTTGTTCTGGTTGATGTTGATGAAGCCGACCGTGGCGTCCATCAGGAAGTTGATCTTGTCAAACAGGAAGGACGTGTGGCCGTCCAGCGATTCGATGTCGCGCAGAATCTGGCGCGCCTCTTCGAACTGCTCGGAATTGAGCAAGCGTCCGCGCATCAAGAAACTGACGGCGCGCCGCGTATCCATCATGTTGCGGCGGATGCGGCCGTTCAAGTCTTCCTCGTGGGCGATGGAGTTCAGCGCCGCGGCCGCGTCCTGGTCGGTGAACTGTTCCTGCAGCACGCGTCCGCTGACCTCTTCCAGATTCTGATAGATGCCCTCGAGCGCGTCGGCCGAATATTCGGCGTCGGTCGCGTACAGGTCGAGCAGCACGTCCATGTAATCGGCGATCGAACCGGGCCGCGAGCGGGCGCGCATGCGCACCAGCCGGAACACCGGCAAATCGTCGGTGTGGACCGAGAACAGCATCTTGCGCGCCAGGATGAAGGCGACCGTGACGATGCGCGACGGGCCGTCCTCCTCTTCCAGCAGGAAGTCGGTGCGCAAGTGCAAGTCGCCGTTTTCCGCTTCGTAATAGCGGGCCGACGCCTCGATGTCCTTGACTTCGTCCTCGCCCGGCAACGTCACGCCGTAGATGGCTTTGACCCATGCGCGTTCGTCGTCCGTCGGGTCGGTCAGGTCGACCCATACCGGCTCAACCTGTTCCAGGTCCGAGCGGCTGTCGATGGGCACCTGGTTGAGTCGGCCATTCTGGAGAACGAAAACATTGATCATGGGTACGCGAGCCTTCTGGAAACAGCGCAAGTGTACCCGCAAAGCCCCTGCCGAGGCCAGCCTGCCACGCGGTTTTTCACCCTATCGGGTCGCTTTTTCAATCATTTTATCGGTTGCCGACTGCGGGGCGGACTCGGCCGGGTCCGGCTTGGGCGGTTTCGGCGCCTCGATGCCGCGCGTAGCGATGGGTTTGACCACCTTGCCGTCTTTGCAGTCGACATCGGACAGCACGGTTTTACCGTCGATGACGCATTTGCGCAGCACGCCGGCCGGCGCCGGCGGCGCGACGCTGGTGTTGGCCGCCGCCGGTGGTTTGCCGGTCAGACGCGCCATACCCTCGGTGAAGAAATTACGCTCGTGCCGCGCCGACATCAGGAACGCCATCGCCACCGCCGCCAGCGAGGCCATGATGATGGCCACCTGGATCAACCCGAAACCGCTTTGTCGCTTCATATCGATCTCCCGCTTAAGGCACGATTGTCGTAGGGCGGATTAGCGCAGCGTAATCGGCCATGCAGGCGCGACCAGCGGCTCATACCTGGCCGATTACGGCGTTCCGCCTAATCCGCCCTACGTGTTTCCGATGTCATTCGCCGATACGGTACGCCGCGACGGTCCCTATGGTAACTCCGCCGATCCCATGCGGCGCAGGATGACGCCGGTGCGCCGCGCCAGATAGCCGGAGTCGCGGTGCGTGTCGTAGAAGCGCGGATTGGGCAGCATCACCGCCAGCTTGGCCGCCTGCGACGCGCCGAGATTGGCCGCGCTCACGCGGTAATAATGCTGCGCCGCCGCCTCGGCGCCGAAGATCCCCCTGCCGAACTCCACCACGTTCAGATAGATCTCGAAGATACGCTCTTTTTCCATCAACGTTTCCAGCATATAGGTGATGATCAGCTCCTGGCCCTTGCGCAGATAGCTGCGCGAGCCGGACAGGAACAGGTTCTTCGCCAGCTGCTGCGTGATGGTCGAACCGCCCGCCACCACCTTGCTCTTCTTGGTGTTCTTCTCGTAGGCCTTTTGCAGCGCCTCCCAGTCCACGCCCTGGTGCTCGGAGAAGTTGGCGTCCTCGGAAGCGATGATGGCGCGTTTCAGATTCTTCGAGATGCGGTTGTACGGCACCCAGACCTGCTTGATCTCGGCGTTCGGATTTTTCTCGCGCAACGCCGATTCCTGCTGGCGCATGAAGCTGGTGCGCGATGGATTATGGTCGACCCACCACCAGATCTGCAGGAAGAAATACAGCTGCACCGCCGCGAACAGCAGCACCGGCAGGATGAAGATCCACTTCACCCATGCCCACTTGCGGCCACCTTTGGCGGCGCTCATAGCTGGTCGCGCAGATGTTGCAGCACGTCGCCGGTGGCCGGACGCACGCCGCGCCAGACGCTGAACGCCTCGGCCGCCTGTTCCACCAGCATGCCCAGGCCGTCACGCAGCCGTGCGCCATGTTGGGCGGCAAACTGCAAAAATACGGTGGGGGACTTTGAATACATCATGTCGAAAGCAAGCGCGCCCGGCGCGAACACCGCAGGCGATACCGGCGGCACCTCCGCGCTCAGGCTGGCGGCGGTGGCGTTGATGACGATGTCGAAGGCGCCGTCGATGTCGGCGAAACCACAGCCCGACACCACGCCCTCGCCGCCCAATGCCGCGAACTGCTCCGCCAGCGCCACGGCCGTGGCCACGGTGCGGTTGGCGATGACCAGCTGCGCCGGACGATGCTCCAGGATCGGCAGCACGGCGCCGCGCGCCGCCCCGCCCGCGCCCAGCAGCAGCACGCGCTTGCCGGTGACCGCCACGCCGGCGTTGCCGACGATGTCCGCCACCAGGCCGGCGCCGTCGGTGTTGTCGCCGATGATGCCGTCCTCGGTGAAGTGCAAGGTGTTGACGGCGCCGGCCGCCTGCGCGCGTATCGTCAGCGCGTTGGCGACCTTGACCGCCTCCAGCTTGAACGGCAGGGTGACGTTGGCGCCTTTGCCGCCCTCGGCGATGAAGGCGTGCACGGCGGCGGCGAAGCCGTCCAGCGGCGCCAGCCGTTTTTCGTAGTGCAGTTGTTGACCGGTCTGGGCCGCGTAGGCGGCATGTATCTCGGGCGATTTGCTATGGGCAATCGGGTTGCCGAACACGCAATAGCGATCCATCGTTATCGTCCTCCGCCGCTCATGTCGGCTTGTAGTTTGTCTTCGCGGGTGAATTTGAATGTCGTGACGATCACCCACAAATCGTCCTTGTCGGCCGACAGCATGTTCGGCGGGAATTTGCCGAACGGCGCCGCGCGCCGCACGATGTTGATGGCGGCGTCGTCCAGCGCGGCGTTGCCGGAGCTGCGGTCGACCTTGATGCCGCCTTCCTTCTCGTAGATCGTGCCATCCTGGAAAACCGGGATCGACAGCACCAGCTGGCCGTACAGCTTGCGGCCGTTCTTCTGGGGGAAGTTCAGCGTACCGATATCTTCGATCCGCTTTTGCAGCGATTTGTAGTACATCGCGTAGCCAACCCCGCGCGTGCTCGGCGTGATGAAGGTTTTCTTCGGGCGTTTGTTCTGGTCTTCGATGGTTTCGCTGATCTCGGCGGCGCGGCGGGCGATCGCCTTGCTGGCGTCGAGCAGGTCGGCCCCGCTCGGCAGCGGATCGGGGGCGGTCTTTTCGGTCACCGGCGGCGCGTTGAACGGATCGGGCTTGGCGACGCGGGTCAGCAGGTTGCGCTGGCGTTCCTCGAGCTCGGCGATGCGGCGCTTGGAGGCTTTGATGCTTTCGCCGTCTTCGGTCTTGCGCATGTCCGGCAGCGGCGACTTGGAGCGGCCTTTGTCGACATTGCCGCCGCCGTCCAGGTTGGCCTGGGCCAGCGCCTCGGCCTTCAGCGGTGCTTTGTTGTGCTTGGCGTTGACGAGGATGACTTCCAGGCCGGGATCTGTTGGCTTCACCGGCGCCGGCGTCGGGGCGACAAAGCGCACCGCGAGCATGGCGGCGTGCGCGACCACCGAAATGCCGATGGCGAGGTACAGGAAGCGATTTTCTTGGAAAGACTTCACGCGGGGCCGGGGTTGGACATGGGTGGGGTGATTTTACGTTAAAGCAAAGTCGGCGGCTACCGTGGGTTTTTTCCTTGGCGCGCCATCGCCGGCGGCCATGGATGGGCCGCCGGCGTGCATGCGTGGCGGATTACGCTTCGCTAATCCGCCCTACGTGGTTTAGATGTTGCATGCGTTTCCGGACGTCGCTACTCCGCGGCTGGTTGTTCTTCGGCGGCTACTTCAACCGCGACTTCCGGCGCGGCGACCGCTTCCTCGACGACGTCGTCCTCGTAATCGAGCTCGGCATCGGCCGCGACCGCTTCCGTGGTCGGGATTTCCAGGATGCGCGCCTCGATCGACAGATCGACCTCGTCCCAACGCAGGATGTCGATCTTGACCTGGGCGCCGCGCGCCACCGACGGCATGCCCGGCAGGCGGATGATCAGCGGAATGTCGACCAGGCGCAACACCTCGTCCTTGAGCACGACAGCCTCGACCTGGCGGGCGTTTTCCTGGCCCAGCCAACGCAGGCACCAGTAGCGTTCCATGTTCGACTGGTGGTCGCCGTAGGCCGCGTAGGCCGCGTCGAACTGCGACACGATGGCGAACAGCTCCGAGTCCTTGGGCTTGAACGGCGCGACCAGCGGCGCCGTCACGCCGTGCTCGGCGCACGCGAGGATCTGCCACTGGTTGACCAGATCGGTATAGCGGCGCAACGGCGACGTGCTCCATGCGTACTGGTCGACGCCCAGGCCCTGGTGCGGCGCGGCATGGGTCACCATACGCACCTGCATCTTGGCGGCCCAGCCGCCGACGCCCTGGCCCTGGCTGCGGTAGATGCCCGGCACGCCGTGGTCGTGCATCAACTTGCCCCAGGTGCTGTTGGCGAAAATCATCAGCTCGGCGACGATCTTGTCCAGCGGCGCGCCGCGCTTGCGGCGGCTGACGGTGACAATATCGTTTTCGACGTAGAAGTTGAAATCGACGCGGTTGTTCTGTTCGGGCTTGAGGCCGAAGCCTTCGCGCTTGACCATGCGCGCCGCCTCCAGCACCTGCGCCCACTTCCAGATCAGGCCCAGTTCTTCCTTGTGGGCGTAGTCGCCCTCGCCGCTGGCCAGGGTTTCCTCGTTGACCAGATCGTCCAGGTCGTTGTGGCGCAGATTGCTTGCGATCGGCACCATCTCGGCGCGCGTCTCGGTGGCGATCACCGACCAGTCGGCCGGGTTAAGGGTCGCGTACAGCGACAGCGCCGGGCAAGTCTTGCCTTCTGCCAGGGTGAACGCTTCGACGATGCTGTCCGGCAGCATGGTGATCTTATCGCCAGGCATGTACACGGTGGACATGCGCGCGCGCGCCATCTTGTCGACCGCGTCGTCGGGCTTGATGCCCAGGCCGGGCGCGGCGATGTGGATGCCGATCTTGACGTTGCCGTCGGCCAGTTTGGTGACGGAGAAGGCGTCGTCGATTTCGGTGGTGGTGACGTCATCGATCGAGAACGCCTTGACGTCGGCCAGCGGCAGATTGGTCGGCGCCACCGGCACCGGCACGTCCGGGAAACCGGCGCCGCGCGGGAAGCTCTCGAACAGGAACTTGGCCATGTGCAGCGCCTTCGGCGACTCCACGCCACCGGCCGCGAGCATCAAACGCTGCGGATTGGTGTGCAATTCATTGCAAGCCGCTTCCATCGCCTTGTATTCGATCGAGTTCTTGTCCGGCTTGAACAGCAGTTGCATGACGATGTTTTTCATCGATTCCGGCAACTTGTTGGCCTTGAGTTCCTCGACATACTGGGCCTGGACCAGCGCCTGCTGTTTCTTTTTCTCGATACCGGCCTGCGCCGCGCGCAGCGATTGCTCGGGCGCGGCCTTGTAGCGGCCGCGGCCCTTCTTGTAGAAATAGATCGGCGCGGAGTGCAGGCTCAGGATCAGGCCCGCCGCCTCGGCCGGCAGCGGCGCGTGGCCGAAGTACTCGGCACCCAGCTCGGCGAAGCCGAACTCCTCCTCTCCCGCCACTTCCCACAGGAAGTCGAGGTCGATCTCCGCGGCAACGGCCTTGGCCTGTTCCATCAAATCCGTCGGCGACGGCTTCTCGTACTGCAGCAGCACGTCCTTGATCTTGACCTTGCTGCGCTTGCCGCTGGCCATCTCCACCTGATAGGCCTCGCCCGCTTGCGACATCATGGTCCCGACCTTGAAATCGCCGGATTCTTCGAAAAATAGATTCATTGCTCGCTTCTGTTCGTTGTTTATTCGTTATAACTGCGCTGTTGTTTCAGGTCGAGCACGGAAGGCAGAAACACTTCCGTGACCAGCAGAGTACCCCGACGGCGCCGATATAAACAGCGCCGTGCATATAATATGCGCTCTTGCGGAGGCGCCTCGCGAAGTTGATCTTCATTCCCGAGGCCCAGCGCCGCCGCCGCGCGGCGCGCCAACGGATGCCCTTCCCGCAATCTTGCAAATTCCAAAACGCCGCGCCGCACTTGCGGGTCGCCAAACAAGGTCGTCCCCAGCGAGCGCTCGCCCAGCGCGCTAAACAAAGGCCAATCGGCCGCCGTGGCCGACATCGGCACCACCGTGTGCGCGAACACCACGGGCCTATTATCACACCGCAGCAACACTTCCCTCTCCCACACGCGGCCCGGACGGTGCAGGCCGATCACGGCGGCCTCGTCGGACAGGCAGCGCGCGACACGCTGATGCAGGCACTGCACGCGGAAAGTCTGGCTGTGGTCCTTCAGCCTGGCGGTCAGCGAACCGCCGGCCGTCAGCCACGGGCGCAGGGACACTGGCGCGTTCAACGTCGGCTGCCACTGGGTCTGTCGCAGGGAAGCGCCACGGCTGGGCGACGCCAGCGAAAACGGCACCCTCAACAACGGCCGGCCTCGATGCCGCAAAACGCCAGCACCGTGTCCAGATAATCGGGAAACTCGGAAATGGCGTGGTCGCTGCCGTCGATCACGTGCTGGCGCGCGCCCGCATAATGCTTGACCATGTCGCGATAGTCCAGCACTTCGTCGCCGGTGGCGGCGATCAGGAAATAGCGCTCGGGGCTTGTGATCGGATCGACCGCCAGCGCGCGCAGCTCGTCTATATATTCACGCTTGAACTCGAACGGCGCGTCGGAGTGGAATTGCGTTGTCACGCCGACATGCTTGTCCAAATCCTGCAGCGGCACGATGGCCGGATTCAGCAAGACGGCGCGGCAGCCGATGCGTTCGGCCAGCCAGGTGGCGTAGTAGCCGCCCAGCGAGGAGCCGACAATGCTCAATTCTTGCGCCGGCACGCCCTCTATTAAAGAGAGTGCCAATTCCATCGCCAGCTTGGGCGACGCCGGCAGCTGCGGGCAGACCAGCTGGTCCGACAGGCCCAGTTCGGCCATGCGCTCGCTGATCATGCGCGCCTTCATCGACTTCGGCGACGAGCGGAATCCGTGCAGATAAAGAATCATCGCGCCAGCGCTTCCAGGATTTTGGTGTGCACGCCGCCGAAGCCGCCGTTGCTCATCACAATGATCTGGTCGCCCGGCCGGGCCGCCTTGACGATGGCCGCCACCAGCGCGTCGATGTCCTCGTAGGCGCTGGCGATATCGCCCAGCGGCGCGAGCGCGTCGCCCAGGCTCCAGCCCAGCGCCTGCCGGCTGCCGTAGCCGAACACCAGGTCGGCGTCGACCAGGCTGCCCGGCAGCGCATCCTTCATCGCGCCCAGCTTCATCGTGTTCGAGCGCGGTTCCAGCACGGCCAGGATGCGGCCGCCCTTGCCTATCTTCTGGCGCAGGCCGCCGACGGTGGTGGCGATCGCCGTCGGATGGTGGGCGAAGTCGTCGAACACGGTGATGTCGTTGACGGTGCCGCGCACTTCCATGCGGCGCTTGACGTTTTCAAAGGTCGCCAGCGACTTGGCCGCCTGCGCGACCGGCACGCCGACGTGGCGGGCGGCGGCGATCGCCGCCAGCGCGTTGGCGCGGTTGTGCTTGCCGGTCAGGTTCCACTCGACTTTGCCGACGGTTTCCCCGCCGAAAATGACGTCGAAACTACCGTCATCGTATTCCTTCATCGCCCATTCGGCGCCGTCATTGTGGCCAAAGCTTTCCTGCTCGCTCCAGCAACCGCGCTTGAGCACGCGCTGCAGCGACGCCTCGTCGCCGTTGTAGATGACGCGGCCGATGCCGGGCACCGTGCGCACCAGATGATGGAATTGCGTCTCGATGGCGCCGAGGTCGGGGAAGATGTCGGCGTGATCGTATTCGAGGTTGTTCAGGATCGCGGTCTTGGCGTGGTAGTGGACGAACTTGCTGCGCTTGTCGAAGAAGGCGGTGTCGTACTCGTCGGCCTCGATGACGAAGAAGATCGAGTCCAGGTTGTTGTCACTACGCCCTTGCATGCGGGCCGAGACGCCGAAGTTCAGCGGCACGCCGCCGATCAGGAAGCCGGGCGCGTAGCCGGCGTCTTCCAGTATCCAGGTCAGCATGGCCGAGGTGGTGGTCTTGCCGTGCGTGCCGGCCACGGCCAACACCCAGCGGTCCCTTAATATATGTTCGCCCATCCACTGCGGGCCGGACACGTACGGCAGGCCGCGATTCAAAATCTCTTCGATCAGCGGATTGCCGCGCGAGACCACGTTGCCGATCACGTACAGATCGGGATTGAGCGCGGTCTGCTCCGGGCCGTAGCCCTGTATCAGTTCTATGCCCTGGGCTTCCAGCTGGGTGCTCATCGGCGGATAAACATTGGCGTCGCAGCCGGTCACGCGGTGGCCCGCCTCTTTCGCCAGGACCGCCAGGCCGCCCATGAAGGTGCCGCAAATACCGAGTATATGAATATGCATAGTGTGTAACAGGATCGATCCGCACAAGTGAATACGCGATTTTACCTGAGCCGACGCCGATTTCCCGGTTCAGAGTATTATCTCGTCCATGACGCCGAATGTTATCGAAGAAGTCCTGCTGCTGCGCGCGGAGATCGCCGCGGCGGCCGCGCGCCTGATCGCCCAGGACGGCGCCGACTACAACGCCGCCAAGCGCAAGGCCGCCAGACAAATCCTCGGCGACACGCAACCGCCGCCCAACCTGCTGCCGGACAACGCGCAGATCGAAGCGGAAGTGCGCATCTACCAGTCGCTGTTCCATGCGGACAGCCAGCCGGCCCGGCTGTTCCGGCTGCGCACCCTGGCGGTCGACATCATGGAAGGGCTGGCCGCGTTCCACCCTTTCCTGACCGGCGCCGTCCTGAACGGCACGGCCGGCCCGCACGACGACATCCACCTGCAACTGTTCGCCGACAGCGCCAAGGAAGTGGAAATATTCCTGCTGAATCGCAATTTACAAATCGACATCTCCGAGACGCCGCACTTCAAGGGGCCGCGCTACGATCCGGTCGAGACGGTCAGCTTCATGTGGCACAAGGAAGGCGTGCACGCCGCCTTGTATGAACTGGACGATTTGCGCGGCGCCGTCAAAACCCGTGGCGACAAGCTGATGCGCGCCGATATCGCCGCCGTGCGCGCGCTACTAGTTAGTAGTACCCATGCGAGTACCACCGAAGAAAACACCAACCACAACCCCGATCATGAATAAAACACATCTGGCCGCCTATGTCGGCGTCGCCGTCCTGTTCGCCGCATCCGGCGCCTGGGTCGGCTTCAACAAACAACATGCCGCGCCGGTCACCACCACCGCGCCGGCCGGCGTGACCGGTCCGGTGGGCGCCCTGTACGCGCAAACGCTGCCGGACGCCAAGGGCGCGCCGACCCCGCTGGCCCAATATAAAGGCAAGGCGATGCTGGTCAATTTCTGGGCGCCGTGGTGCGCGCCGTGCGTGCAGGAGATGCCGGAGCTGTCCGAGCTGGCCGCCGGAGAAGAGGGTAAGAAGCTGCAAGTTATCGGCATCGGTATTGATTCGCCGTCAAATATCGCAGCTTTTAGCGACAAATACAAAATCACCTATCCGGTGCTGGTGGCCGGCATGAGCGGCACCGACCTGTCGCGGCAGTTCGGCAACAGCGGCGGCGGCCTGCCCTACACGGTGCTGATCGGCGCCGACGGCCAGGTCAAAAAGACCTATCTGGGACGCCTGAAGTTCGACGAGCTGCGTAAGGACCTTGCAACTCTTTAACTGGATTCAGGAGTTTTTTTCTCTTGCCAATGCCGGCAGTTGGCGGCAAAATGCGGAACTTTCGCGGAAAACGGTCTAGAACCATGGCAAAAAACCTCCTACTGCTCAACGGCCCCAACCTCAATTTACTGGGCACCCGGGAGCCAGAGGTCTACGGCGCCAGCACTTTGGCCGACGTAGAACAAGCCGCCCAGGCCCAGGCCCAGGCGGCCGGCGCAACGCTGTCTTGCTTTCAGAGCAACCACGAAGGCGCGCTGATCGACCGCATCCACGCAGCCAGGACGGAAGGCGTGGACGCCATCATCATCAACCCGGGTGGGCTGACCCATACCAGCGTGGCCCTGCGCGACGCCTTGGCCGGGGTGTCCATTCCGTTTGTTGAAGTGCATATTTCCAATATTTACCAGCGCGAGTCGTTTCGCCACCATTCATTCCTGAGCGCGATCGCGTTGGGCACGATCTGCGGACTAGGTATCGAAGGATATCGGTTTGCCATCGACTTCGCCCTTAAAAGGCGTTAATCTACGCGATCTGCGCGCAACTTAGGCAACTAAGCGCGGTTTCGCCCACGAGGCGCGGCCGTTCACACTTTACATAACAAGATATTCCGGGGGTTACATGGATCTACGCAAGCTGAAGACCTTGATTGATTTGGTCGCGGAGTCGGACATCGCCGAGCTCGAAGTGACCGAAGGCGAAAGCAAAGTCCGCATCGTCAAATCGTCGGCCATGCCGCAAAACCAGATGGTGATGATGCAGCCGCAAGGCATGCAGCCGCAATACCATGCCGCTCCCGCACCGGCCGCCGCGCCGGCCGCAGCCCCGGCCCCGGCCGTCGCCGCCGAACCGACCGGCCACATCGTCAAATCGCCGATGGTCGGCACCTTCTACCGTTCGTCGGCGCCAGGCTCGGCCGCTTACGTCGAAGTGGGCGCCGTCGTCAAGGAAGGCGACACCCTGTGCATTATCGAAGCAATGAAACTGTTGAATGAAATCGATGCCGACAAATCCGGCACGATCACCCAGATTCTGGTCGAGAACGGCCAACCGGTCGAATTCGGCCAACCGCTGTTTGTGATAGGCTAAGTCCGGTTCGCGCCCTCCCCGTCGGTGACGGGCGCGCCGGCTTTGTTCCGCATTCCCTCCTCTACCTGACGTCGCCGGTTTCCGGTACTCACAGACATACGCGAACCTATCATGTTTGAAAAAATCCTTATTGCCAACCGTGGCGAAATCGCCCTCCGCATCCAGCGCGCCTGCCGCGAAATGGGCATCAAGACGGTTGTGGTCCACTCGGAAGCGGACAAAGACGCCAAATACGTGAAGCTGGCGGACGAGTCGGTGTGTATCGGCCCGGCGCCCTCGTCGCTGAGCTATCTGAACATGCCGGCCATCATCAGCGCCGCCGAAGTGACGGACGCCGAAGCGATCCACCCGGGCTACGGCTTCCTGTCGGAGAACGCCGACTTCGCCGAGCGCGTGGAAAAATCGGGCTTCGTCTTCATCGGCCCGCGCTCCGAATCGATCCGCATGATGGGCGACAAGGTATCGGCCAAGCAAACCATGATCAAGGCCGGCGTGCCGTGCGTGCCCGGCTCCGACGGCGCGCTGCCGGACGACCCGAAGGCGATCGTGCAAATCGCCCGCAAGGTCGGCTATCCGGTCATCATCAAGGCGGCCGGCGGCGGCGGCGGTCGCGGCATGCGCGTGGTCCACACCGAGGCTGCGCTGATCAACGCCGTGGCCATGACCAAGACCGAGGCCGGCACCGCCTTCGGCAATCCGGAAGTGTATATGGAGAAGTATCTGGAAAATCCGCGCCACGTGGAAATCCAGATCCTGGCCGACGAACACAAGAACGCCGTCTGGCTGGGCGAACGCGACTGCTCGATGCAGCGCCGCCACCAGAAGGTCATCGAGGAGGCGCCGGCGCCGGGCATCCCGCGCAAGCTGATCGAGAAGATCGGCGACCGCTGCGCCGAGGCCTGCCGCAAGATCGGCTACCGTGGCGCCGGCACCTTCGAGTTCCTGTATGAAAACGGCGAGTTCTACTTCATCGAGATGAACACCCGCGTGCAGGTCGAGCATCCGGTGACCGAAATGATCACCGGCATCGACATCGTGCAGGAGCAGATCCGCATCGCCGCCGGCGAGAAGCTGCGCTTCCGCCAGCGCGACGTCATGCTGTCCGGTCACGCCATCGAGTGCCGCATCAACGCT
>Ga0207655_1001779_pt1 | contig 18775 bp, 15 predicted proteins | sample KBSM44metaG_FD_184398 | JGI IMG/M metagenome (GOLD analysis project Ga0207655, IMG submission 184398) | Miscanthus rhizosphere microbial communities from Kellogg Biological Station, Michigan, USA - KBS M4-4 metaG (SPAdes) (version 2) | ecosystem: Host-associated > Plants > Roots > Rhizosphere >...
CAGCAGGATCAGCCACCACTTTGCCGAAGATACCCACGGCACACTGACCAAGATCCAGCTCGGGAAACTCCTTGTCCATACCGCTGAGTGCCAGCGCCTGACGTACCGAAGATCCGGCCGGGACATCGATCGTCTTCAATGCCTGGCGCTGTACAGAGGCGTAGACCACCTCTATCTGAATCGATGCGTCAGCCATGCAGCTCTTTCGCTCGCTGGCAGAACGCATCCACCAGCGTGTTGGCCGCCTGATTGAACAGCGGCCCTAGTGTGGCGCGAACGAGGGTGCCGGCATAATCGAAGGACAGATCCAGACTGATCTTGCAGGCTTTCTCGCCCAGGGGCTTGAACGTCCAGACGCCGTGAAACTGTTCGAAAGGCCCTTCGACCAGGTCCATCACGATCGACTCGCCGGGAACCAGCGTGTTGCGCGTCATGAACTTTTGGCTCAGACCGCCCTTGGCGATCTCCAGGCTGGCGCGCATCTGCGCCTCACTGGCTTCAACCACGGTAGCGGACGAACACCACGGCAGGAACTCGGGATAACGAGCCACATCATTGACCAGGTCATAAAGGAACCCGGCCGGGTAAGGCAGTAAAGCAGAGCGTTGTATATGCGTAGTCATGTGAGCGTCATTTCCAGAGCTGAGCGGCAAACACCACAAGAATGCCGAGCGGCGCCACGTAGCGCATCAAAAAGTACGTCAGGTTGAAGAGCAGCGGACTGCGAATCGACAATTCGTCGCGCACCGTCTCACGGCCCATCACCCAACCAGCGAATACTACAAAACACAACCCACCCAGCGGCAACAGGATCCGCGAAGTGAAGAAATCAATGACTCCGAAGAAGTCCAGGCCAGTCGATGCGCCCCATTGATAGAGGTGGAATGCGCCTCCATCGTTCACGAAAAACTTGGCTTTTTGCCAGATATTGAACGAGAACACCGTGCCGAGGCCCACAAACCAGCAGGTAAAGGCCAGCCAGAACGTCACCCAGGCGCGGCGAATACGGGTGCGCTCGACCAGGTAGGCGACCATTGGCTCTAGCAACGAAATCGCCGAACTCCAGGCTGCGACGGCCACCAGCACGAAGAACACGATGCCCATCAATTGGCCGAATGCGACGTTGCCGAACGCGTAAGGCAGCGTAACGAACATAAGGCCCGGCCCCTCGCTGGGGTTCAAGCCCGCAGCAAACACGATCGGGAACAGCGCAAGGCCGGCCAAAAGCGAAACGAAGGTATCGAGCAACGCGATACCGACGACCGTACTGCTGATCGACGCACCTTTGGTCATGTACGCGCCGTAAACCATGATCGAGCCGACACCGACGCTCAGGGAAAAGAACGCATGGCCCATCGCGGGCAGCAAGCCATCCAGCACCTTCTCCGGATTGAAGTCGAACATGAAATGCACGCCTTCCATGAAATGCCCGGTGGTCAGGCTATAGCCCAACAGCGCGAGCATCAGCAGGAACAGCATAGGCATCATGATGCGCAGGCTTTTCTCCAGCCCGGCCTCGACGCCCTTGCCGATCACCACCGCCGACAGCAGCATGAAAATGGTGTGCCACAGAATCAGACGCCATGGGTCGGCAATCACCGCACCGAAATACGCACCGACCTGATCCGGCGACACGCCTTGAAAGTCGCCGCGCCCCATGTCGATGATGTAATCCAGCGACCAGCCGCCCACCACACTATAAAAGGAGAGAATCAGCAGCGCCGTGATCATCCCGGCAAACGCACCCCAGGACCAGCGCGGCGAATGCCCGGCTTCCTGCGCCAGCGTCTTGAGCGCATTCGCAGGACTGAGCCGGGAACGACGGCCAATCAGTGTCTCGGCGATCATGACCGGAATACCGATCAGCGCGATGCACGCCAGAAAAACCAGTACAAATGCACCGCCGCCATAGGCACCGACCATGTACGGAAATTTCCAGATACTGCCCAGCCCCACAGCAGAGCCGGTAGCAGCCAGGATGAACACCCAGCGACTTGCCCAGCTACCGTGGACCGAAACCTTGTCCGTCGACATTATCGAAACGCCCAGCCAAAAAAGATCGCGCATTGTCCGGGATTCAACCTTTGTGCTCAAGCACGCGCTTTCCCGTAGCCGACATTGATGCAACTGCCTATAATGCGCCCCCTATGGCTAAGCTCAAGAAACACCCTACAGGGACCATCGCGCAAAATAAGAAAGCGCGTCACGATTACTTCATCGAACACAAGTTCGAGGCCGGTCTGGTCCTGTCTGGCTGGGAAGTAAAAAGCCTGCGTGCCACCAAGGTACAGCTGGTCGACAGTTATGTGCTGCTCAAGGATGGCGAGGCCTGGCTGATGGGTTGCCACATCACGCCTCTCAAGACTGCCAGCACACACGTCATCGCTGACCCGACACGCACCCGCAAACTGCTGCTGAACAAGCGCGAGCTCGAAAAGCTCACCAGCTCGGTTCAGCAGAAAGGCTATGCCTGCGTAGCCCTTTCCGTTTACTGGAAGGAGCACCTGGTGAAGTGCGAAATTGCGCTGGGTAAAGGCAAGAAGGAATACGACAAGCGCCACACCGAACGTGAACGCGATTCGGACCGTGAGCTGCAGCGTGCCGTGCGCTCCAAAGGCAAGGAAGACTAGCCCTTGGCGCTGGCGTGTGCCAAATGTCCTGACCCGGACATTTGGCACTTCGTATCCACCCCTTTATCCCACCCCCCTCTCCACTCCCCCGCTTAAACCCGTTCGATACCCCAAAGCGAAGATCGCCTCATTTTGGTGCTTGAATGCGCAATGTGGCTATTTCGCAGTATTCCGAAAATAAAATAGAACGCCTGCGTCACACCACAGTCAATCCTTTAGGCCCAACTGTTAAACGGGCTTTCAAACCCTCGGGCGACGGCCTCAAATACCGGCCATACCGAGTCCACAGGTTATAAGGAGACACACATGAAGCGTACCGCCCTCACTGGATTGTTCCTCAGCGCCGCCCTGTTGGCTTCGCCGGTTTTTGCCGCCGATGATTTGTGCGCTGCAAACATCAAGACCATCGAAAACGCCAACACCTCGTCCAGCACCAACTTGAGTCCCGAAAACAAGACTATGCTCGAGACCACTGTGAAGAACGCCAAAGCGGCCCAAGCGCAGAATGACGAGAAAAAATGCGTTGAGATCACCACCAAGACCATCACTTCCCTGAAAAACACCGGTTCGGGCAGCGAAGGCACCAAGTAAACCTTCGAGCAGGCCAGCCACTCAGGCTGGCCTGAACGATTGCAGCAGACGGGTCGACGTGCCACGCCAATTGGCGTACACTGCGCCCCAGCGATTGCGAAAGCAATCTCGGGGCCGATTTGGATTCGACGCCGGTGATGAAACTTTAGGTGCATGCCGAGTTGGTAACAGAACTCGTAAATCCACTGTTGCAACTTTCTATAGTTGCCAATGACGAAACCTACGGGGAATACGCTCTCGCCGCGTAAGCGGTGCTAGCCTTCCTTCTGGTAGCTTCGGCTCCAGCAATCATCAGGGGATGCCTGTAAACCCGAAATGATTGTCATATAGAACAGGATCGTCGCCTAGTACGTTGTGGACGAAGCGACTAAAACTTACACAACTCGCCCAAAGCACCCTGCCCGTCGGGTCGCTGAGGGTTAACTTAATAGACACGGCTAAGCATGTAGTACCGACAGCGGAGTACTGGCGGACGGGGGTTCAAATCCCCCCGGCTCCACCATACAAGCGTTACAAATCAAGCACTTAGCGTTTACCGCAAGTGCTTTTTTTGTGCCTTTTTGGGCTAGTTTGGCTCCGTAATGCCAGCTTTATGACAGCTTTCACAACCTCAACGCGACAAAGCTCCACGCGGGGCTAGTGTTCCAAGCACAGGGTGCATCAATGAAAAATAATCCGGTTGGCCGACTCAAAGATACCATGGGGCAGTTCACGGGCTATCACAATCAGGGGGCCTCTATCTCTAGAGTGTGGTGCAAAGTACTCGGCTGCGAGCCGAGTGAGACCCGCAAGATAATGGAAGGGATGCTCAGTGTTATGAAGCTGAACGACGATGCGCGTGCTGCGACCGAAAGGTATATAGAAAACTGCCCTGATTTTTATCTAGCTCCTTTTCGGCAGATTGAGCAGCTGTGCGCACATATGCAAATGCAGACAACAATGACCTCTGTGCCCGGTTTTCCAAATGACGCCATGATTGTGTCTCTGACGTTTATGGAGCATCAATTGGATGCATACTTCGGTGCCACTCCGTCAGATCAGGAAGCACAGATAGAACTCCTACTTCAGAGCGTGGATGAGCTATTGGAAGAATGCCTTGCCGCCACAATGAATGACAAGCTTAAAGCTGCATTGGTCCGGCAATTACACTCAATAAGAACCGCCTTGATGACCTACAAAATCACAGGCCCTGAAGGACTGGAAGCAGCCGTTGAGCAAGCTTTAGGCTCTCTTTTTCGCCACCAGAATCTAGTATCGGAACATCCCTCCGAAGATACGAAGATCAGCCGCTTCTTCGACTTGTTAGGAAGAGCGAATGATCTTGCATCTAGTTACCAACTCATTGCACCAGCGCTAGCCCCGATATCCACGTTGTTTTTACTGAGCTAGTCGATCAGGTGATAGGTGATAGCTTCAGTCCAAAAATTTGGTGCCTTAGCTGTGCAGAAGCACAAATGACTGAGCTCGTTCAAAAGCGCTCCTCATGCTCGGTATAAATATTTAAACCTTACGAATCCCGAACTGAGCGGCCTTGACCGTCGAGTCCTGCGGCACGCCTGCAGCCAGGTACAGGCCAATGCGTGAAGTGATCACGGTTTCGCTCATGTCAATCGTGCCGCGCTGTGTTTCAAATGCCCCGGAAAAGCTAGCCGGCATGGTGAAAGGCTCTTGATACTTGTCCATTGACCGATAGTAGAACGTGGACGACGCGCCGTTGACCGTCTTGGTGATGGTCAACTCAGCCTCCCAGGCCAGGATGCCGCGCGACGACCCGATGATTTCCACCGCAGACACCATTTCGATAACGTCGCCGGCCGCCAGGTTGGTCTGTACCACGTTGGCCGTGGGTTGCATGTAGATGTAGCCGCCCGCCGTCGCCATGTTGCCACGCAGCTCGATGCACTGCCCCTCACCATAGGCGGCAGGCTCCTTGTACCAACGCGTCGTGATCCCGGTCAGGCCAGAGCCAACGGCTTTGTAGCCGTCCGCCAGCACTGAGCCGGCCACAGCGTTCACGCCCGCCGGTAGCGCGCCGCCAGTGCCCGCCAGCAGAGGGTTGGCATTGAGGCAGCCGAACGGGCGGATGGCCGAGTAAACGTCGCCAGAGTCAGTAGGCAGCGGGATGCCGGGGAATTCGAAGTTGGCGGTGATGATCGGAACCACCCTCGAACTGATGAACTCAGCACCCAGGATGTTCGGGTGCAGGCCCTCAACCGTCATTGCCTCGATGAAGCCGTCCCAGATGTTCACCACCGGCACGAACTGACTGACGTAGCTCAGCACCCAGTGTTTGTAAGCGATCGCATCGGCCAGCGCCTGCCCGGTCAGCGCCTTGCTACCGAAACGCGGCGTGCCAGTGCCGACGATCAGGTACTTGCCAGGCGTGTTCAGGAACGCGGTGACGATCTTCATCACGTTGGCTTTCGTGTCGGCTATGTGTTCCCGTCAGATAGAAACCCGCGCACCCACGCGAATAGCCAAACAGCCAACATGGCGTTGAAACGGATGGGCTTCCAGGACCGCTTGGTCAGCCACGGCATGCGCTCCATAGCCAGCACAATCCTGAACGAGCATGGATGGGATCCGGAACTGATCGAATTCGCGCTGGCGCATGTCGACAAGGACGAAGTTCGGAGCGCCTACAACCGGGCGGATTACATCGAACGTCGGCGCCCGATGATGGCCTGGTGGAGTGAACATATCCAGAAAGCGGCTACCGGCAGCCTGTCAGCGTCGGCCATCAATCAAACCAGGGACCGCAAGGTGGTGCCGATACGCTGACATCACGGCGACAGTTCACGCCATCCGTGTAGTGGAGTTTGCCAGCGCCTCTTCGGCCAAGCCTCTGAGTATGGGAAGGCTCCGCATTCCCATACTCAGAGGCTTGGCCGAAGAGGCCTATCAGACAACCACGGCTTTTGCCTTTCTAAGGCGGATCAACCCTGCTGTTAGCTCGTAGTAGTAGACGGTAGCTGGAGCTGAGCATCGCAGGTATGGCATCGCGGACGATTCAGAATGTATAGGAGCAGGAGTTAATATGTCGCGCATACCGCTATGGCTCCAGAATGCCCATACAGCCTCGCTTACCATCAAAGATGGGCAAGACATTTTTGAGGTTTTCGACGTTCTTCTCAACTTGACGTGGCTGAACAACTGGGGCGGTGCCTGTCATGACACCTCTGCCTGTCTCTACATGATCTTGAGTGAGATGGGACTGAAACCTGCACTGGTAATCGGTGAGGTCATGTCAACTGTGGGGACATTTGATCATTCATGGGTTGAAGTCGATGGCAAGATTTTTGATATAGCGGTTTCATTACCTGATAAAGGTGGGGTAGATGTTGGGCCGCCGATATTTTCAAACCTCGATCTGGGCTCAGCGCAGCCGACTCAACTTAGATATGGAGTCAGAACAACCATTGGGTTTCATGAGCACGGATTAAAGATTGCTCACAAAACCCTAGATGAATATTCAAAGATGCAGAATCCAAATGGCGCTGTCTGGGATCTGACGTCATTGATAGCGGATCTGTGCGGATTCAGTTTGGATACGGACTACATGAAGAGAGAGTATGGCCATGTGAGACGTGTAATTCGCGGACAAGAACTGCGTCTATGATCTTTTCCCTCAGCTAACCCCGGGAATCGGATATCTCTAGCCGATTGCTCCCCTCGTCACCGGCAGCAATCGGCCATAGGCGGACATTCTTACATATCTGCATATGACAAAACGGCGTCATCACGCTGCAACTCAGAACAAAATGCAAATCCTAGTTTAACTACGATGGCCAAAAGCATCAGTACTTATCAGTGATTCAGGATGTGGGTAGGAGGGAGGCAAGCCCGGACCATTAACCGTTTGTCCAGCAGCAATCTGCGTGGCGACTGCGTGATTAAGGTTGAGCAATCCTTCAAGCAAATCTTGCTTGGCAGAAAAGCCGTAAGCCTTCAGCACCGCGCTATCAAGGGTCGCATGAGCGTCTTTGAGGGGGTTCTTACCGGGTACACCAATGGTGCGATAGAGGGCACGAAGGCCTCCATCGAGATGTTCCAAGGCTTGATCGCGCACCTGACGCAAATGACGTCCTGCATTCACCACTGCGTCGATATCGGCAACGCTTACATCTTGCGGCCAAGGAAAGGTATCAAACACTGATTCCGAAGTGTAGCGCGGGTCCGACTTCATATTAGAGCATTTGGCATGAAACCATTTGTAATGTGCAGCCGATTGTAGGATGCCGAAGCTGTAGTCATCAGCGAGGGCAAATACTTGAAGCGCGTCACCGGGACGTATGGTCGCATCAATGAATGTGAAGATTGGAAGCTTCGTGACCCGGGAGCAGGTGAGGTAGCGCGGGACTTCTTTGATGGCATCAATCAAATCCTCACGTCGACGCCAATGTTTCCACCAGTAGTTAATAGATGTTGCTCGCTCAGAAGCCTCTGATTTTGCCAACATATCTGGAAGTACATTTGTTTCCAAATGGGCAAAAACCTTCTTGAAACGCTTGGCTTGGAGAACGTCCATATCGCCAAGGTCGATAATATTGCGGGCGAGCTGGCGACCACTAAGCAGATCATCACCAACCAGATATGGGTGAATGATAACTTGCTCGTTTTCAGGCATCGCGAATTTAGCGAAGTTATCCAGTAGAAAACCAGAATGACCGGGGGTAATACCTTGGCAAGTAACGACCTGGCTGTTGCAGGATAGTTTTTCTGCAGCCCCCACATCTACCTTATCCGACAACGACGCGTTGATATGCGTCACTATGCGCATATCCAGTTCGTAATCCTTGCTTGCATGTCCGCTACCACGAGCCTTACGAGCTTTGGGTGCCTGTTCAATCTTGTACCACAACCTCCGGGCTTTCGGCAGCAATGCAGCATCCTGAGATTTAATCCAGTTAGCGATAGAAACGTGTACGTTGGCTTCTCCGGACCAGGGTTGGTTATCAATGGCCTCGATCACAGTACCGCTTGCACAGATGAAGTCTAAACCACCGATGCGACTAGCATTATTTCGGATATTCTGCGTACCAACCAAACCTGCACGCCCAGACGGCCAGTCGTTCATGGTGCTTTCAGCTAGGTGCAGTTCTGCACGGCGGAACCAGTAAACGCAGAAATCTGCCATGCCCGGTACTTCTGGGTAGGCGTTACGCAAACGCTTGACATAGTCTGCACCATGTTTGGGTTTGAGTAGTTTAGCGCCTAGAAATGGAGGGTTACCTATGATCACGTCGACTTCTGGCCAAGGGGTACGAGCTCCGTCATCGAGTATCAAGGCATCACCGATACTGAAGTTGGCGTCGAGATTATCCAGCGGAAGTGCTTGCTCCTGAACATGTAGTTCCTCGATAGCCAACTTGTGCGCCAGCATCATCGTTACCTTGGCTAATTCAACCGCGAATGGATTGATGTCCATGCCGAAAAAGTTACGTGTGGAGACAAAGCCCATCGGCCTCTGGGATGCGTCAATGCTCTTGTACTCACCCATGCGCTCGTAAATGAAAGCTTCCAGGCGCTTGATCTCACGGTAGGCGATATAAAGGAAATTACCTGAGCCGCAAGCCGGGTCCAGCACCCTGAAGCTCTCGATACGCATCAGGAGGTGCTCCAGCTCCGTTAGCGTTTTCGCGTTGTCGATGCGCTGCCGCCAAGGCTCGACAATCGTCGGTCCAACCACCTTCATGATGTCCACAGGGCTTGTGTAGTGGGCACCGTAGGCACGGCGCTCGTCGGAGTCCATGCTGTGCTCAAAGATGGCGCCGAATATCTCCGGTCGCACCTGCGACCAGTCGAACTTAGCTGCTTCCTTGAGCATCACAATTTCGTCCGCGCTGAGTTCGATGCGAGCAGGATTGGCAAATAGGCCGCCGTTGAAATAGGAAACACCCTTGAAGCGGCCTCCGGGTGTTCTGCCGGGGGTGTTCATCTCCACGAATAGCTGTCCGATCAGGTCATAGGCAAGCGCCGGATTTGTGCAGTCATCTAGTAGTCGGGTTAAAAAATATTTCTCAAGTAGGCCAATATCTTCTGCGAACAGCGACATTAGGATTTGAAGCGTGAAACGCTGAGCAAGATCACGATCAACATTTCGCTTGATCAAAGAGCGAAAAAGCAGCACTAACTGATCGGCGGCTTTACGTGTGACGCTTTCTTGGTGGTTACCGAAGACAGGCTCTGTGGGAGCAGCGAATAGGAACGCCAGCGGCCCAAATCGCTCTGGCAACTCACTGAGACGGACCTTGTCGACCGGGCTGTCCATCTGGCTATTGAAATCGAAGATCCAGAACTCATCGAAGTTACACAGTACGACATAATTCGGGCGGTTGGGAACCAAGCGGGTCCAGTATGTGAAAGCCTGAGAGTAATGCTTGGAGAGGTCCTCACCGCGCTTTTTCATCTCCACTAACACCACTGGTTTCCAGACCAAATCCGCAAAGCTGGTGCCCTTGTCCGCCTTCTTAACGCGCATTTCGCAGACGGCGCCTGCTTCCTTAAAGCCTGCATGACCGAAGGCTCGAAAAAGTTGATCCAAGAAAATTTGGGCCTCACCTTTCTCATCGCCGATAATGTGATCCGAGCACCATTGAACAAATTGCTGAAGGAGAGATTTACAGATAGCGGTCATGTCGGATGTGCGTCCTGCAATGGTTAGGAGTTGTGTAGCACGTAAAATTTCGCTGGCTACTGTACTACGCTACGTAAAAATTTATGTTCAAATCGCCATCATTATGGGTACCTCAGGCCGTTTGCCATTCGCGAGCGGCGGCTCCTGGCCCAGAGTGTGTAAAAACGCCTTCGCGAACCCTTGCTATGATTTCTGAGGATTTCATCGCAGGGATCGCCCACGAAGCGCTTTATCCAAGGTAAACATCGAGGCCAAGGCACCTTACTTCCCGAGGGCCTCGACGACTACCTCAGCGTTATCAACCCGGTGCGCGTAGTCCACGTCTTTGTCAATGACACTCGACCTGGTCTCCTTGGGTTTTGACGGTGCTATCCCAGCCGACACAGGCCGGGCTGCTTATCACCCGGCGATCTTGCTGAAGAGCTACATTTACGTCTATCTCAACCGCATCCAGTCGAGCCGACGCCTGGAACGAGAAGTCCAACGCAACGTCGAGCTGATGTGGCTGACCGGGCGGTTGATACCCGACTTCAAGACTATCGCTAACCTCCGAAAAGACAACAGCAAGGCCATCCGGGGCGTCTGTCGCCAGTTCCGCAGCATTTACCGTGCGATCGCTCAGCCAACGAAGGTCGATGATCCAACGATGAGGTCAAAGCGTTTTTACACACTCTGGGCCGAAAGCTGCCGCTCACGAACGACTACTTTCGGCCAAAAAATAAATTTCTCTCCATTGTTCTCTCTTTGATTGTTATAGGCAGCTAGCTATATTGATAGCAAATTGATACTCCTCAGGCTTTCAAGGACGACCCATGCGCATCCAGCACGTAGAGATATCTAACTTCCGAAAACTGCTTTCTGTCCGAATTGACTTCGCTAATGAGACCACGCTGCTTGTAGGTGCAAACAACAGCGGCAAATCCTCCGCTATGCTGGCACTCCGGAGATTTTTGGTTTCGAAGGCTTCTGCTTTTCGGCTCCAGGATCTGACTCTTTGTCATCTCGCCAAGCTGGACGAGATTGGGAAGGAGTGGGAGAACCCACCAGCAAACTATGAAATTCCTACAGCCAAGAACTGGGCCGACTGGCTCCCTAGTCTGGATATCTGGGTGTCGGCAGATCAAGGAGAGTTCCACTTCATCCGCGATCTCATACCCAGCTTTGAGTGGCGCGGGGGGCTTGTGGGAATGCGTTTCCTGCTTGAACCAGATGATATGAATACGTTGTACATGGACTATCGCAAGGAACGCGCGAGGGTTGCAGAGCTTGAGGACGCTCTAGGGAAGGAAGACCCGCCTGGTAGCCCGCTGACACTATGGCCGCAGAGCCTTAATGATTACTTGAACCGTCGTCTGGGAGATAAATTCAAGATTCGTTGGTACCGCCTAGATCCACAACAATTTAAGAAGCCTGACAAGTCGACTCGAATGGCGCAAATGCAGCAATTGAGCCCTACTGCCCTGCCCTTGGAAAGCAATCCTCTCAGTGGATTAATTCGAGTACATGAAATCAATGCTCAGCGGGGATTCGGCGACCATTCGGACGACAATCAAGGCGATAGCACCAGACCCAGCGGCGCTCGAAAACTCTCGGAACAACTCAGATCTTATTACTCCCGACACCTTGATCCAGGTGACAGCCCAGATATTTCAGATCTCGAAGCGTTGCGGGCGATAGAAGCAGCCCAGTCGGCATTCGATACGAAGCTAGGTAGCAGCTTCGAACCTGCTATTAGAGAGGTCGAGGGATTGGGCTACCCCGGCCGCAATGACCCACGCATCAAAGTCGCAAGTCGCTTGGCAACAACTGACGGCATGAATCATGAAGCGGCCGTCCTTTTTGAGTTGGATTCAATCCAGGGCGCCCCAGGAGCCCCTCCTCTTCACTTACCAGAGACCGCTAACGGGTTGGGATATCAAAACCTGATATCTATGATTTTCCGGCTGATGGGCTTCAGGGACGAGTGGCTGAGAAAAACCAGGGCCGCCAGCACTGAAGTAATAGACCGCGTCGAGCCCATCCACCTCGTGCTCATTGAAGAGCCTGAAGCCCACCTTCATGTTCAAGTGCAACAAGTGTTCGTGCGGCACGCCTACCAAGTTCTATGCCGAGACGCTTTGCTTGAACGCTACCCAAATCTGAAGACTCAGCTTTTGGTGAGCACGCACTCCAGCCATGTAACACATGAATTGGAGTACCAGAACCTTAGGTATTTCAGGCGACTCCCAGCTGGGATGTATGGCATCGGTGTACCGGTGTCGACGGTCTCTAATCTCTCTAACGTGTTCGGCGAGGGAACAAAGACGAAGGAGTTCGTAACCAGGTATCTGCGGGCACAGCACGCGGACATATTCTTCGCCGACGCCGTCATCTTGGTAGAGGGTTCAGCAGAGCGAATGATGCTGCCGCATTTTTTGCGAAATAAGTTTCCATTCCTTGACCGCTGCTACATCACAACTCTCGATATCGGTGGTAGTCACGCACACCGACTAAGGCCTTTAATTGATGCGCTTGGCATCCTCACCCTGGTTATTACAGACCTCGATGCAGGGCTTAATAAAGCTGCAAAACCGGTGCAAAGAAACGCAGATCAGATTACGAACAATCCGACATTGCGGAGCTGGATGAAACTGATGCATCTGGGCAGCACAGTGGATGAGCTGCTTGAGCTGCCAGCGAACCAAAAAGAGCACCAAATCGACGACCTGTACTCGGTACGCATCGCCTATCAAACTCCTATTTCCACCCACCTGCCCGCTACTGGTGAAGCAATACAAGCTCTTCCAAATACCTTTGAAGACAGCTTTGTGCTTAGCAACGCTGGTCACTTTGCGGAAAAGACAAACGGTACTGGTCTGATGAAGGCTTTCGTAAAAATTTTGAATGAAGCGCAAACATCGGAAGCCGTCGGACAAGGGTTTTTCAACGAATTACGCGAAGGAAAGAAAGCAGAGTTTGTGTTGCTCGTTTTGGGCGACAAAAACTTTCCCAGCCTCGAAATCCCTGAATACATCTGTGAAGGCCTCAACTGGCTTGAGTCCAAATTGCGAAGCAAGCAAAAAGAGTTGCTGGTAATTCCACCCGAGGGTGTGGAGGTGACGCCATGAGCGAGGCAGCTATCGCAGATGCCGACACCATTATGCAGGCTTGCCTGAATCTGGCAGACCCGAAGAGTTTTTTTCTTTACGCAGGTGCTGGCTCAGGAAAAACCCACTCACTCGTCGAAGCTATCCGCGAACTCAAAAGTCGCGAGCGAGAACGCCTGACATTCGAGGGCAGGCGCATTGCGGTGATCACCTATACAAACGCAGCCTGCGATGAGATTCTTCGGAGGCTAGAGTATGATCCACTCGTGGAAGTCTCAACCATTCACGCGTTCGCCTGGCGCCTAATCCAAGGATTCGACAACGAGATCAGAGAGTGGCTAAGAATCAAACTTGCCCAGGACATTGAGAAGATCGAGGGCGAGCTAGCACGCTCGAGAGGCGACAATAAAACATCTCGAGCAAACAGACGGAAGCTACAAAGCAAAATACGCAGGCTTGAGACTCTCGACGAGATTACGAAGTTCATCTATAGCCCCGCTGGCGACAACAGAGAGCGGCAAGCACTTAATCACGATGAGGTCATCAAGTTAACTGCAACATTCGTTCCTGAACGCCCTTTGCTGGATGTTCTAGTAGACCGCTACCCAGTTGTATTGATCGACGAAAGTCAAGACACCCACGCTCCAGTTATGGAGGCTTTTCTGAAAGTCCAGCAATTGGCGCAGACACGCTTCTGCTTGGGGCTACTGGGCGACACCATGCAACAGATTTACGGCCATGGAGTAACGCGCCTTGATAAAGCGATACCGGGTGACTGGCTGAAACCTGAAAAGGTCGTTAATCGCCGCTGCCCTCGTAGGGTGGTAGACCTTATCAACGTGATTCGAAGCACTGCCGACACTCATCAGCAGACCCCAAAACCTGATGCGATTGAAGGTGTAGTGCGCATGTACTGCATTAGTCAAAGCCAAGAACAGGCATCGAATCTTGAAGAAGGAATCGCTCATTCGATGGCTGCAATCACCGACGACGGAGAATGGGCTACCGGCCCTAGAGGCCGAAAGACCTTGATCCTCGAACATAAGATGGCTGGACGGCGAATGGGGTTCGAGAAGCTGTTCACGCCCCTACACGCGGTTGAGCACCTTCAAACAGGCTTGCTGGATGGAACCCTGCCCGCACTTCGCGTTTTCAGCGAAGGCGTTCTTCCCATTCTTACCGCAAAGGACGATCACTTCCTTCTGCTTGAAGCAGTACGCTCTCGCTCTCCCTTGCTCAGTAAGGACGCTATGCAATCAACAGGGGATCAATCGGCCCACATGCAGCGTGTAGAGGAAGCGACGCACGCCCTGCTCTCTCTTTTCGAAAGAAACGATCCAACACTGAGCGAGGTCGCAACGCTTCTGTTGCAAACCCAACTACTTGATGTCCCAGAAAATCTGGTTGGGGCAATGGTGTTGGGAGCTCCTGGTGAGGCTCCAGATCCTGAAGATACGAACGCGATGACCAACTACGCCTACCAGCTATTCCTTGAGCGTCCATTTTCGGAGCTGGCAGCCTTTGCGAGTTATGCGGATGGCCTTTCACCCTACGGTACACATCAAGGGGTAAAGGGGCTGGAGTTTCCACGAGTCATGGTCGTCATCAACGATGAAGAGGCAGGCGGTTTCTTATTCAGCTACGACAAATTGCTGGGTGTAAAAGAACCAACAAAGACTGACCGAGACAACGAGAGTGACGGCAAGGACAACGCACTAGCACGTACTCGTAGGCTGCTTTACGTGACATGTAGTCGGGCTGAAAAGAGCCTGGCGATTGTCGTATACACACCCCAGCCTACACTCGCCAAGCAAAACGTTGTTGCTGCTGGCTGGCTCCATGAGAGCGAGGTCGAAATCCTGTGAGGCCTTCCTCCTAGGATTGAGTCGCCCTAGTTGCGTAAACGCTTCCGGGCGTCATAGTGAGGCTATATGAGCGAGCTCCCTTTTCTGAGCAGGGCTTCCGCCAGCGGCTGCTTTTGGCCGGTTTCTGCCTGTTGCCACCTTCCGACTCGGATCGATTGCTACCCGTTGTCCCGACTGCTGCGAGAAAATCACTGCTTATCATGGATGCGAAGCAAGATTTTCAGATCGAATACAGGCGGGGATAACGGAGTGTTATCTCATGAGGTATTCCATTTGGTATTCCAATCAAAGCACACAAACAATATTAACTCTAATAATCAATAGGATAAGTTACCGTTTCAGATTACCCCGGCCCACCAAATTGCAAATGAAGACGTCCTAAGGCGTCTTTTTTTGTGGGCGGACTGCCTGAGTGCATCCCCGCTGATCGAGGTAGCGCCGGCTGATTCCCGGCCTCGCCAGCCACACAACCAACTCCCAAACGAATTGAACAGAGACCAGACACATGAACGAGATCCAAGAACGGCAAGACCGCCGCGATCAACTGCTGAAAGAGGCTGACCAATTGCATACCCAGATGCTGCCTTTTGAAGCCGCGCTGGAAAATGAGCAGTCCATTAGGCCTGCCCAGGAGCGCGAATTGCGTGACAAGTACAAAGAGCTGAAAAGGCGCTTCGACTCGCACAATGCGCAAGCAACTGTAGATCAGACTGGCCGCTGCCCTGCCCCTCATTCAACAAGGCCTGCGCGCGCCGCCCACAGCAAGACCAGCGGCCATGCCCCCCCATCTGACAATCACGTATAGTGGCCATATATCATCACCCCTCTCGACCAAGGCGTGTGCCGTCGATAATGGTTCGGCTGGCATAAGTATGGAAAACTGCACATGCCGCAAAGAAGAAACCTGAAAAACTCTATTTTCATACCCTTGAAGCTGTCTCAACTGATCGGTCTTTTCAGTTGGGTTATCAGTTGGTGCCTGAATCCGTCCATTGATCGATCGCTGGATGTATTCATCTGTTGCGCGCTGACGGGGGCGACGCTGTCGATCATTGTCACGTCCAATAGCAGGAGCATGCTGGCGTGGCGTCTGTTCGGCATTATTTACATGGCGTCACTGACATTTCTGTTCAATGAACAGATCGAACGCATGGGCGAGCAAGCGTCGATGTGGGGGCTGGTTGTCACCTCCCTGCTCATCACGGGAATGAGCGTGTTCTTCGTCAAGTTTATTGATTACATCGCCGCCACTGCGCTGATCTGGTTGATCATGTGGCACACGGACCTGACGGCCATCGGCGTGGGCCATAAGCCTCTGTTTTATGTGTTCCTGATCAGTTCGACCTTGCTGGGCGGCTGCCTGAATGCGACCTTCCTGAGCCTGATCATGCAGACCATGGCAGCCAGGGACCGCTATCAGGAACTGTCCGAAACCGACACCCTGACGCACGCCCCCAATCGCCGTGCGCTGGTTGACAGTCTGAATACTGCGCTGGCGTCCGCTGAAAAGTCGTCGTTGTGGTTTGCCATGCTTGATCTGGATCACTTTAAAAGTATCAACGACACCCATGGGCATGAGGTGGGTGACAATGTCCTTATAAGTTTTGCGACACGCCTCAAAGACACTAAGGGGCGAATCGCTTTTGGGCGCTTGGGTGGGGAAGAGTTTGGTGTGATCTTATCGGCGGCGAACGCCACAGACGCTGTACACGCACTGGAAGAGTTATTGATGCTCACGCAAAAGGATGAAACGGCTCAAGTGCCCTATTCATTCAGTGGCGGTGTTGCAAGTTTGTCGCGGGTTGAAACGTTCAATGACCTGTTGAAAGAGGCTGACGAGAACCTGTATCACGCCAAGCGCAGTGGCAGAAAATGTATCGCCTTTGAAGGCAGGATAGTTTCACCGAGCGCTGCCAGCACGACAAAGCAGAATCAAGCGATGCAATTAGTTGACGCGCCTACGCATGCGTAGCGCCCGTCTCCCCCTTCAAACATTCCCGCCCCGCCGCACCTTCGAATACCGATCGATATCCTCCCGCAACGTCCACCCTTGCCCGTGCCAATAACGCCCGGCCGCTTCATTACTCTTCATGACGTCCAGGTGACATTTGTAAATACCCAGCGCGTCCAGACACTCAAGGCAGCGTTCAACCAACTCATGGGCAATACCGCGCCGGCGATACTCGGGCAGCACGATCAGATGCTGCAGATAACCGCGGCGTCCGTCGTGCCCGCACATCACACAGCCGCACAGGGCGCCGCCTGCCTCGGCGACGAAGCTCATGCCGGGGTTGCGCTCAAGGTAACGTGCGGTCGCTTCGCGTGAATCGGCGTCGCGCAGGGAAATGCCCGGCGTGCTGCGCATCAGTTCGATGACCGCGTCGTAGTCGTCCAGGGTCATGCGGCGAATCGTGATCATGGGCTAAGCCTGACCTGCAGTCTCATGGGCTGGACAGATTAGCAGAGCCGCTTGATGCCTTGATGACAGCGCCGCCAGAGTCTGCCTATCAACCCGTAATGTTCTTTCTATTAGAAATCTTCGCGAAGAAGGCTAATCTGGATAAGCGTCGGTGAGAGCCGCGCGGTTCCACCCTGATAAGGAGATAAGAATGAGCTCAAGTTTGCGACGCACGTTGCGGGCTTGCCTCGCAGCAATCTGATGATCGCTGTGCTGCGTATCTGTAGAGCTGGCCCGATCGTTGACCGAGCGGCCGGCATGAACCCAGTGCTGTTGAGTTCCGTCATCACTGTCTGAGGTCCCGCGAGTGGACTGGATGGCCGGATGCAAATGACAAAAAAGGTGTATCAAGCATGTCAACTGAATCGAAATGCCCCTTCAACCACGCTGCTGGCGGCGGCACTACCAACCGTGATTGGTGGCCCAAGCAGCTGAATCTGAAGATTCTGCATCAGCATTCCTCGCTCTCCGACCCGATGGGCGAGAGCTTCGACTATGCCAAGGAATTCAAGAGCCTTGACATCGAAGCGGTCAAACAGGACCTGCGCAACGTCATGACCCAGTCCCAGGACTGGTGGCCGGCAGACTTCGGCCACTATGGCCCGCTGTTCATTCGTATGGCCTGGCACAGCGCCGGTACCTACCGCACAGGCGATGGTCGTGGCGGTGCAGGTGCTGGTCAGCAACGTTTTGCGCCGCTCAACAGTTGGCCTGACAACGTCAGCCTGGACAAGGCGCGCCGCCTGATCTGGCCGGTCAAGCAGAAGTATGGCCGCAAGATTTCCTGGGCTGACCTGATCGTGCTGACCGGTAACGTCGCGCTGGAGTCCATGGGCTTCAAGACCTTCGGTTTCTCCGGTGGTCGTGCGGATGTCTGGGAACCGGAAGAAGACGTGTACTGGGGTTCAGAGACCACCTGGCTGGGTGGTGAAGAGCGCTACGGCGCGCAGAAGAAAATGCAGCAACCGGGCGACGGCACGCTGGTGGCCGAGCCGGAGAACCATGCCAACGAAGAAAGCCGTATTGCCAGCGGCGAACGCAATCTGGAAAACCCGCTCGCCGCCGTGCAGATGGGCTTGATCTATGTGAACCCTGAAGGCCCTGAGGGTGTGCCGGACCCGGTTGCTTCGGCAAGGGATATCCGTGAAACCTTCGGTCGTATGGCGATGAATGACGAAGAGACCGTGGCGCTGATCGCCGGTGGTCACGCCTTCGGCAAGACCCACGGTGCCGGCCCTGCCGACAACGTTGGTCCGGAGCCTGAAGCAGCCGGCCTTGAAGAGCAGGGTTTTGGCTGGAGAAACAAATTCGGCAGCGGCAAGGGTGGCGACACCATCACCAGTGGCCTGGAAGTGACCTGGACTTCGACGCCGACCAAATGGAGCAACGAGTACCTCGAAAACCTCTTTGGCTTCGAATGGGAACTGACCAAAAGCCCGGCAGGCGCGCATCAGTGGACGCCAAAGAACGGCGCTGGCGCGGGCAAGATTCCGGATGCCCACGATCCC
>Ga0207655_1001781_pt1 | contig 18765 bp, 15 predicted proteins | sample KBSM44metaG_FD_184398 | JGI IMG/M metagenome (GOLD analysis project Ga0207655, IMG submission 184398) | Miscanthus rhizosphere microbial communities from Kellogg Biological Station, Michigan, USA - KBS M4-4 metaG (SPAdes) (version 2) | ecosystem: Host-associated > Plants > Roots > Rhizosphere >...
GCATGATGTTGCGGTTTCGCGTGCCACGGCGCACGGTCCACCCCTTGGTCCAACCACACGACGCAGGAAAACCAATAATGATTCGAATGCCTCTGGCCTCCGCCAGTCTGCTGGCCATTGCCATCGCCCTCGCCGGTTGCGGCGAAGGCAAGGACGAAAAAGCCGCCGCGCCGCAAGCCCAGGCACCTGCTGCCGCCAGCACCACCGCTGCTGCGCCAGGGGCCGTCGACGAAGCCGCCGGCAAAGCCGTGGTCAAGCATTACACCGAAATGGTCTACGCCGTGTACAGCGACTCGCTGAGCACCGCCAAGACACTGCAGACCGCCATCGACGCGTTCCTGGCCAAGCCCAACGACGAAACCCTGAAGGCCGCCAAGGAAGCCTGGTTCGCCGCGCGCGTACCGTACCTGCAAAGCGAAGCCTTCCGCTTCGGCAACACCATCATCGACGACTGGGAAGGCCAGGTGAACGCCTGGCCCCTGGACGAAGGCCTGATCGACTACGTCGACAAGAGCTACGAGCACGCCTTGGGCAACCCGGCCGCCGGCGCCAACATCATCGCCAACACCGAGATTCAGGTGGGTGAAGAGAAGGTCGACGTCAAGGACATTACCCCCGAGAAACTGGCCAGCCTGAACGAGCTGGCGGGCTCCGAGGCCAACGTCGCCACCGGCTACCACGCCATCGAGTTCCTGCTCTGGGGCCAGGACCTGAACGGCACCGGCCCAGGCGCTGGCAACCGCCCGGCATCCGACTACCTGGAAGGCCAGGGCGCTACCGGTGGCCACAACGACCGCCGTCGTGCCTACCTGAAAGCGGTTACCGACCTGCTGGTCAGCGACCTCGAAGAGATGGTCGGCAACTGGGCACCGAACGTCGCCGACAACTACCGCGCCAAGCTGGAAGCCGAGCCTGTCAACGACGGCCTGCGCAAGATGCTGTTCGGCATGGGCAGCCTGTCGCTGGGCGAACTGGCTGGCGAGCGCATGAAGGTTTCGCTGGAAGCCAACTCGCCGGAAGACGAGCAGGACTGCTTCAGCGACAACACCCACTACTCGCACTTCTACGACGCCAAGGGCATCCGCAACGTCTACCTGGGCGAGTACACCCGCCCGGACGGCACCAAGGTAAGCGGCCCAAGCCTGTCGTCGTTGGTCGCCAAGGTCGACCCGGCTACCGATGCAGCCCTCAAGGCCGACCTGGAGGCCACCGAAGCCAAGATTCAGGTGATCGTCGACCACGCCCTCAAAGGCGAGCACTACGACCAGCTGATCGCTGCCGACAACGCGGCCGGCAACCAGATCGTGCGTGACGCCATCGCCGCCCTGGTCAAGCAGACCGGTTCGATCGAGCAGGCTGCAGGCAAGCTGGGCATCGCCAACCTGAACCCGGACACTGCGGATCACGAATTCTGATCCTGCTGTAGCGGTACTGAAAGAGGCGGCCTTCGGGTCGCCTTTTTTGCTGATGGCCTGTTCGCGGCCAACCGGACCGCGAACAGGCACATGAAAATGCTGGCATTTCACATCCCTTTCACCCAGGTAATTGCAAATTGCTCTTATTCAAGAGCCGCTGGCCTGCTAAGCTTGCACGCCGGTTTTTCGTCCACGCCCAGGATTTTGCATGTCCTTGTCGCTGTCCCGACTCTCTCCCTTGCTGCTGGCCTTTGCCCTCGCCGCCTGTGACGACGCCCCGCGTTTCACCCAAGCCGAGCCTGGCGAAGCGTTGTCGGCCGGCAAGGCGACTGTGCAGCGCACTGACCGCAACGCCTATTCCCTGCCTTCGGCCAACCTCTCGCCCGAGCGGCGCGTGGACTTTGCCGTAGGCAACAGTTTCTTCCGCAACCCCTGGGTGATCGCCCCGTCCACCACCACTGCCCGCGACGGGTTGGGCCCGCTGTTCAACACCAACGCCTGCCAGAACTGCCATGTGCGCGATGGCCGCGGTCACCCGCCTGAGCCTGGCAACAGCAACGCGGTGGGCATGCTGGTGCGCTTGTCGATCCCCGACCAGCCTTACCTGGCCAAAGTGATCGAACGCCTCGGCGTGGTGCCGGAGCCGGTGTACGGCACCCAGTTGCAGGACATGGCCATCCCGGGCGTGGCGCCAGAAGGCAAGGTACGGGTGAGCTACACCCAGGAAACGGTAGCGTTCAAGGACGGTCATCAGGTCGAGCTGCGCAAGCCTGCCCTGCAGATCACCCAGCTCGGCTACGGCGTCATGCACCCCGACACACGCTTTTCGGCGAGGGTGGCCCCGCCGATGATCGGCCTGGGCCTGCTCGAGGCCATCCCCGAAGCCGACCTGCTGGCCAACGAAGACCCGGACGACCGCAACCGCGACGGCATCCGCGGGCGTGCCAACCGTGTGTGGGACGACGCCCAGGGCAAGACCGTGATCGGCCGCTTCGGCTGGAAAGCCGGGCAGCCCAACGTCAACCAGCAGAACGTGCACGCTTTTGCCGGCGACATGGGCCTTACCAGCACCCTGCAGCCCAATGACGATTGCACCCCGGCACAAACCGACTGCCTGGCTGCGCCCAACGGCGACGGCGCCGATGGCGAGAAAGAAGTCAGCGACAACATCCTGCGCCTGGTCACCTTCTACACCCGCAACCTGGCGGTGCCGGCCCGCCGCGACGTTGGCTCGCCGCAGGTGCTGGCGGGCAAGAACCTGTTCTACCAGGCCGGCTGCCAGGGGTGCCACACACCGCAGTTCACCACTGCCGCCGATGCGACCGAGCCAGAATTGGCCAACCAGGTCATCCGCCCTTACAGCGACCTGCTGCTGCATGACATGGGCCCTGGCCTGGCCGACGAGCGTACCGAATTCGCCGCCAACGGCCAGGACTGGCGTACCCCGCCCCTGTGGGGCATCGGCCTGAGTGAAACGGTCAGTGGCCACAGCCAGTTCCTGCACGACGGGCGCGCCCGCAACCTGCTAGAAGCCGTGCTCTGGCACGGTGGCGAAGCCGAGGCGGCACGCAACTTCGTGCTCACATTCAACGCAGAGCAGCGCGCCGCGTTGCTGGCGTTCCTGAATTCACTTTAAAACGCGCAAAGGAGCCGGGCATGTTCCGACCCAAACTGTTGTTCACCAGCCTCGCCGCACTCGCCCTTGGTGCCTGCTCGCCGCAGGACCCGCAAGCCGTGACCTCCGCCGCCATCGCCAAGCAGGTGATCCTGCCAACCTACAGCCGCTGGGTCGAAGCCGACCGCACGCTGGCCGCCAGCGCCCTGGCCTACTGCGAAGGCAAGGAGTCCCTGGATAAAGCCCGCGCCGACTTCCTCAACGCGCAAAAAGCCTGGGCCGAGCTGCAACCGCTGCTGGTCGGCCCGCTGGCCGAAGGCAACCGCGCCTGGCAGGTCCAGTTCTGGCCCGACAAGAAGAACCTGGTCGGCCGCCAGGTCGAGCAACTGGTCAACGGCGACAAGCCCGTCGATGCCGCCGCTCTGGGCAAAGCAAGCGTGGTAGTACGCGGCCTGTCGGCCTACGAGTACATCCTGTTCGACAGCAAGCCAGACATCGCCACTGCCGAGCAGAAAGCCCGTTACTGCCCACTGTTGGTGGCCATCGGTGAACACCAGAAGGTCCTGGCCGAGGAGATCCTCAAGAGCTGGAACAGCACCGACGGCATGCTCTCGCAGATGACCAAGTTCCCCAACCAGCGCTACGCTGACTCCCACGAGGCCATCGCCGACCTGTTGCGCTCCCAGGTCACCGCCCTGGATACCCTGAAGAAGAAGCTGGGCGCGCCGATGGGCCGCCAAAGCAAGGGCATCCCGCAGCCGCTGCAGGCCGAAGCCTGGCGCAGCCATTCCTCGCTGAAGAGCCTGGAAGCCACCCTCAAGGCTGCCGAAACCGTCTGGGTCGGTGTCGACAACCAGGGCCTGCGCGGCTTGCTGCCCAGCGATCAGAAAGCGCTGGCGGACAAGATCGACGCCGCCTACGCTACCTCGCTCAAACTGCTGGCCGACAACCAGAAAACCCTCGGTGAGTTGCTGGCCGACGACGCTGGCCAGCAAACCCTCAACCAGATCTACGACAGCCTCAACGCCGTCCACCGCCTGCACGAAGGCGACCTGGCCAAGGCGCTGAACATCCAGCTGGGCTTCAATGCCAACGACGGTGACTGATCATGCTGCGACGCCAGGCACTCAAACTCGGTAGCGTATTGCTCAGCGCCCTCACCCTGGGCGGCTGGAGCCTGTTCCGCAACAAAGGCAGCGAACCCTTGCTGCTCTCGGCGCGTGACGACGGCGACGGCAAGCACTATGCCGTCGGTTTCCGCCTGGACGGCACCCAGGTGTTCAGCACTCAGGTCGCCCAGCGTTGCCATGCCATCATCCACCACCCCGAGCAGCCGATCGCCCTGTTCGTCGCCCGCCGCCCCGGTACCGAAAGTTACCTGATCGATTTGCGCGACGGGCGCTTGCTACAAACGCTCGCCTCACAGCCAAACCGGCACTTTTATGGCCACGCCGTGGTGCACAAAGGCGGCGAATGGCTGTATGCCACCGAGAACGACACCACCGACCCTGGGCGCGGCGTGCTTGGGGTATACCGTTTCGAGGGCGAGCGCCTGGTGCACACCGGCGAGCTCCCAACCCACGGCATCGGCCCACACGAGGTGGCCTGGCTGCCCGACGGCGAAACGCTGATCGTGGCCAATGGCGGCATTCGCACCGAAGCCGAAAGCCGAGTGGAGATGAACCTCAATGCCATGGAGCCAAGCCTGGTACTGATGCAGCGCGACGGCACCCTGTTGAGCAAGGAAACCCTGGCCCAGCAGATGAACAGCGTGCGCCACCTGGCGGTGGGCAGCGACGGCACCATCGCCGCTTGCCAGCAGTTCATGGGCGATGCCGATGAAACGGCCGAGCTGCTGGCGATCAAGCGCCCAGGCGAGCCGTTCAAGGCCTTCCCGGTGCCAGAGCGGCAGTTGCAGGCCATGGCCCAGTACACCGCCAGCGTTGCCATCCACAGCGAACTGCGGCTGGTGGCGCTGACTGCACCACGGGCCAACCGCCTGTTCGTCTGGGACCTGGACAGCGGCGCGGTGCGGCTGGATGCGCCGATGCCCGATTGCGCAGGGGTGGGTACGGTGAAAGATGGTTTTGTCGTCACGTCCGGGCAGGGCCGTTGCCGGTTCTACGACTGCACCAAGGCCGAGCTGGTCGGGCAGCCGATGAACCTGCCGTCCGGTTTCTGGGACAACCACCTGCATCTCGTCTGATTTTTCTGCTGCCCTCACCGGCCTCTTCGCGGGCACGCCCGCTCCCACAGGGACCGCGCAACCCACTGACTGCGCGGTTCCTGTGGGAGCGGGCGTGCCCGCGAAGAGGCCGGCACAGGCATTTCACTCCCCTTCCTCCCAAAAACAGTCAATAATTCTCCCAGCCACGTGGGCAGGATCGCCCGTTTTCGTGTCCAAACGAATAACAACTGCATCCAAGGAACCGGACCTATGCTGCGCCGCCGCATGCTCATCATGTTGGCCGTGGTTCTGCTGATCGTGCTGGCCCTGGGGGGCTACAAAGCCTTTTCGATCTACCAGCAGATCCAGATGTTCACTGCCCCCAAGCCGCCCATCACCGTAGCGGCCGCTGTGGCCGAACAGCGCCAGTGGCAAGAGCGCCTGCCCGCCGTCGGCAGCCTCAAGGCCCTGCAAGGCGTTGACCTGAGCCTGGAGGTGGAAGGCATCGTCAAAGCCTTGCATTTCGACTCGGGCCAGCAGGTCAAGGCCGGGCAACTGTTGCTGCAACTCAATGACGACCAGGAAACCGCCCTGCTCGGCACCGCCCAGGCCGACCTGGGCCTGGCCAAGGTCGATTTCGGCCGTGGTAGCCAGCTGGTCGGCGACGCGGCCATCTCCCGTGGCGAGTTCGATCGCCTTACCTCCCAATACCGGCGTAACCAGGCGGTGGTCGAGCAGCTCAAGGCGCAGAAGATCAAGAAAAGCATCAACGCCCCGTTCAGCGGCACCATCGGCATCCGCCAGGTGGACATCGGCCAATACCTGGCCGCCGGCACAGTGATCGCCACCCTGCAGGACACCTCCAGCCTGTACGTCGACTTCAACGTACCGGAACAGGCCCTGCCACGCCTGAGCCTGGGCCAGCAGGTGCTGGTGCAAGTGGCCGCTTACCCGGGCCAGACTTTCCCCGCCAGCCTGAGCGCCATCAACCCCAAGGTCGAGGAAGCCACGCGCAACCTGCTGGTACGCGCCACCATGGCCAACCCCGACGGCAAACTGCTGCCGGGCATGTTCGCCAGCCTGTTGATCCTGCTGCCCAACCCACAGCCGCAAGTGGTGGTGCCGGAAAGCGCCATTACTTACACCCTGTATGGCAACTCGGTGTATGTCGCCTCGCCGAAAAAAGACAAGGACGGCAAGCCGGAAAACGACGACAAAGGCCAACCCCAACGGGTGGCCGAACAGCGCACCGTTCAGACCGGCGAGCGCCGAGACGGCGTGGTGGTGGTCAGCAAAGGCCTGCAGGCAGGGGAGCAAGTGGTCACTGCCGGGCAGCTGAAACTCACCCCCGGTGCTGCGATACGCATCGGCCAGGATAACGCTCTAAAGCCCGCACCGGGCACAGCGGCCAAGGACTGACAGGAGGCTGGCATGGCGTTCACCGACCCGTTCATCCGCCGCCCGGTGCTGGCCAGTGTGGTCAGCCTGCTGATCCTGCTGCTGGGCTTCCAGGCCTGGAACAAGCTGCAGATCCGCCAGTACCCGCAGATGGAAAATGCCCTGATCACGGTAACTACCGCCTACCCTGGGGCCAACGCCGAAACCATCCAGGGCTACATCACCCAGCCGCTGCAACAAAGCCTGGCCAGCGCCGAAGGCATCGACTACATGACCTCGGTGAGCCGGCAGAACTTCTCGATCATTTCCATCTACGCGCGGATCGGCGCCGACAGCGACAGGCTGTTCACCGAGTTGCTGGCCAAGGCCAACGAAGTGCGCAACAAGCTGCCCCAGGACTCCGAAGACCCGGTACTGAGCAAGGAAGCCGCCGATGCCTCGGCGCTGATGTACGTCAGCTTCTACAGCAAGGAAATGAGCAACCCGCAGATCACCGACTACCTGTCGCGGGTGATCCAACCCAAGCTGGCCACTTTGCCGGGCATGGCCGAGGCGGAAATCCTCGGCAACCAGGTGTTCGCCATGCGGCTGTGGCTGGACCCGGTCAAACTGGCCGGTTTCGGCCTGTCGGCCACCGACGTGACCAACGCCGTACGCCGCTACAACTTCCTCTCCGCCGCCGGCGAGGTAAAGGGCGAATACGTGGTCACCAGTATCAACGCCAGTACCGAGTTGAAGTCGGCCGAGGCGTTCGCCGCCCTGCCGGTCAAGACCAGCGGTGACAGCCGCGTGCTGCTGGGCGATGTGGCGCGGGTCGAAATGGGCGCGGAAAACTACGACACGGTCAGCTCGTTCGATGGCACCCCGTCGGTGTACATCGGCATCAAGGCCACCCCCGCCGCCAACCCGCTGGAGGTGATCAAGGAAGTGCGGCGCATCATGCCCGAACTGCAAAGCCAGCTGCCCTCGGCCCTGAAAGTGTCGATCGCCTACGACGCCACACTGTTCATCCAGGCCTCCATCGACGAAGTGATCAAAACCCTCGGCGAAGCGGTGCTGATCGTCATCGTGGTGGTGTTCCTGTTCCTCGGTGCCCTGCGTTCGGTACTGATCCCGGTGGTGACCATACCGTTGTCGATGATCGGCGTGCTGTTCTTCATGCAGATGATGGGCTATTCGCTTAACCTGCTGACCCTGCTGGCGATGGTCCTGGCCATCGGTCTGGTGGTGGACGATGCCATTGTCGTGGTGGAAAACATCCACCGGCACATGGAGGAAGGGAAGTCACCGTTCGACGCAGCCCTGGAAGGTGCCCGCGAGATCGCCATGCCCGTGGTGTCGATGACCATCACCTTGGCCGCCGTATACGCACCGATCGGCTTCCTCACCGGGCTCACAGGGGCCCTGTTCAAGGAGTTCGCCCTGACCCTGGCTGGGGCGGTGATCATTTCCGGTATCGTTGCCCTCACCCTGTCACCGATGATGTGCGCCCTGCTGCTGCGCCAGGAGCAGAACCCCAGCGGCCTGGCCCACCGCCTCGACCAACTGTTCGAACGCCTGAAGGTGCGCTACCAGAAGCTGCTGCACGCCACCCTCGACAGCCGGCCGGTAGTGCTGGTGTTTGCCGTGATCATCCTGTGCCTGATCCCGGTGCTGCTCAAGTTCACCCAGAACGAACTGGCGCCCAACGAGGACCAGGGGGTGATCTTCATGATGAGCAGCTCGCCGCAACCGGCCAACCTCGATTACCTCAACGCCTACACCGACCAGTTCACGCCGCTGTTCAAGGCTTTCCCCGAATACTACTCATCGTTCCAGATCAACGGTTTCAACGGCGTGCAGACCGGCATTGGTGGCTTTTTGCTCAAGCCCTGGAACGAGCGCGAGCGCACGCAGATGGAGTTGCTGCCGCTGGTTCAGGCCAAACTCGAAGAAATCGGCGGCCTGCAGATCTTCGGCTTCAACCTGCCGTCGTTGCCGGGCACTGGCGAGGGCCTGCCGTTCCAGTTCGTGATCAATACCGCTGGCGACTACCCAGCACTGCTGGAAGTGGCCCAGCGCATCAAGGCGCGCGCGCAGGAATCGGGCAAGTTCGCCTTCCTCGACGTCGACCTAGCCTTCGACAAGCCCGAGGTGGTGGTGGATATCGACCGGGCCAAGGCGGCGCAGATGGGGGTGTCGATGGACACCCTCGGCGGCACCCTTGCGACCTTGCTGGGCGAAGCGGAAATCAACCGCTTCACGCTTGAGGGCCGCAGCTACAAGGTGATCGCCCAGGTAGAACGGCCGTACCGCGACAACCCGGGCTGGCTGAACAACTACTACGTGAAGAACGACCAGAACCAATTGCTGCCGCTGTCGACCCTGATCACCCTCACCGACCGCGCCCGCCCACGCCAGCTCAATCAGTTCCAGCAACTGAACTCGGCCATCATCCAGGGCGTGCCCATGGTCAGCCTGGGCGAAGCGCTGAAGACCGTGCAGGACATCGCCCGCGAAGAGGCACCGGAAGGCTTCGCCTTCGACTATGCCGGCGTGGCCCGCCAGTATGTTCAGGAAGGCAGCGCGCTGTGGGTTACCTTCGGCCTGGCACTGGCGATCATCTTCCTGGTGCTGGCGGCGCAGTTCGAAAGCTTCCGCGACCCGTTGGTGATTCTGGTAACCGTGCCCTTGTCGATCTGTGGCGCGCTGTTGCCGCTGTTCCTGGGCATATCGAGCATGAACATCTACACCCAGGTCGGCCTGGTGACCTTGATCGGCCTGATCAGCAAGCACGGCATTCTCATTGTCGAGTTCGCCAATCAGTTGCGTGAGGAGCGCGGTTTGAGCGTGCGCGAGGCCATCGAGGAAGCGGCGGCGATTCGCCTGCGGCCGGTGCTGATGACCACGGCGGCGATGGTGTTCGGCATGGTGCCGCTGATTCTCGCGACCGGGGCGGGGGCGGTCAGCCGTTTTGACATCGGGACGGTGATTGCCACCGGGATGTCGATTGGCACGCTGTTTACCCTGTTCGTGCTGCCTTGCATCTACACCCTGCTGGCGCACAAGACCAAAGCCCAGGAACCTGCCATCGCCTGATCCGGCCTCTTCGCGGGCTCGCTCGCGAGGAGGCCGAAAGGCCAGATACAAAATCCCCAATAGAAAAGCGTTGCTCCGCAACACAATCTCAAAATCACCGCTCCCAATCTCTCACATTATCCAGACTCGAGCCTGATGTTGTTGCTTGTCGGTGGAAAAGCAGAGCAATTTCTGCATCTAATTCGCATGGTAAAAGTCAGAGTAGAGATGCTATGGCACCCGCACTCTAGACGTCTTGCAGAGAAATAAAACCGCCCTTGAAAATGGCCCTGGCAAAAATTCCTACAACTTTATCAGAAATTTCACCACCCCCTTTGACTTGTACCTCTTGAACTTACCGCTACTATCAAGAACGTCGCAATGACGCGACACCAAAATGGAGAAAACAATATGAAAACCATTAAAATGGAATACACCAAACTGGCGAACATGGCGCACCTTGTCAAAAAAACCAAATAAACCTTAATCCATAAACACTGAAGAGCAGTGCCGGCCTGCCCTTCAGTTAAAGGAGTGACCATGATAAGTAAAAATTGCTTCTTTATCGTCATGAATAACTCCCTGATTTGTTGGGATTTCAAAAATCACAAACAGTACGAGTTATCAAGAGCCCATGCAGACCGGTTAATCCATCTCATTTACGAGAAAAACCACAAAGACTTAAATGATAACCTAACCGACGACCTGAAACGCTGCAGAGTTTTCATGGACGATGCTGACGACCATGCTGACTGGGGCTGGGATGTACTCTCAAGAATATTCCATTACGGCACTAAAGACATCCCTATAGAAAAACTTCCTTCAAGCGAGGAGGAGTGGGCACTGCAGTACCTTGAACACTGCAACTCCGTACGAAACAAGCCTATACACCCTAACAATAAACGCATCAGCGAAATCGGCATTTCACTGCCCACACCGAGAAGTACCTTTGCAGTTGACAAGACATTCAAAAACCGAGCAACCGTTAGAGATTTTCAGCGAATATCGATCTCCCTAGTTGATCTTGCCGAAATTTTGCACCATACCCTAGGCTTTATTGAAAACAGATCCGTTAATAACGTCGAAGGAGAAGAAGAAGGAAATGAATATTCAAGACGCCGGGCCACCCCCTCAGTAGGCGGGCTAAACGCTACAGAAGGCTATGTATATGTAAATAACGTAGATAGCCTAGAAGCGGGGATTTATTACTACGATCCACGGCGACATCAACTGCACTGGCGAAGCGCGCTGCCTTGTGCTCTAGGTGACTTATTATCAGGCCAGCACTTCGCCAATGACATACCCGCTGGATTATTCTTGAGTTCCAGATTCGACAAACTGTGGTGGAAATACGAGCACTCCCGCGCTTATAGAATGGCTTTGATAGAGGTTGGGCATGCTGCACAGACATTCCAACTTGCAGCAACCGATCGCGGAATGAGCACCTGGCTCACTGGCGCATTGAATGAAACGGACATCGAACCCCTACTCATGTTTGAAAACCCAAGTGAACAAGTCCTTTTTTTCGTTGCATGTGGCTATGGCAACGGGAATGCGACACCCAGTTGCTTAAGGGCTCTGATGTCGTAAGACGCTGGCGCGGGATACAGACATGAAAAAAACCACCAACCGTAGCTGTACAGTATTCAAAAGCTGGCACACCACGAGCGCTGTACGCTCGCGCCCTTATGCCTATCATTTTTCTGTAGAAGATTTTACGCAGTCCGAACCCGACCTTTGGTTTCCTAGCGCCCTGAGCCCAGCGCTGGCCCATGACTTGACAACGCTGCTTTCGAAAAAAGATAAACTAATACTACACGCTTACCACCTCGTCCATTTCATGGACTATACAACGCAGCTTGAGATGTGTCACATCAATAAGGCTGTTCAAAGCATAGTTACTGGTAAATTAAAAGAATATTTCGATGAAACAATTTATCTAAACGCTTTAAAACTTTATGCTGACGAGGCCTATCACGCGCTCTTCTCCAGAGAAATTGCAGATCAGGTGGCAAACCACTTTTGCCTAGAGCGAATAAATTCTGCGCGCCTCAAGCGACTTGATCAAGTATTAAAAAATAGCCCTCCAGCGCTCAGCAGCATTACCCGATTCTGCATCGCCTTCGTTTCTGAAACACTGATAACTTACGAACTATACAGCTTGACTCGTGCCTCTCTCGTCGCCCCTGTAGCGCATATGCTGATAGACCACCTTCATGATGAAGGGCGTCATGCCATTTTCTTCTCAGACTGTTTTGCACGACTCTGGCAGCAGTTATGTATCCCACAGAGGGATTACTTGGTAGCAACTCTACTGAAAACGCTCAAAGCTTTCTGCCAACCCGACGAGATTTTTTTAGGATCGATTTTCAAAAAGCATCCATCCTTCGGAAAAGTGATTATTGACAACATAAATGAAAATTGGACGATCCGGATGCCTATTACATCCAAAATGACGCTTCGAGCAATAATGCGTACCGACTTATTGAAGGAGGAACGCTATGCATTACAGTTCAGGTCCGCTGGACTGATAGCATGAGCCAGACCAAAACTTCAACACACACCATTCTTCGCCCAATTCTTTTGATTCTTTTATGCCTTCTAGGTGTTTTTCCTCTGGATGTCATCCTTCCTTCGTTCCCTGCACTTGCAGAAGCCTTTCGAGTAGAGGCTACGCAAATCGCCTACTCCGTTAGTTTCTTCGCGTTTGGCGTTGCAGTGGCGCAATTGGTGATTGGCCCCCTGTCAGATCGAGTCGGACGCAAACGGTTGTTGCTTGGTGGCTTAGGGGTTTCCATTGCCGGGGCTGTTGGCTGCCTACTTTCAAGTAACTATGAAATTTTTATGGCTTTTCGGTTGTTACAAGCCGTCGGCTGTGGAAGCTTGGTTCTGGGTCAAGCTCTCGTGCAAGACCTATATACTGGCAAGCAGCGTAACACCATGCGCATCTTGTTGACGAGTGCTAGTGGTTTGTTCATATCAATCTCACCCGTCGCGGGTGCGGCTCTTCAACAGCTACTCGGCTGGGCAGGTAGTTTTACGGTATTTATTGCAATAGCCAGCATTGTCATCTTACTTGCATGGGAACTACTTCAAGAAACACCTGGTTTACGCCAGAATAGCTCAGGCATTCAAAGCTATGTCCCCATGTTGCGTGACACCTTATATGTTGCCTATTCCCTACAGGCGACTTTAGCGTTCGCCTGCCATTTTGCCTTCATCGTTGTTGCACCCTTGGTGCTCATGGAACAACTGGGCCTCACGCCGTATCAGTTCTCCGTTGTATTCATCGCCTACGGGCTGGCATATGTCGTCGGTGGTGCAGTCGCGACATTCTTGAACAATCGCATCACCGCGCAGGCTCAAATTCTCACGGGATTCCTGCTTATAGCTACCGCAGGGGCCACTCTGCTGATCTGGCAGTGGGCAGCAGGCCTAACGGTAATAGGCCTCATGTTACCGATGATCTTATGTACGGCAGGCACAACGATGGTACGACCCGTCACGACTACGCAGGCCTTGGCACGTTATCCGCAGCAGGCAGGGGCAGCAGCGTCGCTCAACACTACTTTGCTATTTGCTGGAGGTGGATTCGCTGGCACTTTAGTTGCTTCAGCCGAACATCTGCTTCCAATGAGCTTAGGCATTCTATTCTTGAGCAGTGCCATTAGCGGTTTCTTGCTGCTTGCTTGCCTCAGGGGCAACAGCTTTCAGCACTGCTGACACCTGCCGGAAAGGCACATACAAAAATGCCAGAGGCCCCGCAATCGCGGGGCCTCTGGCATTTCTAGCTAACGCAGGGTTCAACCAAATGGCCGCAACCCCTGACGCAGGCCGAACAGGAACAGCAACAGGTCCTGATCTGGCGCGACCTGTGCCTGTTGCTGCGGTTTCGCTTCCCGCGGCAATGCGCACTGGTCGGCCATCTCGGCCTTGCTGAACACGTTCGGCCTCGGCTCTTCCCAGGCTGCCACCGCCACGGTGGTCACCGCCAGGCCAGCTACCAGGAACAAAGCTCGAGCTATTTCTAGTTTCATTACTCTAACCCTTTGACAGCGCTGCCAAACGCCATCTTGTAAAAGTAGAGCAGCGTCTGCCATTCCGCGTCATTGATCGACGAATGGCGGCGCAGCTGGCGCAGGTCGTTACCTGCTGCACGCTGGCAGCTGATGCGCCGTCGGCACTTTTCCAGGTCCAACAGCGCCACCTCGACGCGGGCCTGCTCACCCTCGCCAATTACCTTGATGAACACGTGCTTGCCATACAGGCAGCCGTGCTGCCAGTGCCCCAGGTGCATGCGTGCCAGGTTGTCCGCCAGGTCCTTGAGCATGCGCTCATGCACCACCTGCGGGTACCGCTCGCGGGCACCTTCGGCATGCCAGGTGTCGAGCTCGACAAAGCCGTCCAGCGCTTCACTGACCAGCAGCGCACGCCACTGGTGGTCGGCATCGCGCTCGGCGCCACAGAAGACAATGCGCGGTACACGCACGCCCAGTTGCTCGAAGCTGTTCAACGCATCCAGTTCACGCAATACCGTAGGCCGGCCGAAAGGGTGCAGCAGGCTGCGGTAGATATGCCCGACCTGCCGTTTGGCATACAGCAGCTTGCCATTGGCATCGTTGAGGCGTTGCACGCCACTCTCACCGCCGCGCCGCTGGTTAGGCTCCTCGACCCACTCGCCTTGCTGGCGCCAATAAAAATCGAAGCGCGACTCCCCTCTCTGGGCTACAGCCATCAAACACTACCCCTTACGCAATACGTAGACCCGCCACATGGCATAGAACGGCAGGAAGTCGAGGCGTTCCTGGATTCTGAAGCCGGCGGCCGTGAATTCTTCTTCGACCGTTTCGGCCGGTAACACGAAACGGTTCTGGTAATTGTCCTGTTCGGCCTTGGCGCTGCGGCGCTGCTCGAGTTTTTTCCGGCGCCAGGCCTTGAAGTTGCCATCCACCCACAGGGACAGGATCACACTATCACGGCTAACCCGCTGAAATTCCGAAAGTATGGTCTTTCTGTGCGCCGATTCGCCAATGTGGTGGAACAGGCGCATACAAAAAATGCTGTCCACCGAGTTGTCCGGCAGGTCGATAGCAAATGCCGAAGTCTGCAAAGGCCGTACCCGTGCCACCACCTCTGGCGGTTGCGCCGCACAGGCCGTCTCGATCATCGCCTCGGAGTTGTCGGCCCCGATGATCACCCGGTTGGGCTTTTCAGCCAGCAGTGGCCAGAAGCGGCCGGCACCGCACGGCAGGTCCAGTACCAGGCCAGGCTCGCCAGCCAATGCCAGGGCGCGACGCGCCAGCTGCTCATCTCGCTTGTGGGAAAGGCGTCGCGCCAGGCCGTCCTGGTGCTTGAGAAAGTACTCACGCGCATGGTCTTTGTCGTACTTCTCGGAAAATTCAAGCTTGATGGGGCTACGCATTGGGTATCTCCTGACTCCATTGCGAGCACATTAGGTAGGCAAGCGTTGGAATCAGGTCATGCCAATGTGAAAAAAACGTTGAGCCCCATTTGACCTGTTACAACAGATTACTCAGCCAAGGCATCCGGGTCGCCTTGGCCGGCTGTGTTGCTCAGGTCTACCCGAAAGCGGCAACCATGCGGCAAAGTGGATGTCAGGGTGACATGCCAGCCCTGGTCGTCACAAATTCGCTGCACCAACGACAGGCCCAGGCCCAGGCCCTCACCACGCCGTTCATCACCACGCACGAACGGTTTGAACATGGCCTCGCGCTGCTCTTCAGGAATACCCACGCCGCTGTCCTCTACACTGAAGCCGTTGGCTTCCAGGCTCAGGCGTATGTAGCCGCCATCGGTGTAGTGCGCCGCATTACGCAGCAGGTTGCCCATCACCGACTGCAGGAAGGTGGCGTTGTACAGCACCGGGCTGGCGCTGACACGGCCATCGAAGTACAGGGTGAGGCCCTTCTGTTCGATGGTGTCGCGCCACACGCCGATCAGCTCATCGGCCACTTCGCGCAGGGTCGCCTGCGATGCCACCGCACCCTCGTCGCGCTGCGCCCGGGCCAGCATGAGGAAAGTCTTGACCAATTCGCGCATTTCCTCGGTGGCCCGCGCCACACGTTCCACCTGGCTGCGCGCGCGAGCATCGAGGTTAGGGTTTTCCATCAGCAACTCGCAGGAGGTCGCCAGCACCATCAACGGTGTGCGCAGCTCGTGGCTTACGTCACTGGTGAACAGCCGTTCGCGGGTCAACGCGTCGCGCAGGCGGCCCAGGGTGTCATCGAACGCGACTGCCAGCTGGCCCACTTCGTCCGCCGCGTAATCCGGTGCCAGTGGCGGGGCCAGGCCCAGCAACTGGTCGCGGTGACGCACCTGGCGCGCCAGACGGATGACCGGTGCCATTACCCGACGTGCCACCAGCCAGCCGAGGATCACGGCCAGCACCAGGCTGAGCACGAAGCCCACCACCACCACCGCGAACAGCACACGCTCGCGCTCTTCGAAATCGCTCTGATCCTGCAGCAGTACATAGCGGCGGCCATCGACGATCTCGACCATGGCGTGATACGACAGTTGGTCGCGGAACACCTCATGGAAGCCGCGATCGAGGTGGCGCAAGTCCTTGGGCAGCTCGAAATCGTCGCGCCCGCCGCTGAAGTAGAACAGCTGGTCGGGGCGCGGCCGGTGGCTCCAGTCACTGACGCTGTCCATACGCAACAGGCGCTGCAGGTCACCGCCCAGTACCGAGGAAATCAGCCGCTCTTCAACCAGGTGCACGGTGGCGACGATGCCAAAGGCGAAGGCCCCGGCCACCAGCGCACTCATCAAGGCAAAAGCAATGATGATGCGCTGGGCAAGGCTTTGCTTAAACTCCATCGCGGCCCTCGGCGAGGCGATAGCCGACGCCATGGACGGTATGCAACAACGGTTTTTCAAACGGTTTGTCGATCACCTGGCGCAGCTGGTGCACATGACTGCGCAGGCTGTCGCTGTCGGGGCAGTCGTCGCCCCACAGGGCTTCTTCCAGCACCTCGCGGCGCAGGACGTGCGGGCTTTTTTGCATCAGCACCGCCAGCAGCTTGAGGCCGACCGGGTTGAGCTTGAGCAGGCGGCCCTGGCGGGTAACTTCGAGGGTGTCGAGGTCGTAGCTGAGGTCCGCCACCTGCAGGGTACGGCGCCCGCCGCCCTGGGCACGGCGCAGCACCGCTTCGATGCGCGCCGCCAACTCCGACAGGGCAAACGGCTTGAGCAGGTAGTCATCGGCACCTGAGCGGAAGCCTTGCAAGCGGTCGTCGAGCTGGTCACGGGCGGTGAGCATGATCACCGGCGTGTCGCGGCGGGCGTCTTCGCGCAGGCGCTTGCACAGGGTGTAGCCATCGATGCCGGGCAGCATGATGTCGAGCACGATCAAATCGTAGTGTTCGGTGGCGGCCAGGTGCAGGCCGGACAGGCCATCCTGGGCACAGTCGACGGTGTAACCCTTCATGCCCAGGTAATCGGCCAGGTTGGCCAGGATATCGCGGTTGTCTTCAACCAAAAGAATGCGCATCGGTTTCTCCTGTGCGGCGCTTCTCGCTGTGGTGCGCGGCAGGCGCAGCTTAAGGCCTATGCCTGCACGGTGCCAGCCCCTGGGAAAATTCACCGCACTTGACGGTTTTTTCACTGATCCTTCACGGACACAGGATAGCGGCCAGCCGACAATGCCCGATCTTTTTCGCGCCCTGGAGCCGTCATGCAGCAACGCACCCGCCCTCGCCCGATCAACTACTGGCTGTACCTGGGGATACCCCTGGCGACCGCGCTGGCCTTGATTCTGCTGGAGCTGACTTCGGTCGACATGGATGTGGCCAACCTGTTCTTCGATCCCGTTGCCGGGCAGTTCATTGGCCGCCACAGCTACCTTCTGGAAAACATCCTGCATGACCGGGTCAAGCAAGTGGTGATTTTGCTGGGGGTGCTATCGCTGTTCACCTTTGCTGCGAGCTTTTTCTGGAAGCGCTTGTTCGGCTGGCGCCGCGAATTGGGCTGCCTGGTGCTGGCACTGGGCTTGTCCACGGCGTTTGTCACACCGCTGAAGAAGGTCACCCAGGTGCAGTGCCCGTGGAGCCTCACACAGTTTGGCGGCACGGAAACCTACAGCAAGCTGCTGGAGCCACGGCCGGCTACCGACAAAGCCGGGCTGTGCTGGCCGGGTGGGCATGCAGCCACCGGGTTCTGCCTGTTCGGCCTGTTCTTCATGTTGCGTGATCGCAAGCCGCGTCTGGCACAGGTGGCGTTCGTGGTGGCCTTGATAGCAGGGTCGGTGCTGTCGGTGGGCAGAATGATGCAAGGGGCGCACTTCTTGTCGCACAACGTGTGGACGGCAGTGTTCTGCTGGTTGATAGGGTTGGGGTCTTATTACCTTGTGCTGTATCGGCGTGGGGTGGCTGAGGAGCCTGTCGTCGAGCGTAGCGTCGCCTGAAAGAGGAGCATGTCTTGAGTTTGATGCGGTGCGTAAACCGAGCGCCGCCCCCGCGGCGCTCGATCTCGCAGGCGCCACATAACCCACACCAAGCAAAAAGCCCCGGTTCTCACGAACCGGGGCTTTTTGCTGGTGCAGGGGGTAAGGCTGGCTTACATCATGCCGCCCATGCCACCCATGCCGCCCATGTCTGGCATGCCGCCGCCAGCTGGAGCTTCGCTCGGAGCGTCAGCAATCATGGCTTCGGTGGTGATCATCAGACCGCCAATCGAAGCAGCAGCTTGCAGGGCCGAACGGGTGACCTTGGCTGGGTCCAGGATACCCATCTCGATCATGTCGCCGTATTCACCGGTAGCAGCGTTGTAACCGAAGTTACCCGAACCTTGCTTGACCTTGTCAGCGACAACGCTTGGCTCGTCGCCGGCGTTGGCAGTGATCTGGCGCAGCGGGGCTTCAACAGCACGGCGCAGCAGGGCGATACCGACGTTCTGGTCTTCGTTTTCGCCTTTCAGGTCAACGATCGCGGCCAGGGCACGAACCAGAGCAACACCACCGCCAGGCACCACGCCTTCTTCAACGGCTGCACGGGTAGCGTGCAGGGCGTCTTCAACGCGGGCTTTCTTCTCTTTCATTTCAACTTCGGTGCCGGCACCGACCTTGATCACGGCAACACCGCCAGCCAGCTTGG
>Ga0207655_1001782_pt1 | contig 18729 bp, 15 predicted proteins | sample KBSM44metaG_FD_184398 | JGI IMG/M metagenome (GOLD analysis project Ga0207655, IMG submission 184398) | Miscanthus rhizosphere microbial communities from Kellogg Biological Station, Michigan, USA - KBS M4-4 metaG (SPAdes) (version 2) | ecosystem: Host-associated > Plants > Roots > Rhizosphere >...
TCACCACCATCACCACGGTGGTGGTGATGCTGGCGATCGCCTGGAAGCGCAACCACTCGCAGACCTTCCTGCTGTCCACCGTGGGCCTGAACCTGGCCCTGCTGTCGATCCTGCCGGCGCTGAAGGTTGCGCCGCTGGCGGTCACCCCGCTGATCACCATCGACAAGTTCGCCTGCTTGTACATGGCGATCATCCTGGTCGCCACGCTGGCCTGCGTCACCCTCGCTCACGCCTACCTCGGCGAAGGCTCCAAAGGTTTCCCGGGCAACCGTGAAGAACTGTACCTGCTGCTGCTGATGTCGGCCCTCGGTGGCCTGGTGCTGGTCAGCGCCAACCACCTGGCCGGCCTGTTCATTGGCCTGGAGCTGCTGTCGGTACCGGTCTATGGCCTGGTGGCCTATGCGTTCTTCAACAAACGCTCGCTGGAAGCCGGCATCAAGTACATGGTGCTGTCGGCCGCAGGCTCGGCGTTCCTGCTGTTCGGCATGGCCCTGCTGTACGCCGACGCCGGCAGCCTCAGCTTCGACCAGATCGGCAAGGCCCTGGCTACCACCAGCATGCCAAGCCTGGTGGCCCAGCTGGGCCTGGGCATGATGCTGGTCGGCCTGGCCTTCAAGCTGTCGCTGGTACCGTTCCACCTGTGGACCCCGGACGTATACGAAGGCGCCCCGGCACCTGTCGCCGCGTTCCTGGCAACCGCCAGCAAGGTGGCAGTATTCGCCGTGGTCGTGCGCCTGTTCATGCTCTCCCCTGCTGCCAGCAGCGGCGTGTTGAGCACCGTGCTGGCGGTGATCGCCCTGGCCTCGATCCTGATTGGTAACCTGCTGGCGCTGACCCAGAGCAACCTCAAGCGTCTGCTGGGTTACTCGTCCATCGCCCACTTCGGTTACCTGGTCATCGCGCTGGTCGCCAGCAAGGGCCTGGCCCTGGAAGCCATGGGCGTGTACCTGGTCACCTACGTGATCACCAGCCTGGGCGCCTTCGGTGTCATCACCCTGATGTCCTCGCCCTACGGCGGCCGTGACGCCGATGCACTGTACGAGTACCGCGGCCTGTTCTGGCGCCGTCCGTACCTGACCGCGGTACTGACCGTGATGATGCTGTCGCTGGCGGGCATCCCGCTGACCGCTGGTTTCATCGGCAAGTTCTACATCATCGCCACCGGCGTCGAGTCGCACCTGTGGTGGCTGGTCGGTGCGCTGGTGATCGGTAGCGCCATCGGCGTTTACTACTACCTGCGTGTCATGGTGACCCTGTACCTGGTCGAGCCAAACCTGCGTCGCCACGACGCCCCGCTGAAGTGGGAACAGCGCACCGGCGGCGTCATGCTGCTGGCCATCGCCATTCTTGCTTTCGTGCTGGGCGTATACCCGCAGCCACTGCTGGAACTGGTTCAGCAAGCGGGCCTGCAACTGATCGGCTGATCGCCCCGGCAGCCTCGGTAAAACAAAACACCCCGCCTAGGCGGGGTGTTTTTTTATCTGCACGTTCTACTGCCTGCACCCAAGAGTGCCTAATCAATCGGGCTGCCCTGGCCCGCGCCCGGCAGGGCGGCTTTGCGCAAATCACCATTGGCCGAAGGCAGGTACACTTCCGGGTTGGGCATACCGCTAGGGGAGAGTTCATGGGTCATTTCGAATTCGGCGCGCACTGACCAGCCACACGCTTCGGTGGTGCATTGCAAATAAGCAATTCGCAGGAAAATATGGCGCCCTTCACTTGTACGTATGCGCATCCGGCTGTGGCAGTGCGGGCAAACCAATTTGTAAGTACTCACGGCAAGTACCTACTAGCATTGCTCAGGCCAACCTTTCTGTCAGAATTGACTGCAACTGCTAGTGTATTCTTTAACTCGATGTGTCTCATTTCAGGAATGCTCCTTAAAACGCAGGGCTGTATTCATAACGAGTAGTTTAAGCCCATGGAATATTAATAAACCAGTCATGGATATTTGTTATGAGTACTCACGTACTTGCTGCGGTGCTCACGCGCCTTAAGCTTCTCACTGGCGCCCAGACAGATGCCGAGCTGTCACGCGCGCTGTCCATCAGCCCACAGACACTGAGCAGTTGGAAGGTTCGCGACAGCGTCCCATACTCACTTTGCATAGAAATTGCCCGGCAGCATGCGTGTTCACTGGACTGGCTATTGCTAGGCCAGGCCGAGCACAACACCGCCGGCCCGGATGACGCAGGCTGGGAGTGCGACATGCTTGAACGGCTGCGCACGTTATCGCCCTGCGATCGTCAAGCCATCTTGTTGTTCGTCAAGGACAAGCAGCGTATCCAGCAACTGGAACAGCAACTGAATGCGCTTGGTGCAGTGGCCAATGGTTAACTCCGACGACGCCAACGCTGCAGCAGTTCTCGCGGGTCCAGCGTATCCACCAGGACCATGACTTTGAGGCTGATGGGAATCACCACCACTGCCGCGACGAATCCAGCCATCCCCCGGGTCAGCAAAGGCACCAATGACGAAACCAGCGGTTCGAACAAGTGGCCCACACCCACGGTCACGAAGACCAGCAACAGTTTCTTGCCCAGTTTCAGGCGCTTGGTCATGTTGGTGATCAAGCGGTCGCGCGCGGCACTCACCAGCAAAGCCCCCAGTAGCGCGGCGAACAGTACATAGCCATCCACACCCAGCAACGCCACCATTGCCGCGGGCAATTGGTCGAAAACAGATTGCTCAGGCATGGGCAAGCCCTCGGCGCGACACTGGCAGGTAGGCTGTAGAACCTAGGCTATGCATGACAGCAGCCTCGACAAAACGGATGTAGCACACCCGTAACGCGCGCCCATGCTCGTGCCCGGCCACATCCTCGAGGCGCTTGTAACCCCGGTCTCGTAATACTGCCCGCCAACGGGCGAATTCACGTGCTGCGTCGATGGCGGCGCAGCGCGCGGCAAGTTCCAGCACAGCTTCACTGACAGACCGCTGCAATTGCAGGCGCTCACGCAACCTGTCCAGGTCTACCCGTGGCCAGAAAGGGTCATGGCAATCGGCAAAGCGCGGTAACCGCAGATCGTTGGTCATGCGTCCCCCTCATTGCTCGGCCAGCAAGCCGTAGCGAATGGCTTTGATCACCGCTACCACGCGGGTAGGCACATCGAATTTGCGCAGGATGTTGGACACGTGGAAGTTCACCGTCGACTCCTTGCAGTCAAGAATCCGGCCGATCTCCCACGAACTCTTGCCGTAGGCACACCACAACAGGACCTGCCGTTCACGAGGCGTCAGACGCACCGGGGCGTCCGCCGGGGGTTGCTGCGAGTATCGAGCGTTGTCAGTCATGTATGAACTCCACGGGTGATTGAACAAGGCATCGCTGCCGATCTGCAGTCACCTTACGAAGCGCAGGCCATCCGCTTCCACTTGCGTGGCCTGTAAAGAACTTTCGTACAAAACCGTCTGACGATGGTTACAAAAGATTTGCTGACTTCCTCGTGCTCCAAGCCGCATTTCGCTCGTCTCAACGCCGTTGTCCATTCGCCTTTCGCCTGGAGTCGTACAATGCGTGCCGATTTACCCCTCTCGCCCTGCCTCGGTCTGCTGGCTGCCTTGGCCGCCAGCCAGCCCGCCCTGGGGGCGTCTTCGGTCGAATTGGGCCAGGTCCTGATCACCGACGAGGAGCAGAACGAGCTGACGGCAACCAGCGAGCGCCTGCGTGAAATACCGGGGGCCAGCAACCTGGTGGACATGCAGCGCGTGGGGCAAGGCCGAGTGGCCAGCAACCAGGACGTGCTGGCCTACCAGCCTGGGGTGTTCGCCCAATCGGCAGGCAACGACGGCATCAAGCTGTCGATCCGCGGCTCGGGCATCAACCGTGCGCCGGGTGCGCACGGCTCTGGGGTGTACACAATGTTCGACGGCCTGCCGCTGACCGGCCCGGGCGGCACCCCTTACGAGCTGTTCGAGCCGCTATGGCTCAGCCGAGCCGAGGTGTTGCGCGGCGCCAATGGCTTCGACCAAGGCTCCCTGGCCTTGGGTGGCGCGATCAACTATGTCACGCACACTGGCTACGACGCCGCACCGCTGCAAGTACGCTATGAGGTTGGCAGCCGTGGTTACCAGCACCGGCACATCAGCTCGGGCCAAGTGCTGGGCAACCTCGACTACTACGTGGCCCTGACCGATTCGGAATACGACGGCTACCAGACGCACAGCAGCGGCAGCGCCAAGGGTGTTGCCGCCAATGTCGGTTACCGCTTCAACCCGAACCTGGAAACCCGCTTCTACCTGCGTTACCGGGAAACCGAAAACGAACTGGCCGGGCGCCTGACCAAAGACCAGATCAAGCACCACCCGCGCGCGGCCAACCCGGCCTATCTGGCCCGCGACGACAGCCGCCCGCAGCCAGGCAGCACCTGGGTGGGCAACAAGACCACCTTCTACCTCGACGACGATGCGCGCCTGGAAGCCGGCCTGGTATATCACGATTACCCGATGGACCTGCGTGAAGGCCCGATGCGCCTGAAGGTCGCCTACACCGATGTCAGCGGCACGCTGAACTATTTCCGTCGCGACACGCTGCTTGGCCACGAAAGCAAGACCACCATTGGCTGGCGCACCACCAAGCACCTGCCCAACAGCGGCGCCTCACAATTTACCCGCATTGGCGATGTGTTCGGCGAGCGCACCCGCGACTTCACCTACCAGGGCTCGGACACCGTACTGCATCTCGGCAACGACCTGGAGCTGGCCCCCAACCTGTGGCTTACCACCGGCCTGGCAATGATTTACACCCGCCGGGAAAGTGACGTGACCTACCCCGCCGAAGGCGGCAAGGTGAGCATGCATGACTGGGACTATGCACCACGCCTGGGGCTGCGCTACGACATTCGCCCGGACCTGCAGGTGTACGGTAACCTGAGCCGCTCGGTAGAACCGCCGCACCCGTGGTCACTGATCTGGAGCGCCCCCAGCACAGGCGGCAAGCAGATCCAGCCGATCGAAATGCAGAACCAGACCGCCACCACCCTGGAGCTGGGTGCCCGTGGCGATTCGGCGGTTGGCCGCTGGGACCTGGCCTGGTACTACTCGCAGGTGCGCCACGAATTGCTGGCCGTTGAGGTAGTGCCGAACTTCACCTCGGAATTCAACGCCAGTGCCACCGTGCACCAGGGCGTCGAAGCCGGCCTTGACAGCACCCTGTGGGAACGCGCCGGTACCGGCAAACTGAGCCTGCGCCAGGCCTACACGTTCAGCGATTTCCACTACCGTGATGACGACACGTTCGGTGATAACCGCCTGCCTGGCATCCCTATGCACTACTACCAGGCCGAGCTGCGCTATGACTGGCCGAGCGGCTTCTACGCCGGGCTCAACACGCAGATGGCGTCGAAGGTGCAAGTGGACTATGCCAATAGCTACCACGCCGACGAATATGCCTTGCTCGGCGCGCGGCTGGGCTGGGACTCACCTAAGCAGGACTGGCAAACCTGGCTGGATTTGCGCAACCTGACCAACAAGCGCTATGCGGCCACGGTGACGCCGGCCTACAACGACGCCGGCAAGGACAACGCCCGCTCGACGCCGGGCGAAGGGTTTGGCGTATACGCCGGGGTTTCCTATAGCTTCCGCTAGAACTCACCGCGCACGCTTTATGTAGGAGCAGCCTCTTCGCAGCACAAGGCTGCTCCTGCAAAGCACCTACCCAACGACTGCGGATCAGACCGCCCTGTTCAACTTCACCCACGAAGCGAACTTGTCGACAAACGCCTGCAAGAATGGCCGGGTCTTGTCGTTGAGCTTGCCCGAATCCTCGAACAGGCTCGCCGCACCGCCGATATAAGCCTCTGGCATCTGCATGCAAGGCATATCGAGAAACACCAGCGACTGACGCACGGCATGGTTGGCGCCAAAGCCACCAATAGCCCCCGGCGACACACTCACCACCGCTGTCGGCTTGCCACTCCAGGCGCTTTGCCCATAGGGGCGCGAGCCCACATCGATGGCGTTTTTCAGGCAGCCCGGCACCGAGCGGTTGTATTCCGGCGTGACGAACAGCACCGCATCGCTGCGGCGGATCTCCTCGCGAAAACGCTTCCAGGCCTCTGGCGGCGCATCGGCCTCGACATCTTCGTTGTACAACGGCAAATCACCAATCTCGACGATTTTCAGGGCAAGGCTGGACGGCGCCAGCTCTGAAAGTGCGCGGGCGACCTTGCGGTTGTAGGACTCCTTGCGCAAGCTACCAACGACGACTGCTACCGAATACACCTGGCTCATGGCAATTCCAACCTTTGCGGGGTAAAGAGACGTTGTAGTTATAGATGACCGTTCCTCGGCACTTTGGTTTTTTTTCCGCAGGGCGAAAACTTCCGAGGCTGTTTCACGGTCTATGCCTTTAGACATTTCCTACGTAATTCAGAGGTTTCCACCCAAATGGCAGCAGTAATGGTCGGCCAATTCCACGCCCGTGACGCCGAAGGCCGCATCTACCCCGTGCACGAGTTCCAGGAATCCACCCTGCAACTCGACGGCAGCACGCTGGGCGCCCCCATCACCACCTACCGCCTTGCCATCGGCGACAAGGTCAACCACTTGGGCGAAAACCGTTTCGAACTGGCGCGCTCCGGCGTCGAGATCACTCGCATTCCATGATGCAATCCACGGTGTAGCGGCCATTTTCGTTCTGCAGGCCGTGAACATCCGCGACAAACCCCGGAAAGCCTTGGTTGAAGGCTCGGGCGAAGGCCAGGTAGTCAAGTATCGAGCGGGTCGCCTCGGTGAACCGCTCTCCCGGCATGATCAACGGAATACCGGGCGGGTACGGCACCAGCATCACCGCGGCCACACGGCCCAGCAAAGCTTCGATCGGCACCGCCTCCACCTCGCCACGTACCATCTGGTCATAAGCCCGAGCGGGGCTCACGGCCACCTCCGGCAAACGCGTGAACACCCGCTTCAGCTGCTTGGCCGTGGCATTGGCACGGTAGCAGTCATGCAACTGTTCACACAGGTCGCGCAGGCCCATGCCCCGGTAGCGTGAGGCATCGGCAACCCCCACACTCGGCAGGCAACTGCTCAGCGGTGTATTGCCGTCATAGTGGCGCTTGAACTCCAGCAGTTCGGTGAGCAAGGTGCTCCACTTGCCCTTGGTGATGCCCATGGAAAACAGCACCAGGAAGCTGTACAAGCCGGTTTTTTCCACCACCAGCCCGCGCTCCCAGAGAAACTTGCTGACCACCGCCGCCGGGATGCCATGCTCACCCAGCACACCGCCCGCACTCAGCCCCGGCATTACCAGGGTCACCTTCAGAGGGTCGAGCAACACGTAGCCGTCCGCCACCTCACCAAAGCCATGCCACTGCGCCCCCGGCTGCAGCAGCCAGTCCTGCGCGGCCAAGGGCTGGATGCCTTCAGTGCTGGGCGGCTGCCAAATACTGAACCACCAGTCATCCGCAGCAATGTGCTCGCGCAGGTTGGCCAGGGCACGACGAAAACTCAGCGCCTCATCGAACATTTCTTGCAACAGCGAATGCCCGGCCTGCCCTTCCATCATGGTCGAGGCCACGTCCAGCGAGGCAAGGATGCTGTACTGCGGCGAAGTCGAGATATGCATCATGAACGCTTCGTTGAAGCGGTCCCGGTCCAGCTGCCGCCTGGCCCCGTCCTGCACATGGATCATCGAGGCCTGGCTGAACGCCGCCAGCAGCTTGTGGGTGGAATGGGTGCTGAACACCAACGGGCTGTCGGCTGCACAGGCAGTGCCCATGGCATAGCGCCCGGTGAAGAAGCCGTGAAACGCCGCATAAGCGAACCAGGCCTCGTCGAAGTGCAGTACTTCCACGCTGGCACCCAGGGCCTGCTTGATCATCCCGGCGTGGTAGCACAGCCCGTCATAGGTGGAGTTGGTCACTACCGCCAGCTTGATACGTTGCCCACGGCCATGGGCAAGGGGGTTGGCCTGGATCTTCGCCTCGATTGCCTCGGGGCTGAACTCGCTGAGCGGGATCGGGCCGATGATGCCCAGCTCGTTGCGCTCTGGGCACAGGTACAGCGGAATGGCGCCGGTCATGATGATCGCGTGCACCACTGACTTATGGCAGTTGCGGTCCACCAACACCAGGTCGTCGCGACCGACCATGGCGTGCCAGACAATCTTGTTAGCTGTGGAGGTGCCATTGATGACGAAGAAGGTGTGGTCGGCACCGAAGTTGCGCGCCGCCCTGGCCTCGGCTTCGGCCAAGGGGCCTGTGTGGTCGAGCAGCGAGCCCAGCTCCGGCACTGAAACAGACAGGTCCGAGCGCAGGGTGTTTTCCCCGAAGAACTGGTGGAGGGCCTGGCCTACCGGGCTTTTATGATAGGCCACGCCACCGCCATGGCCCGGGGTATGCCAGGAATAGTTGGACTGCGCGGTATGCTGCACCAGGGCCTTGAAGAACGGTGGCAGCAGACCGTCAAGGTAGGTGTGTGCGGCACGCGCCACCTGGCGGGCGAGAAACGGCACGGTGTCTTCGAACAGGTAAAGGATGCCACGCAGCTGGTTGAGCTCGCTCATGGCTTCGGCAGGGGCGTTTTCCAGGGTCACCTGCTCGCCCAAGGCGAAGATCGGCAAGTCGGGCGCGCGCATGCGCGCCAGGCGGATCAGCTCGGCCATGTTCTGCAGCAGGTGGGTGTTTTCGCCAACTCCTTCGGCGGCAATCAGCATGCAGGCCAGGCCGTGGTGAGTGGCGGCAACCAGGCGCGCTTCGGCGTGGTCGGCGGCGGCCAGAATGGCGAAACCGTCCTGGCGCAGTTCCTCGGCGATGCCCCGCACGCGCTCCCCGGCGACACTGTCAGCCTTGATAGCACGGTGGACGATGAGGATCGGGAACTTGAGGTCCTTGTACATCAGGTGGCTACCTCCGAAGGACATGGCGTCCTTCTCAGGGTAGTAGAACCTGTGTTGTCAGTGCCCGCGAACAGACCGGGGCAGCCGAACGATCAGCCCGCTGGCGTCTCGGTCAAGGCCTGCCACATCGAAGGCCCACCCGCCGACTTGGCGATGGCCGCCAGGCGCTCGGCATGTGCCTCCAGTTCCTCGGCACTGGCCATGATCACCCGCCCCGGCGTACGCCCGGTAATACGGCGGATCTCGCTGCCGCCAGCCTCACTCCCTTCACCCTCGGCGTCTGCGCCATGCCCAGCCAACGACAGGCTGGTCTGGCCACCGGTCATGGCCAGGTAAACGTCTGCCAGCAGTTCCGAGTCGAGCAGCGCACCGTGCAGTTCACGGCCGGAGTTGTCGATGTCGTAGCGTTTGCACAGCGCATCCAGGCTGTTGCGCTGCCCCGGATGGCGCGAACGTGCCAGCAGCAGGGTATCGAGGATGGTGCAGTGCTGCGAAACGTCGGCGCGGTCCTGCTGGCCAATCAAGGCAAATTCGTTGTTGATGAAGCCAACGTCGAACGCCGCGTTGTGGATGACCAGCGTGGCGCCCTGGATGAATTCGAAGAACTCCTCGGCGACATCGCCAAAGCGTGGCTTGCCGACCAGGAAGGCATCGGTGATACCGTGGACGTTGATCGCGCCCTCGTCACTCTCGCGGTCTGGCTGCAGGTAGACGTGGAAGTGCCGCCCGGTCAGACGCCGGCCGATGACCTCGACACAGCCGATCTCGATGATCCGGTGGCCTTCGCCAACTGGCATACCCGTGGTTTCGGTATCGAGAATGACGAACCGTTTATCTTGCTGCTGCTCCACGCGGGGCGCTCCAACTTGCATCAGTTACAAAGGCCGCGATTGTACCCCAGCTCAACGCTGGGCGCGTACCTCATCGACCCCACGGTTGGCCAGCTGGTCGGCGCGCTCGTTGCCGGGGTGGCCGATGTGGCCGCGCACCCACTTCCAGGTCACCTTGTGGCGGTTGACCTGCTCATCAAGCTGCTGCCACAGGTCGGCGTTCTTCACCGGTTCCTTGGCCGCCGTCTTCCAGCCGCGCTTCTTCCAGTTCACCATCCACTCGTTGATGCCCTTCATCACGTACTGCGAGTCGGTGGTCAGCACCACCTCGCATTCGCGCTTCAGCGACATCAGGCCCTGAATCGCGGCCATTAGCTCCATGCGGTTGTTGGTGGTCTCACGTTCGCCGCCCCACAGTTCCTTCTCGACGCCCTTGTAGATCATCAGGACGCCCCAGCCACCAGGGCCTGGGTTGCCCTTGCAGGCACCATCAGTAAACATCTCGACGCTATCGCTCATGTACCACTCTTGAATTCAGTGCTTGTCAGTTTCGGGGTTGGCCGCCGTGCGGTTGACCTTGGCCAGTGGCAGCGGCAGCAATTTGCCCATCGGCTCGCGGCGCTCCGGGCGCAGTGGCCGCAACCCTACCACCATCTTGCGCGCCACCAGCAGGTACACCCCGCCACCGGAGCCCTGCCAACCGCCGGCCAGCCGTTCCCAGCCCTCCAGGCGTTGCTGCCAGGCCGGTGAAGCAAGCGGCGGACGATAGCACCCGAAGCGGCGTTTCTCCAGCGCGAAGCCCAGCAGGTTGAGCCAGTCGCCCACCCGCGACGGCGAGATGCAGCGCGCCTTGCGCAGCGCGCCATGGCTGAAGAAATGGCGCATGCCCCAGCTGCTCCACGGGTTGATGCCGACAATCAGCAGGTGCCCGCCCGGGCGCACGGCACTGGCGGCCTCGCGCAGCAGGCCATGGGGTGACAGGCAGAAATCCAGGCCATGCTGCAGCACGACCACGTCGGCAGCATGCTCGCTCAGCGGCCAGGCCTGCTCCTCGCAGACGATCTCCACCCCAGGCAGCGGCGCGCCGAGGCGCACATTGCGCTGCACCTGGGGCGCGCTCGGTGGCGGCTCGGCGCAAGGCCCGTAGTGCACCAGGTAACCGCCGAAGAAGCGCCCAAGCTCTTCTTTCAGCAGTTTTTCTTCCTCCTTGAGCATCAGCTGGCCGAGTGGCCCATTGAACCACTCACGGGCCAGGCTGATCAGCTCGACCCAGTCCGGGTCGGCCTGGGCAAAGGCTTGGTCGGTCATTGCGCTCTCCCTCGAAGGTTCTCCCACCGCGCCATCGCGGCTAAGATGCCCTCATGTGCCACGCTAGGCGAATCGGATCCGCACCATGATACAGATCGATGCTCTCCCCGCTTTCTCCGACAACTACATCTGGTTGTTACAGGATACTGCCAAACGCCGTTGTGCGGTGGTCGATCCGGGTGATGCCGCCCCGGTGGAACGCTGGCTGGCCGCCAACCCGGAGTGGGTGCTGAGCGACATCCTCGTCACCCACCACCACAACGACCACGTCGGCGGTGTGGAACGGCTGAAGCAACTGAGCGGCGCGCGAGTCTGCGGCCCCGCCAACGAGCGTATTCCCGCCCGCGACCTGGCCCTGGACGAAGGCGACAAGGTCGACGTGCTGGGCGTGACCTTCCAGGTTCTGGCGGTGCCCGGCCACACCCTGGGGCACATTGCCTTCTTCAGCGACGGGCCGACAACCCCCGTTCTGTTCAGTGGCGACACGCTGTTCGCCGCCGGTTGCGGGCGCATGTTCGAGGGTACACCCGAACAGATGCAGCCCGCCCTCGCCCGCCTGGCGGCACTGCCAGAGCAGACCGAAGTGTATTGCGCCCATGAATATACCCTCAGCAACCTGCGCTTCGCCAAGGCGGTAGAGCCGACCAATCCGCACGTTCAGCAACGCTTCGAGGACGTTACCCGTTTACGCGCCGAAAATCGCATCAGCTTGCCTTCAACGATTGGCCTGGAGCGTCTGACCAACCCCTTCTTACGTACCTCTGAAACATTAGTTAAACAAAAAGCAGACGAATGGAAGGGACATTCAAACACCTCGCATGTCGCTGTTTTTGCTGCCTTGAGGTCTTGGAAGGACACCTTCTGATAACCGCAAGATATATCGCAAGTGATGGTCAAAGGTTGACCAGGCCCGGAGCGGTTTCTAGAATCGCCGAAATTTTTCGCCCGGATACCTGTGTCAGCCGATGTCTTCCCGTAGCCGCAGAACCTCTCATTCCGTCGCCCTGACGCGCCTGGCCCAAATCAGTGCGCTGGCCCTGGCCGCCACCTTGGTGGGCTGCCAGAGCACCCGTCAGCTCGACGAATCCGAAAGCGTTCGCGCGCACAACTACCAGGCGCGGATCAAGCACAAACCTTCACCGCTGCTGGCCAAGCCGGCCGAGCAGGCACCACAGGATGTCTGGGAGCGCATGCGCCAGGGCTTTGCCCTGCAGGACAGCATCGACGTCAACCCGCGCATCGAACAACAGCGCCTGTGGTTCGCCAGCAACCCGACCTTCATCGAAAGCGCTGGCGAGCGTGGCAGCCTCTACCTGCATTACATCGTCGAGCGTCTTGAAGAACGCGACATGCCGCTGGAGCTGGCCCTGCTCCCCGCCATTGAAAGCGCCTACAACCCGATGGCCTACTCACGCGCCAGTGCTGCCGGCATGTGGCAGTTCATGCCAGCCACAGGCCGTCACTTCAACCTGCGCCAGACCAACTTCTACGATGGCCGCCGCGACATCACCGCGTCGACCAACGCTGCGCTGGATTACCTGACCCGCCTGCACGACATGTTCAACGGTGACTGGCTGCTGGCCCTGGCCGCCTACAACGCCGGAGAAGGCACGGTCAGCCGCGCCATGGAACGCAACGAACGGCTCGGGCTGCCAACCGACTACTGGAACCTGCCGCTGCCACAGGAAACCCGCGACTACGTACCCAAGTTGCTGGCCCTGTCGCAGGTGGTGCTCACGCCTGAAGCCTACGGCGTGAACCTGAACCCGATCGCCAACGAGCCCTATTTCGAAGCGGTGGCCATCAACGACCGCCTCGACCTGTCGCGGGTGGCGGCATTTGCCAACATCGACGAAGACGAGTTGATCCAACTCAACCCGGCCTTCAAGAAACGCATGACCGTGGACGGCCCGCAGCAGTTGCTGGTACCGACCGCCAAGGCGCAATTGCTGAGCGACAGCCTGTCCAACCTCAAGCCAGAACAGCTGGTCAGCCTGCAACCGAACAAGGCCGTGTTCGCCCGCGCCGTGGCCGAAGCCAAGGCACCGGTGGCCGCGCGCAGCTACCGGGTCAAACGCGGCGACAACCTGGGCGCCATCGCCAAGGCCAACCGTGTTTCGGTCAATGACATCAAACGCTGGAACCGTCTGTCCGGCAACAACCTGCGTGCCGGCCAGGTGCTGGCACTTCGCGGTGGCAGCGGACCGAGCGCCGCCGGCAACCGGGTAGCGGCCTCCGGCAAGCGCTCCACCCAGTACAAGGTACGCAAGGGCGACTCGCTGTACCTGGTGGCCAAGCGCTTCAACGTGGAAATGCAGCACCTCAAACGCTGGAACCCACGCAGCGGCCACGCCCTCAAGCCGGGCCAAACCCTGACCGTCTACCTCTCGCATTGATATAACGCTCAGGGCCATTGCGCGGCCCTGTGGGGCGGCCTTGTGTCGCGACAGGGCTGCGAAGCAGCCCCGGCAATGCAAGCTGCGAAGCTGAGACCCTGGGGCCGCTAAGCGCCCCTTTCGCGACACAAGGCCGCTCCCACAGGTACCACGCCGCTCACGCCGACCTGTACCACCAACCCCTCCCTCAAAACCTCTCTTTTTCCAACCCCACCAAGCTGTTACTGTACCCGATCAAAGCCCAACGCCTCTGGATCGGATGCCGACTTGATACGTCCCCTCCTGCTATCACTCAGCCTGGCCTTGAGCTTTCCCGCAGCCGCGATGGTGAGCGAAAGCCACGGATACGCGCAGTTCGGCACGCTCAAGTACCCAGCCACCTTCACCCACTTCGACTGGGTCAACCCGCAAGCGCCCAAGGGCGGCACCTTGCGGGCCATGGCTTTTGGCACCTTCGATACCCTCAACCCCTACACCTTCAAGGGGTCGAGCCCTATAACCACGCCCAATTTCCAGCAGTACGGCATCAGCGAGCTTAACGAGCCGCTGATGGTCGGCACGGGCCTGTACGACCCGTCCGGTGACGAGCCCACCTCCAGTTATGGCCTGATCGCCCGCTCGGTGGAGTACAGCGAGGACCGCAGCTGGGTGGTGTTCAACCTGCGCCCGGAAGCCCGCTGGCATGACGGCCAACCGATAACCTCGGCCGACGTGGCCTTCTCCTACCGCACGCTGCTCAAGGACGGCCACCCGATCTACCGCACCAACCTGCAGGAAGTACAACGGGTGGACATCCTGGGCCCGCTGCGCATCCGCTTCGTGTTCAAACGCGCCGGCAACCCGCTGCTGATCCTGCGCCTGGGCGAAATGCCGGTGCTGCCCAAGCACTATTGGCAAAAGCGCGACTTCAAGGCCACCACCTTCGAGCCCCCCCTGGGCAGCGGCCCCTACCGCATCACCCAGGTACAACCCGGGCGCCGGCTGGTGTTCGAACGGGTGAAGAACTACTGGGGCAAGGACCTGGCGGTCAACCGTGGCAAGTACAATTTCAAGCGGGTGGAATACGAGTTCTACCGCGACGCCACCGTGGCCTTCGAAGCGTTCAAGGCTGGTGAATTCGACATCTACATCGAACACCAGGCAAAAAACTGGGCCAACGGTTACAACTTCCCGGCCGTGCGCCGTGGCGAGGTGATCAAGGCACAAATCCCGCACAGCATCCCCACGCAAACCCAGGGCCTGTTCATGAACAGCCGCCGGGTCACATTCAGCGACCCGCGGGTACGCCAGGCGTTGGGGTTGATGCTCGACTTCGAATGGACCAACCGCGCACTGTTCAGCAGCGCCTACCGCCGCTCAACCAGCTACTACCCCAACAGCGAATTCGCCGCCAGCGGCCTGCCCACCGGCAAAGAGTGGCTGCTGCTGGCGCCATTCCGGGACCAGTTGCCCGCCAAACTGTTCAGCGAACCCTACAAGGTCAGCCACACCGATGGCCGTGGCATCAGCCGCCAGACCCTACGCCAGGCCCTGGGCCTGCTCGCCGAGGCCGGCTGGAAGCTGAACGGCCAGCGCCTGGTCGACAGCAAAGGCCAGCAACTGCGCATGGAGCTGCTGCTGGTAAACCCCAACCTTGAACGCATCCTGCAACCTTATGTCGAAAATCTGTCCAGCATCGGCATCGATGCGCGCTTGCGCACCGTGGACCGTGCCCAGTACAAACAACGCCTGGACCAGTTCGATTTCGACATGATTCTGATGACCCTGAACCAAACCCTGAGCCCCGGCCTCGAACAATGGCTGTACTTCCATTCCAGCCAGGCCGCGACCAAGGGCAGCAAGAACTATGCTGGGGTCAAGGACCCGGTGGTCGACCACCTGCTCGACACCTTGCTCGCCGCCCGCACCCGCGATGACCAGGTCGCCGCCGCCCGTGCCCTGGACCGCGTGCTCTCATGGCAGTACTACATGATCCCCAACTGGTACCTCGACAATCACCGCCTGGCCTACCGCAACCGGTTCGCCTTCGTCACCACGCCGCCCTACACCCTTGGGCTGAACAGCTGGTGGATCAAGACTTCGGAGAAAGCCCAATGACGCCAACGCACCGTCTGCGCCGGCTGGCAGGTAGCCTGTTGCTCGCCTGCCTGAGCCTTCCCGCCCTGGCCGCACCGCAACACGCGCTTACCTTGTACGATGAGCCACCCAAGTACCCCGCCAACTTCAAGCACTTCGACTACGTCAACCCGGACGCGCCCAAGGGCGGCACCTTCCGCCAGTCCAGCTTTGGCGGCTTCGACAGCCTCAACCCGTTCATCAACAAAGGCGTGGCGGCCGAGAACATCGGTAGCATCTACGACACCCTGATGCGCCAGAGCCAGGATGAGCCGTTCACCGAGTACGGCCTGGTCGCCGGCAAGATCGAAAAGGCCCCGGACAACAGCTGGGTGCGCTTCTACCTGCGCCCCGAAGCACGCTTCCATGACGGCCACCCGATGCGCGCCGACGACGTGGTGTTCACCTTCAACGCCCTGATCAAGGACGGCGCCCCACTGTACCGGCAGTACTACGCCGACGTCGCCGAGGTAGTCGCCGAAGACCCACTGAAGGTGCTGTTCAAGTTCAAGCACACCAACAACCGCGAGCTGCCGCTGATTCTCGGCCAATTGCCAGTACTGCCCAAACACTGGTACGAAAACCGCGACTTCAACCGCGGCAACCTGGAGATCCCGCTGGGTAGCGGCCCGTACAAGGTCGCCGAGGTCAAAGCCGGGCGCTCGGTGCGTTACGAGCGGGTCAAGGATTACTGGGCCAAAGACCTGCCGATCAACCGTGGCTTCTATAATTTCGATGTCATGACCTTCGACTCCTACCGGGACACCACTGTCGCCCTGGAAGCACTCAAGGCCGGCGCGTTCGACTATGCCCTGGAAGTCAGCGCCAAGAACTGGGCCACCGCCTACAACGTGCCCGCCGTGCGCGACGGCCGTCTGATCAAGGAAGAACTGCCCAACGGCAACCCCACCGGCATGCAGGGTTTCATCTTCAATATCCGCCGCCCGGTGTTCCAGGATGTGCGGGTGCGCCAGGCACTGAGCCTGCTGCTGGACTACGAATGGACCAACAAGCAGCTGTTCAACGGCGCCTACACCCGCACCGGCAGCTACTTCGACAATTCGGAAATGGCCGCCCACGGCCTACCCAGCCCCAGCGAGTTGAAAATCCTCGAACCATTGCGCGGCAAAGTGCCCGAGCAGGTATTTACCGAGGCCTTCCACAACCCGGTCAGCGACGGCAGCGGGATGATCCGCGAGCAGCAGCGCCAGGCCTACAAGCTGCTACAGGAAGCCGGCTGGAAAATCGTCGACGACAAGATGGTCGACGCCCAAGGCAAGCCGGTAAGCATCGAGTTTCTATTGGCGCAGACCGAGTTCGAGCGCATCCTGCTGCCGTTCAAGCGCAACCTCGCCGACCTCGGTATCGAGCTGAACATCCGCCGGGTCGATGTTTCGCAATACATTACCCGCCTGCGATCTCGGGACTACGACATGATCGTCGGCGGCTACCCGCAGTCCAACTCGCCGGGCAATGAACAACGCGAGTTCTGGTCAAGTGCCGCCGCCGACAACCCCGGAAGCCGCAACTTCATCGGCCTGCGCGACCCGGCCATCGACCAGTTGGTGGAAGAGCTGATCAACGCCGACTCGCGCCAGAGCCTGGTCGACCACTGCCGCGCCCTCGACCGTGTGTTGCTGTGGGGCTACTACGTGATACCCAACTGGCATATCAAAACCTGGCGCGTGGCCTACTGGAACCACATCGGCCATCCGAAAGTGTCGCCCAAGTACGACATCGGCATCGATACCTGGTGGATCAAGCCCGGGGTAACCCCGGCGGTCAGCGAAGCCCCTGCGGACGAGGCCAACTAAGATGCTGGCCTACATCCTGCGCCGCCTGCTGCTGATCATCCCGACCCTATTCGGCATCCTCATCATCAACTTCATCATCGTTCAGGCCGCCCCCGGCGGCCCGGTCGAGCAGATGATCGCCAAGCTCGAAGGCTTCGAAGGCGCGACCAGCCGCATCGCCGGTGGCGGCGCCGAGGTTTCCGTTGCCGGTTCCAACTACCGCGGTGCACAGGGCCTGGATCCGGCGCTGATCGCTGAAATCGAGCGCATGTACGGCTTCGACAAGTCGCCGCCCGAGCGCCTGTGGATCATGATCAAGAACTACGCCCAGCTCGACTTTGGCGACAGCTTCTTCCGCGATGCCAAGGTCATCGACCTGATCATCGAGAAGATGCCAGTGTCGATCTCGCTAGGGCTGTGGAGCACGCTGATCATGTACCTGGTGTCGATCCCGCTGGGCATCGCCAAGGCGGTGCGCCATGGCAGCCACTTCGACGTGTGGACCAGTTCGGCGATTATCGTCGGCTACGCCATCCCGGCGTTCCTGTTCGCTATCCTGCTGATCGTGCTGTTTGCCGGCGGCAGCTACTTCGACTGGTTCCCGCTGCGTGGCCTCACCTCCAACAACTTCGATGAGCTGAGTACCACCGGTAAAGTACTGGATTACTTCTGGCACCTGGTGTTGCCGATCACCGCGCTGGTCATTGGCAACTTCGCCACCATGACCCTGCTGACCAAGAACAGCTTCCTCGACGAAATCAACAAACAATACGTGGTCACCGCCAAGGCCAAAGGCCTGAGCCGGTCACGGGTGCTGTACGGCCACGTGTTCCGCAACGCCATGCTGTTGGTGATCGCCGGTTTCCCCTCGGCGTTCATCGGCATCTTCTTCACCGGCTCCTTGCTGATCGAGGTGATCTTCAGCCTTGACGGCCTGGGCCTGATGAGTTTCGAGGCGGCCATCAACCGCGACTACCCGGTGGTCTTCGGCACCCTGTTCATCTTCACCCTGCTGGGGCTGGTGGTGAAACTGATCGGCGACCTGACCTACACCCTGGTCGACCCACGCATCGACTTCGCCAGCCGGGAGCACTGACATGGCCTTGTCCCCCCTCAACCGCCGGCGCTTCGAGCGCTTCAAGGCCAACCGCCGTGGCTGGTGGTCGCTGTGGCTGTTCCTGGTCCTGTTCGGCCTGAGCCTGGGCGCCGAGCTGATCGCCAACGACAAACCAGTTGCCGTGCGCTACGACGGCGAATGGTATTTCCCGGCATTCAAGCGCTACCCGGAAACCACCTTCGGCGGCGAATTCCCGCTGGAAGCCAACTACAAGAGCCCCTACATCCGCGAACTGTTGGCCAAGAAAGACAGCTTCGTGCTGTGGGCGCCCATCCCGTTCAGCTACCAAAGCATCAACTACGACCTGCGCGTACCCGCCCCGGCGCCGCCC
>Ga0207655_1001783_pt1 | contig 18721 bp, 21 predicted proteins | sample KBSM44metaG_FD_184398 | JGI IMG/M metagenome (GOLD analysis project Ga0207655, IMG submission 184398) | Miscanthus rhizosphere microbial communities from Kellogg Biological Station, Michigan, USA - KBS M4-4 metaG (SPAdes) (version 2) | ecosystem: Host-associated > Plants > Roots > Rhizosphere >...
GGCAGGTACTGGCGTTGGTAGAGCGCCGCCCCCGCAAGGACAATCACGCCCAGCAGGCCGAGAAAGTAGAGCACCCGGACGATCGCGGGAGTCACCATCCTGTCGAAACCGAGCAGACCTCGCATCACTTTTGCCTCATGTGTGGATGAACGGATGAACTGAGGGCGCCTTCACCCTCCTACACGCGCAGAATGCGCTCGCCGCGGCCGATGCCGCTGGCACCGGTACGGACAGTCTCGAGGATAGCGCTACGTTCGATCGCTTCCAGAAAAGCGTCGTTCTTGCCATGGTCGCCAGTGAGTTCGATGGTGTAGCTCTTGTCGGTCACGTCGATGATGCGGCCGCGAAAAATTTCAGCCATGCGCATCATTTCCTCGCGCTCCTTGCCGACCGCGCGCACCTTCACCATCATGAGCTCGCGCTCGGTGTAGGCGCCTTCGGTCAGGTCGACGACCTTCACGACTTCGATCAGGCGGTTCAGGTGCTTGGTGATCTGCTCGATCACGTCGTCGGAACCGGTCGTGACGATGGTCATGCGCGAGAGGCTCGCGTCCTCCGTGGGTGCGACCGTCAGCGATTCGATGTTGTAGCCACGGGCCGAGAACAGGCCCACCACGCGGGAAAGAGCACCCGGCTCGTTTTCCAGCAGCACTGCAATGATGTGTTTCATGTTTGCGCGACTCCTCTTTTCGCCGCCCTCCCCCGCGCACGGTAATGCGCGGGCTTGGCGGGCAATAGATTCGTCAGTAAAGGTTGAGCGAGAGAAAAATGCCCCGCGGATCAGAGATCCTCGGAACCCATCAGCATCTCGGTGATGCCCATGCCGGCCTTCACCATCGGGAACACGTTCTCGGTGGGGTCGGTGCGGAAGTCCATGAACACCGTGCGGTCCTTGAGCTTGCGTGCTTCGCGCAACGCGGGCTCCACGTCTTGCGGACGCTCGATCAGCATGCCGACATGGCCATAGGCCTCGGCGAGCTTCACGAAGTTGGGCAGTGCGTCCATGTAGCTGTGGCTGTAGCGGCCGGAGTATTCGATCTCCTGCCACTGGCGCACCATGCCCAGGTAGCGGTTGTTGAGCGAGCAGATCTTGATCGGCGTGTTGTATTGCAGGCAGGTGGAGAGTTCCTGGATGCACATCTGCACCGAGCCTTCGCCGGTGATGGTGAACACTTCCGAATCGGGCTTCGCGAGCTTGATGCCCATGGCGTAGGGAATGCCCACACCCATGGTGCCCAGGCCACCCGAGTTGATCCAGCGGCGCGGCTCGTCGAAGCGATAGTACTGGGCAGCCCACATCTGGTGCTGGCCCACGTCCGACGTGATGTACGCGTCGGCGTCCTTGGTCATGTTCCAGAGGGTCTCGACCACGTACTGCGGCTTGATCACGTCCTTGTTGCCGCGGTCGTACTTGAGGCAGTCGCGCGAGCGCCAGGCTTCGATGGTCTTCCACCAGTCGGCCAGCGCGCCGGCGTCGGGCTTGGTGGTGCTCTCGCGGATCATCGAGATCAGCTCGGTGAGCACGTCCTTCACGTCGCCGACGATCGGGATGTCGACCTTCACGCGCTTGGAAATGCTCGACGGGTCGATGTCGACGTGGATGATCTTGCGTTCGTTCTGCGCGAAGTGCTTGGGGTTGCCGATCACGCGGTCGTCGAAGCGCGCGCCCACGGCCAGCAGCACGTCGCAGTTCTGCATCGCGTTGTTGGCTTCGATGGTGCCGTGCATACCCAGCATGCCGAGGAACTTGCGGTCGCTCGCCGGATAGGCACCCAGGCCCATCAGCGTATTCGTGACCGGATAGCCGAGCATGTCGACCAGCGTGCGCAGCTCGTTGGTGGCATTGCCCAGCAGCACGCCACCGCCGGTATAGATGTAGGGACGCTTCGCGGCCAGCAGTAATTGCAGCGCCTTGCGGATCTGTCCGCCGTGGCCTTTGCGGACCGGGTTGTACGAGCGCATCTCGACCTTGTCGGGATAGCCTGCATAAGGCGTTTTCTTGAACGAAACGTCCTTGGGCACATCCACCACCACCGGGCCGGGACGGCCGCTGCGTGCGATGTGGAAGGCCTTCTTCATCGTCATGGCCAGATCCTTGGGATCCTTGACGAGGAAGTTGTGCTTGACGATGGGACGGGTGATGCCGACCGTGTCGCATTCCTGGAAGGCGTCGAGGCCGATGGCGGCCGTCGGCACCTGGCCCGAGATGATCACCATCGGGATCGAGTCCATGTACGCCGTCGCGATGCCGGTAACCGCATTGGTCAGGCCGGGACCGGAGGTGACCAGCGCCACGCCGACGTCGCCGGTGGCGCGCGCATAGCCGTCGGCCGCGTGGACGGCAGCCTGCTCGTGGCGTACCAGCACGTGCTGGATGGTGTCCTGCTTGTAGAACGCGTCGTAGATGTAGAGAACTGCGCCGCCCGGGTAGCCCCAGACGTACCGGACGCCTTCGGCCTGCAGCGCCTTGACCAGCACTTCAGCGCCCATGAGTTCTTGCGTCGGATTGCCTGCGCCTGAGGACGCGGCTGCTGCGGAAGCGATTTCCGCCTTGGAGATTTCCATGATCAACCTTTGTGTTATTTCGGGAACGAAATACCTTGGGTGCCCCTTGCCAACCCTTGTGGGGCCGCGCCAGGACTTGAGGCCAAAGCCATGGGCGGACTGATGTTCCGCCGGACCGTGACCCGTTTGCCTTTTGACTTGCAAGGCGAATTATGACATTTCCGGGCGTTCAGATTCGCTTCAGCTGCCCTGTAAAGCCACAAAGGCATAATCCGCGGCGATAAACACACATGCGACTTACGCAATCGCCAGACCCCTTTTCCCATGCGGCGCGCCTTTCGCGCCCCCTCTCGCTTGGCCACTGAACAAGAACTCTCCGACTTCCTGAAAAGCGTCGAACGGCGCGCTTTCAAGCGCTCGGTCTACCACGTGCGGGATGAAGAAGCTGCGCTCGATATCGTGCAGGACAGCATGATGAAGCTGGCGCAGCACTACGGTGACAAGCCCCCGGCCGAGTTGCCGATGCTGTTCCAGCGCATCCTGTCGAACTGCACGCTCGACTGGTTCCGCCGCCAGAAAACCCGGCGTGCCCTGTTCTCCAACCTCAGCGATTTCGAATCGATCGACGACGACGGAGATTTCGACCTGCTGGAGAACTTCGTCTCGCCGACCGACTCTAGGGAATCGGAGAGTGCCGAAGACACGACCCGCCGCGCCCAGGTCTTCCACGAAATCGAGGAACAGATCGCGGCACTGCCGGGTCGTCAACGCGAGGCTTTCCTGATGCGTTACTGGGAGGAAATGGACGTCGCAGAGACGGCCGCTGCGATGGGCTGCTCCGAGGGCAGCGTCAAAACCCATTGTTCGCGAGCCGTTCACGCTCTGAGCAAGGCGCTCAAGGCCAAGGGAATATCGCTATGAACACTAAGGTTCCAACATCAACTTCCAGCACCGCCGAAGACCAGTTCGGTCAGCGCGTGATTGCCCGCCTTTCGGCCGGCAATCGGGAGTTGCCGCACGACATCGGCGAACGGCTTCGCGTGGCGCGCGCACAGGCCGTGGCCGCGCGCAAGCTGCCTCCGCAGCTGCGAACCGCGACTGTGGCGGTGCAGTCGGGTCATACGCTCACGATGGGTGGCAGCTGGTGGACCCGCATCGGCTCCGTGGTGCCGCTGATCGCACTCGTGGCCGGCCTGATCGCCATCAGCGCGATGCAGGAGGACGATCGCGCCAGCGAACTGGCCGAAGTGGATTCCGCGCTGCTGACGGGCGACCTGCCGCCCGCCGCCTACACCGACCCCGGTTTCGCTCAATTCCTGAAGGCCGACAGCGCCTCCGACTGAACCCTCACCAACCGAATGCGACGCCGCTCCATCTCCAGCGCGAACACTACCCATCCGTTGCGCCCGCTCCAGGCGGGCGTAGTCGTTTGGGCGGGTGCGCTTGCGGTCGCAGCCTTCGGCCTGACGCTCGCCAACGCCCAGCCCCCCACCGAGGCGGCGGTCAAGGGCTCGACCCCGGCAAGTTCCGCGTCTGCCACCAGCCCGAAGGCCGTCTCGACCACAAGGCCACTCTGGAGTGAACTCACGGCCGAGCAGCAGCAGGCCCTCAAGCCGCTCAGCGTTCACTGGAACACGCTGAACGTCGGCCAGAAAAGGAAATGGCTGGCGCTGTCTCGCAACTACGCGAGCATGTCGGCCGAAGATCAATCCACCCTGCACAGCCGCATGATCGAATGGGCTGCCCTGAGCAACCAGCAACGTGCGCAGGCTCGCCTGAACTTCGCCGAGGTCAAGCGCATTTCACCCGACGAGCGCAAAGTCAAATGGGAGCAGTACCAAGCCTTGAGCGAGGAAGAAAAGCGCAAGCTTGCGGAACGCGCCCCACCCAAGCCACGCGGGGCAGCCATTCCCGTTCGGCCGGTTTCGTCCCAGAAGCTCGTGCCGGTGCCGGCCGTCACGCCTGCAGGGCAGCACACGCCCAGAATCCTGCTGGCACCGCCGCCCCCGGCCGTGCCCGCAACGATCCTGGTGGCCTCGCCGCCGGAGCGAGCCCCCGCGGTCACGACGCCGGCGGTTTCCGTCACGCCTGCGCCCCCGGCGCCAGCCAGCGCCACGTCCGCGCCGGTTCCGGCGGAAGCCCAGGTACCGGCGCCGTCTTCTGGGGCCGAGGCACCTCCCTCTGCCCCCTGATCCCAAGGCTCCGATGGTTTCCAGCTCCCCCGAGGCGTCGGGCTCCGATCAGGCCGCCTCGCAGATTCCTCCAGCAACCCACGCTCCTGTTTCGATAGTGCCGGGCCTCTGGCGCCGCATGGCCTGCTGGCTCTATGAGGGCATGCTGCTGTTCGCCGTGGTGTTCGTTTCAGGCTGGCTCTTCAGCACGCTGGGCCAGATGCGCGACGCCATGGATTCACGGCGCCATCTTTTTCAGGCTTTTCTCTTCGTGGTGTTCGGCGTGTACTTCGTCTGGTTCTGGACCAAGGGTCAGACCCTCGCCATGAAGACCTGGAACCTCCGCATCGTCGATGCACACGGACGGCCTGTCAGCCAGCGCCGGGCGTTGGCGCGCTACTTGCTGAGCTGGGTCTGGTTTCTGCCGCCGCTGGCCGCCATTGCGCCGTTCAAGCTGTCGGGCGGCGAATCGACCGTCCTGATTTTCGGCTGGGTCGCCGTCTGGGCGCTGCTGGCGCGTTTTCACCCCGAGCGCCAGTTCTGGCACGACGCCTGGGCCGGTACACGGCTCATCACCTCCAAACCGATGAGTCGCCGATGAGTGCCTTGCCCAAGCTCCCCGATCCCGCCGTCAATCCGCAGAAAGCCCGCAAGGGCCTCGAACGGGTCTGGCATGCCGCGCTGATTTCTCTGCACGGCCTGCGCGCCGGCTGGAGCGAGCCCGCTTTCCGCCAGGAAGCCATCATGTCGATCGTGATGATCCCGGCCGCCTTCTGGCTCGGACGCGGCTGGACCGAGGTGGCGCTGCTCGCGGGCAGCGCGATCCTGGTGATGATCGTCGAGCTGCTCAACACCGCCGTCGAAGCAGCCATCGACCGCATCGGGCCCGAGTGGCACGACCTCTCCAAGCGCGCCAAGGACATGGGCAGCGCCGCGGTGTTGCTTTCGCTCACGCTTTGCGGGGGCATCTGGGCGGCGGCGTTGTGGCAACGATTCGTGTCATGAGCAGGCCTGCGGGCTGCGGCATGATGGCAGGATGAATCCTGAATTTTCGATTTGCGTGTATTGCGGCTCGCGCCCCGGCGAGCGCCCCGAGTTTTCCCAGGCCGCACAAGCGGTCGGCCAATGGATCGGCCGGCATGGCGGCCAACTGGTCTATGGCGGCGGCCGCACCGGCCTGATGGGCACGGTGGCCGAGGCCACCCGCCTCGCCGGCGGCCGCGTGGTCGGCATCATCCCCAAGGCACTGGTCGACAAAGAACTGGCCAACCCGCTGTGCGATGAACTGCATGTGGTCGACACCATGCACGAGCGCAAGGCCATGATGGGCGAGCGCGCCGACGCCTTTGTCGCCCTGCCGGGCGGCATCGGCACCTTCGAGGAACTGTTCGAGATCTGGACCTGGCGCCAGCTCGGCTATCACGACAAGCCGACCGGCATCCTCAACACCGCCGGCTATTACGACGGCCTGCTGGGCTTCCTGGCGCACAGCGTGCGCGAAGGCTTCATGGGCGAATGGCAGATGGAACTGATCCGCACCGGTACCGACGTGCCCGAACTGCTCACGGCGCTGCGCGCCGAAGTGCCGCTCCACCCGCGCGAAGACAGGCTGTCGGAAAACCTCTGAGGCGCGCGGTTCGAAAAAAGCCCCCGTTGCCGGAGGCTTTTGCTTCAGACTGCGTTCTCGTTTTCTTCGCCGGTGCGGATCCGCACGATGCGCTCCACGTCCGTCACGAAAATCTTCCCGTCGCCAATCTTCCCGGTGCGCGCCGAGCTGACGATGGCCTCGATGCAGCGTTCCACATCGGCCTCGTTGACGACAACTTCCACCTTCATCTTGGGCAGGAAGTCGACCACGTATTCGGCGCCGCGGTAGAGCTCGGTGTGCCCCTTCTGGCGGCCGAAGCCCTTGACCTCGGTGACGGTCAGTCCGGTAACGCCCACTTCGGCCAAGGCCTCGCGCACGTCCTCGAGCTTGAAGGGTTTGACGATGGCGGTGATCTGCTTCATGGTTTTTGCGCTCCGGCGGTTTCGTTGAATTTGCTGGTGATAGGGTAACGCCAATCCTTGCCGAAGCTTCGGTGGGTGACCCGGATGCCTACCGGCGCCTGACGCCGCTTGTATTCGTTGATCCTGATGAGCCGCGCAACCCGCTCGACCACCGCGCGGTCGTAGCCCGCGGCAATGATCTCGTCGATGCCTTCGTCGTCCTGCATGTAGCGTGCCAGGATGCCGTCAAGGATGTCGTAGGGCGGCAGGCTGTCCTGGTCGGTCTGATCGGGGCGCAGCTCGGCGCTGGGAGGCCGCGTGATGATCCGCTCGGGGATCGGCGCCGCCCCCGTGCCGTACGGATCGTGGGCATTGCGCCAGCGCGCCAGCGCAAACACGGTGGTCTTGAGCAGGTCCTTGATGACCGCGAAACCGCCCGCCATGTCGCCGTAGAGTGTGCAGTAGCCGGTGGCCATCTCGCTCTTGTTGCCCGTGGTGAGCACGATGGCGCCGAACTTGTTCGACAGCCCCATCAGCAGCGTGCCGCGGATGCGGGCCTGGATATTTTCCTCCGCCGTGTCTTCGGGCCGGCCCTTGAATTCCTCTGCCAGCGCATCCTTGAAGGATTCGAAGGTGTGCTTGATCGAAATCTCGTCGTAGCGCACGCCCAGGCGGCCGGCCATGTCGCGCGCATCGATCCAGCTGATGTCGGCGGTATAAGGCGAAGGCATCATCACCGCGCGAACCTTGTCCTTGCCCAGTGCATCGACCGCGATCGCAAGCACCAATGCGGAGTCGATACCGCCCGAAAGCCCCAGGATGGCGCCTGGAAAACCGTTCTTGCCGACGTAGTCGCGCACGCCCAGCACCAGTGCGTCCCAGAGCTGTGCTTCGGCGTCGCGCGGGGGTGCGATGGCAGCCGGCTCGGCCACGAAGCCGACGCTGCCCCGGAGCGTGCGCTCCAGCTGCGCGAAGACCAGCTTCTCCCGGAAGCTCTCCGCCTGCATGGCGGTGGTGCCATCGGCCTGCAGCGCGAACGAAGCGCCATCGAACACCACCTCGTCCTGCCCGCCGACCAGGTGCGCATACACCAGCGGCAGCCCCACGGCACGCGCTCGGTCGGCCATGCGCGCGACGCGCTCGCCCTCCTTGCCCACGTGATAGGGCGAGGCGTTGATCACGGCCAGCACCTCGGCGCCGGCGTCGCGGGCCAGCTCGGCCGGCTGGTCGAACCAGGCGTCCTCGCAGATCAGCAGTCCAACGGAAACCCCGCCCGCCTCGAACACGCAGGTGCCCTGCCCCGGCGTGAAATAGCGGCGCTCGTCGAACACCTGGTAGTTCGGCAGTTCGCGCTTGGCGTAGGTTTCGAGGATGCGGCCTTCCTTGATGACGCTGGCCGCGTTGTGGCGCATCTGCACGGCCACCGAGCGACTGCGCAGGCTGCCGCCGGTTGGATGCCCCACCACCACGACCATGTCTTTGAGGTCGGCCAGAGCGGCGGCAATGCCTTTCACGGCATCATCACAGGCTTCGGTGAAGGCGGGGCGGAGGAACAGGTCCTCCGCCGCATAGCCGGCAATCGAGAGTTCGGGCGTCAACAAGAGACGCGCGCCCTGTGCATGGGCCTGGCGCGCGGCGTCGACGATCTTTTTCGCGTTGCCGGCGAGGTCGCCCACCACAAAATTGAGTTGCGCGATGGCGAGCTTGAGCGTCATACAGAAGGAAGAAAAAGGCTTGAACGATTATGTCATTCGGGTTCTGTCGTCGCCGTCGGACGTGAGCCCGGAAGCATGGAACGCGCTGCTGGCCGCCGAGGCCGAGCCCTCGCCTTTCATGCGCCACGAATACCTTGCGGCGCTGAATGACAGCCGTAGCGCCTCGCCGGACAGCGGATGGGTGCCGCAGTTCGTCACGCTGTGGCAAGGTGAGCAGTTGCAGGCGGCGTGCCCGTTCTACATCAAGGACCATTCGTACGGCGAGTACGTGTTCGACTGGGCCTGGGCCAACGCCTACGAGCAGCACGGGCTGGCCTACTACCCGAAGGCCGTGGTTGCAGTGCCTTTCACGCCCGTGCCCGGCGCGCGGCTGCTGGCGCGCGATGCGCAGAGCCGCACATTGCTGGTGCAAGGGCTCGTCGCGCTGTGCAAACAGGAGGAACTGTCGTCGCTGCACCTGCTGTTCGGCGCCGAGGCGGACATCGCCGCCTGCGCCGAAGCCGGCCTGATGCTGCGCAACACCGTGCAATTCCACTGGACGAACACGGCACCCTCGGCCGGCACCGGCTACGCGGACTTCGACGCCTTCCTCGCCAGCCTCTCCCACGACAAGCGCAAGAAGATCCGCCAGGAGCGCCGCAAGGTGGCCGACGCGGGCGTGAGCTTCCGCTGGTCGCGCGGCGCCGACATCTCGAAGGCCGATTGGGACTTTTTCTACCGCTGCTACGAACGCACCTACCGCGAGCATGGCAACCCGCCCTACCTCACGCGCGACTTCTTCCGGCGCATGGCCGGCACCATGCCCGAAGCCTGGCTGCTGTTCATCGCCGAGCGCAACGGCAAGCCGATGGCCGCCAGCCTGATCGCCCTCTCGACGCAGTCCGACAGGCCGTTGGTCGCCTATGGCCGCTACTGGGGTGCGCTGGAGCGCGTCGACTGCCTGCATTTCGAGGCCTGCTACTACCAGCCGCTGGCCTGGTGCATCGAACATGGCGCCCAGCGCTTCGAGGGCGGCGCCCAGGGCGAGCACAAGATGGCGCGCGCACTGATGCCGGTGAAGACCACCAGTGCCCACTGGCTGGCGCATCCCTCGTTCGCCGATGCAGTCGAGCGCTTCCTGGAGCGCGAGGGTGCGGGCATCGAGAACTACATGGACCACCTGGGCGAGCGCAGCCCCTTCAGGTCCGCCTGAGTTGTGCCATTCGGGGCTGCTATAAAGGCGCCCGATTCGACAACAACACAAAGAAACCAATGCCATTCTTCGGACTGGGGCTGCACGTCCTCATTGCGCTGTTCTTTGCCGTGCATGCGATGCGCCACGGCAAGCAGATGTACTGGCTCATCATCCTTTTCAGCTTCCCGCTGCTGGGCAGCATCGTGTACTTCATGGTCGAGTACCTGCCCGCTTCGCGCATGCAGCGCACCGCGGGGAAGGTGGCGAACGCGGCCATCGGCTTCATCGATCCCGAGCGCGAATACCGCGCGGCCACCGAGGCCTACGACCTCGCGCCCACGGCGCAGAACAAGCTGCGCCTTGCCAAGGCCGCGCTCGACAAGGGCCAGGCCGCCGATGCCGTCGGCCACTACCGCGACGCGCTGAAGGGTCCGCTCGCCTCCGATCCCGAATTGCAGTTCGGCCTCGCCAGCGCGCTGATGGCCGCCGGCGGCCCTTCGGCCGGTCGTGATGCACTGCAGGCCTTGCAGACCCTGCGCAGTACGCGCGACGATTACCGCAACGACGAAGTCGCCGTGCTGACGGCCCGCGCACTGGCGGCCGACGGGCGCAACACGGAAGCGCGCGAAGCCTTCGAAGCCGCATTGAGCAAATACAACACGGTCGAGGCGCGCGCAAGCTATGTGGTCTGGCTGGCGCAGCAAGGCGACGCCGCTGCGGCGCAGCGCCAATGGGACGAACTCCAGCAGGCCGCGCGCCACTGGAACTCGCACGCCAGGTCGGTCAACCGCGAGTGGATGCGGCAGGCTGGCGATGCGGTCCGGGGCTGATTACTTCTTGTAGGCGGCGATGCCGTCCAGGACTTCCTTCTTGGCGGCGTCGATGCCTTCCCAGCCCAGCACCTTGACCCACTTGCCGGCTTCCAGGTCCTTGTAGTGCTCGAAGAAGTGGCTGATGGCCTTCAGGCGCATCGGGTTCACGTCGTCGACTGACTTCCAGTGGCTGTAGATCGGCAGCACCTTGTCGGTGGGCACGGCCAGCACCTTGCCGTCGACGCCGGCCTCGTCTTCCATCATCAGGATGCCCAAGGGGCGGCACGGCACCACCACGCCCGGCAGCAGTGGGTATGGGGCAATCACCAGCACGTCCACCGGGTCGCCATCGCCCGACAGGGTCTGCGGCACGTAGCCGTAGTTGGCCGGGTAGTACATGGCCGTCGTCATGAAGCGGTCGACGAAGATCGCGCCGGATTCCTTGTCGACTTCGTACTTGATCGGATCGGCGTTCATCGGGATTTCGATCACGACGTTGAAGGCATCGGGGACGTTCTTGCCGGGGGAAACTTTGTCGAAGGACATGACGTTTTTCGAGTAGTTGAAAAGTATGAGAGGGATGGGGACAAACCCGGAGTTTACTTTCCGCGTCACCGACCCGTCGCACGCACGCTCGTTTTTGCCTGTAAATTGCAACCGTTGGCCAATCGGCTCCGCACCCCAGGTGCTGCGAGCTTCGAGGAAGCAACGCGGCGGAAAACATGGTCCCGTACGCGTTGCACGCAGGGCCCATGCTGTCCGTCTCCACAAGTCACAACGAACGAATGGAGAAGCAAAGCATGATCGGCAACACCCCCCTGATACTGGCCATCGTCTGCGGCCTCGTGGCCGTGGCCTACGGTTTCTGGGCCCGAAGTTGGATTCTCGCGAAGGACCCGGGCAACGCCCGCATGCAGGAGATCGCGGCGGCCATCCAGGCCGGCGCCTCTGCCTACCTCGCCAAGCAGTACAGCACCATCGCCGTCGTCGGCGTGGTGCTCGCCATCCTCATCGCCATCTTCCTCGACCTGACCACGGCGGTCGGCTTCATCGTGGGCGCGGTGCTCTCGGGTGCCTGCGGCTTCATCGGCATGAACGTATCGGTGCGCGCCAATGTGCGCACGGCACAGGCGGCCACGCACGGGATCGGCCCGGCGCTCGACGTGGCATTCCGCGGCGGCGCCATCACCGGCATGCTGGTGGTGGGGCTGGGCCTGCTGGGCGTGTCGGTCTTCTACTGGGTGCTGTCCGCTGGCGGCATTCCGGCCGGGGCCCACGGCCTCTCGGCCATCCTCAATCCGCTGATCGGCTTTGCCTTCGGCTCCTCGCTGATCTCGATCTTCGCGCGCCTGGGCGGCGGCATCTTCACCAAGGGCGCCGACGTCGGCGCTGACCTGGTGGGCAAGGTCGAGGCCGGCATTCCCGAAGACGACCCGCGCAATCCGGCGGTGATCGCGGACAACGTGGGCGACAACGTCGGCGACTGCGCCGGCATGGCGGCCGACCTGTTCGAGACCTACGCCGTGACGCTCATCGCCACCATGGTGCTGGGCGCGCTGATGGTCACGGCGGCGCCGACCAATGCGGTGCTGTATCCGCTGGCGCTGGGCGGCGTGTCGATCATCGCGTCGATCATCGGCTGCTTCTTCGTGAAGGCATCGCCGGGCATGGTCAACGTGATGCCGGCCCTCTACAAGGGCCTGGCCGTGGCGGGCGTGCTGTCGCTGGTCGCGTTCTGGTTCGTCACCAGCTGGCTGATTCCCGACAACGCCATTGCACCGAGCGGCAGCCAGCTCAAGCTGTTCGGCGCCTGCTTCGTCGGCCTTGCGCTGACGGCCGCCCTGGTGTGGATCACCGAGTACTACACCGGCACCCAGTACAAGCCCGTGCAGCACATCGCGCAGGCCTCGACCACTGGCCACGGCACCAACATCATCGCGGGCCTCGGCGTGTCGATGCGCTCGACGGCGTGGCCGGTGATCTTCGTGTGCATCGCGATCCTGGCGTCCTATTCGCTGGCGGGCCTGTTCGGCATCGCAGTGGCGGCCACCTCGATGCTGAGCATGGCCGGCATCGTGGTCGCGCTCGACGCCTACGGCCCCATCACCGACAACGCCGGCGGCATCGCCGAGATGAGCGAGTTGCCCGACAGCGTGCGCGCCGTGACCGATCCGCTCGACGCGGTCGGCAATACCACCAAGGCTGTGACCAAGGGCTACGCCATCGGCTCGGCCGGCCTCGCCTCGCTGGTGCTCTTTGCCGACTACACGCACAAGCTCGAGAGCTTCGGGCTGAACATCAGCTTCAACTTGAGCGACCCGATGGTGATCGTCGGCCTCTTCATCGGCGGCCTGATCCCTTACCTGTTCGGTGCGATGGCGATGGAAGCCGTGGGCCGTGCGGCCGGCGCGGTGGTGGAAGAAGTGCGCCGCCAGTTCCGCGAGATCCCCGGCATCATGGAAGGCACCGGCAAGCCCGAGTACGGCAAGGCCGTGGGCATGCTGACCGGCGCGGCCATCAAGGAAATGATGATCCCGTCACTGCTGCCGGTGTTGGTGCCGATCATCGTGGGCCTGGTGCTCGGGCCGAAGGCGCTGGGCGGGCTGCTGATGGGTACCATCGTCACGGGCCTGTTCGTCGCCATCAGCATGTGCACCGGCGGCGGCGCCTGGGACAACGCCAAGAAGTACATCGAGGACGGCCACTTCGGCGGCAAGGGCAGCGAGACGCACAAGGCCGCCGTCACCGGCGACACCGTGGGCGACCCCTACAAGGACACTGCCGGCCCGGCGGTGAATCCGCTGATCAAGATCATCAACATCGTGGCGCTGCTGATCGTGCCGCTGGTGGTGAAGTTCCATGCCGGCGATGCGGCGGCGGCGGTACCGACGAAGGTCGAGCAGCCGCCGGCCTCCACGGCGCCCGCTGCCTCGCCCGCCGCCGCTGCCACGCCGTCGACGCCTGCGGCCGTGGTGGCTTCGGGCGCCGTGTCGGCCGCCGAAGCCGCCGCCGTGAAGGTCGAGAACGGCGTGGTCAAGTTCTACTTCGCGAGCGCCAGCGCCGAAGTGGCGCCCAACGCCAGGGAAGCGCTGACCGACGTGATCAAGGCCGTGCAGAGCGGCAGCACCGTGCTCGTGAGCGGTTACCACGATGCGAGCGGCGACCCGGCCAAGAACGCCGAACTTGCCAAGCAGCGCGCGGTGGCCGTGAGCGATGCGCTCAAGGCGGCCGGTGCGCCCGAAGACAAGATCGAGCTCGCCAAGCCCGAGCAATCCCAAGCCGACGGGCCGCCCTCCGAAGCGCGCCGCGTCGAGGTCAAGATAAAGTCCTGAGATGCCCACACCCGCACGACTCGAATCCTTCATCGCCGCCGTCGAAGGCGGCGCGCATGCCAAAGCCATCGAGGACTACTACACGGAAGACGCCACCATGCGCGAGAACCAGGCCGAGCCACGGCGCGGCCGCAGCACGCTGGTGGCGCAGGAGACGGCCGTGCTCGATCGCACCGAAACCGTCACCTCCACCTGCGTGCGTCCGGTGCTCGTGAACGGCGACCATGTGGCGATCCACTGGATCTTCGAGTTCACGTTCAAGGGTGGCGCCAGCATGCGCATGGAGGAAATCGCCTGGCAGCGCTGGGAGGGCGATCGCATCGCCGAAGAGCAATTCTTCTACGACCCGGCGCAGCGAAAGCCGGGCTGAATCTCGGCTTCTAGCGCCGGCTCTCGGCCGCCACGGCCCGCACCAGCCGGGTGGCTGGCGCTACCAGCTCCCGCAGGTCCGCAGCGCGATCCTGCTCGATGGCTTGCAGAACGAGTTCATTGATGCCGCCGACCACCGTCATCGCCATCTGGCTCGTCAGATGCACTGCGAGGCCTTCCGCGTCGCCGCTGCTGTTGATCGCCACCTGGATGAAGTTGGCGATCTCGTCGTTCACCCGGCGCCGCACCGCGAGGCCCGGCATGCCCAGGCCGAGGATCTCGACAAACAGCGTGCGCAGCAGCACCGGGTCCTGGGCGAGGTAATCGAAATACGCCGCCATAGCCTGCTCCACCTGCGCATGCCACGGTTGCGCGGGGTCGAAAGCCTCGCTCACCGCCTGCAGCGCGAGCCGGCTGGCGGTTTGGTAGAGCGCGATCAGGCACTCGGTCTTGGTGCTGAAGTGCTCGTAGAAGGTGCGGCGCGACACGGCCGCCTCGCGCACGATGTCGGCAATGGTGGTTTCGGCGTAGCCCTTTGCTGCCACGGCATGCGCCATGCCTTGCAGCAGGCGCGTGTAGTGCTCGCTTCCGGTGCCATCGGCTGACTTGGAAGGCACGGCTGTTTCGACGGCTTCACTCATGAACGGCACATTTTCCTACGTCATGGTACTTGACAGTACCAACTTGCGATTGCACCATGGAGGCAAGTCGGTACGAAGATGTACCAACCATTTCAGTTCCGTGCTTTTTTCGAGGCTTGTTTTTCATGACTGATCTCGTGGTCCGCCGCCTTCTGATCGATTTGCAATCGCCCTTTGCCCGCGACTGGTGCGGCGGCGACGCATTCTCGACCGCTTTCTTCAACGCCCTGTCGATGAGCTTCCCCTTCGGCGAACAATTCTTCATCGACGCGGTTCGCGATGCCGTCGCCACGTTGCCGACGGAAGTGCAGGAAAAGCATCGCGCCGACGTGCGCGGTTTCATCGGGCAGGAAGCCACGCACCGGCGCATTCATTCGCTCTTCAACAACCACCTCGAAAGCCAGGGCCTGGTGGATGGCTGGACGGCGCGCGCGGGCAAGCGCCTGACGCTGATGGAAGACGCCGACCCGCGCCACGCGCTGGCGGTGACGGCGGCCACCGAGCACTTCACGGCGCTGTTCGCCGAATGGCTGCTGGCCCACCCCGAGATCCTCGACGGCGCCGAGCCCCGGCTGCGCACCATGTGGCTGTGGCACAGCGCCGAAGAACTGGAACACAAGAGCGTGGCCTTCGACATCTACAAGGCCGCAGGCGGCTCCGACGAATGGCGCAAGCGTTGGTTCCGCCGCGTCACGATCATGTTCCTGGGCGACCTGATGCATCAGACCATCGACAACCTGCGCCACGAAAAGCAGCTGTGGAAATGGTCGACCTGGAAGAGCGCCGTGCGCATCCTGCTGAGCCGCGACGGTCTGCTGCGCGGCAACCTGGCCGGCTGGCGCGGCTACCTGCGCCCGGACTTCCATCCGATGCAGCAGGACAGCAGCCTCTCGGTGCGCTGGCTGGAGGACAACCGCGCACAGTACGCACCCGTGGGCGCGACACCCGAGGCAGCGGCCGCGGGTTGACCGGCAAGAAAGCTCAGTAGAAGTTGGCGCGTTGCGGCGCACCGCCGCCGGCCTGCTGGTGTTCGGGGCGCAGCGCCAGGTCGTGCAGGGTGTCGAAATCGGACGGAGCATCCGGCACGCGCATCACCACTTCCAGCTCGTGCATCGAAGTGACCCAACGGCCGGCCGGCGATTCGGCAGGCTCGTCGTTGGCGAAAACGCCGTCGCGGATGTAGAGGGTCTCGCCCTCGGGGCGCTCGGCATGCAGCTCGATCAGACGGGCGATGGAGAAGTTGTACGTCACGAGCTTTTCGCGCGTCTTGCGGTCCTTGCCGCCGCAATTGAACGAGCCTTCCGCGGCAATGACGATACAGGAGCCGTCCACGCCTCCGTCCATCTCGATCTCATTGCCCGAGCGCCAGATGGCGTTGGGCAGGCGCACGCGCACCTTGTCGATCACGAGGTCGCGCTGCTTGTTCAGGCTGCCAAGAGGCGGCACCAGCGAGCGCAATTGGCGCAGGCGCTCGGCGAAGTTGTCGTCCATCAGGAATTCGACATGGTGCGTGGCGCTGCCGGAGGAGCGCTTGACCACCTGAATGACCACGTGGCGCGACTTAGCCATGGCAGAACCCCTTTGCAAGCGTTGAATTCCATGTCCCGCGAGGGGCGTCGACGGCGTGGCTGCAATTCATTGGAAATCGGCTACAAATTAGAACTTTTGAATTCATGCAATCACTTGCATCATTTGTTTCTAACTGTATAACGATTGGCGGCAATGGGGAAGGCCAATTCGTGACTTATGCACGCGGAAATGTCTCCAAAGTGCCTCCCTGATGTGCTAGCAGGGTGTCCTTAACGGACTGACTTGGTCAAGGCCTACTCAAGGGATTCGTCGAGCGCCTTGCACGAAGGCGCGCAGACGGTCTGGGACTTGCCCAGCACCTGGCGGGTGCGCAACTGCGAGCGCACGCGGTGCTTGCCGCACATGAAGCACGACATGGTCGCGCCACTGAACGACGCCGAGGCGCGAAACGGCGAGCCGGGCGTCTTCGATTTGTAACGCAGGCCGTCCGCCACCACTGCCGTCTTCACTTCACCCTTCGCCATGCGTCTTGTCCTTGCTATTCGGTTCGGCACGGCGCATCGCGCGTGCAATGGCTTCCCGGGCACTGGTTTCAGCCGCCAGGGAAGCGTCCAACGCCGAGCGGCAAAGCCCGGCGTACTGGTAGTTGAGGTTCTCATACACCTCGGCCGCGGCCGGATAGGCATCGAGCAGGCGGCCGAGCTCGGCGCCCTGCTCGACATCCTCGAACTCATGCACGAGGTGTTCGACCACGGAACGGTACTGCTCTGCGCCGACGGGCACAGCGCTGTGTTCAAGCTTTTCCAGCAGTTGCGCCAACACGTGGGTCACTGCCAGATCGGTCTTGGGAGACGGATTATCGGTCGTGTTCATGGTTTGCATCTGGGGGCAGCATACGCCTATGCAAGTGGCTGCTCGCACGGGGAGGTCTCTGGCGCCCCGGTTTCCTGGGCCGCCTGCATCCGCTGGAGCAGGCTGTGCAGCATCTCGGTGGACAGCCCGTGGATCACCAGCCGATGCCCCGCCCGCAGTGTCGACAAGGGCACGAGCGGGTGCTTGTTGTTGACCAGAATGAGGTGTTCGGGCGCGGCCAGGATCGTGGCCGCGTAGATGCCGATGGTTTCGTCCAGCTGCAGGGAGTTGGCGGCACGCCAGAAATCGTTGTCCGTCAGCATCAGCTGGTAAAGCGGCGTAAAAAGCTCGATGGCGCTTTGCAGATCGAGAAAATTGAGCTTTCCCTGGGGCATGTCTTCCAGCCGCGGGCCGGGCTCCCTGATCATGGAGAAATCGACCTGCTCCGCCTTGCGCAGCGCCACGCCCTTGTCGCGCAGCGCCTTGTTCAGCCGGATCACGAAATTGAACAGGTTCAGGTCGTGCTTCAGGAACATCTCGTCCTTCAGCGCGTCGATGCCGGCCGGCTCCAGCGGGCTCGTCGCTACCGGGGCCGGCGAGTTTCGCCCGATGAAGGCCAGCACCTGCGAGCCCAGGTGAAAGTGCCGCAGGATCAGCCAATTGGCCTCCGGCGAAACAAAGCGCTTCAGCCCCCACGCGAGAAGTCGGTGCAGCAGCATCGAATGCGACCAGTTGCGCGGCACGAACACCTTCACGATCTGGATCAGGATGATCGTCAGCCGCGCGATCGGCCGCAGGAACGGCAGCAGGTACTGGCGCGACGCCGAACTCGAATCGGCCAGCCACGCGGCTTTGACGTCGTCGGGCAGCGGCGTGCTCTGGTCGAGGTACAGCGCCAGCCAGGGGCTGGGGTCGCGCTCGTCGTGCGCCTGGGTCAGGAAATCAGGTGTTCGGTCCATGGGGCCTGCGTTCGGTGATGTGCTGGAACTGCATCAGGTACAGCGCGGCCGTATGGCGCGCGGTGTCGGCTATCTGTCGGGCGGCGCGCGCGTGCCCCTCTACGGCCATGACCATCTCGACCGCCGTGAGCCAGCGGCTCAGGTGATGCTCGTCGTTGTGGCCGTGGTATTCGAGGAAGCGGAAGGCATCGGGTGGCAGCTTCAGGCCGGACTTGAGCAGCGGCAGCAGCGCCGGCACGATGCGCTGGCCCGTGCCCTCGATGATGTAGATCGCGCCCAGCAATCCGATCGGGTCGCGCGTGGCGGCCAGGCCATGCAGGTAGGCGTTGAGCGCCTCGCCGCCGGGGTTGCGGCGCAGGTCTTCGATGTTCTCGACCATGCCGCCGGCCTTGCGGTAGTCGCTGAAGAGGATGTTGAAGTCGTTTTGCTCCTCCCCCGCGTGCACGCCGATCAGCGAGGCCAGCATCTGGTACGGCTCGCTCAGCGAGGCGGCGCCTTCGCGCATCCACAGGCTGCCTTCGCGAACCTGGGGCACCCATTGCTCCATCCAGTTCAGGTAGTCGGGCACGGTAAAGCGGCGCTCGCGGATCTGGCGGACCAGCGGCGTGCGCCAGACCCGGGAGCGGTAGTCGTGCCAGATAGCGGCCAGTTCGGTCAACAAGGCACCGAGGC
>Ga0207655_1001784_pt1 | contig 18716 bp, 18 predicted proteins | sample KBSM44metaG_FD_184398 | JGI IMG/M metagenome (GOLD analysis project Ga0207655, IMG submission 184398) | Miscanthus rhizosphere microbial communities from Kellogg Biological Station, Michigan, USA - KBS M4-4 metaG (SPAdes) (version 2) | ecosystem: Host-associated > Plants > Roots > Rhizosphere >...
TCTTTGAATCGCCTTCACCAGTCCTGACGATTGAGTTTCAAGGTGGGGAGCCCCTGCTCGCATTCGAGCGAATCAAACAAATCGTTGAGGCGGTTGAGCAGCGAAACAAGTCTGAACAACGAAACATCCAGTACGTCATCACAACGACGTTGCACCACCTCACCGATGAGATCTTGTCCTTTGCAGCCCAGCACCGGATTCAATTTTCGACCTCGTTGGATGGACCCGCTTTTTTACATAACGCGAATCGCCCTTCGCCTGGACGCGACTCGTACGAGCGGACCATCGACGGCATAAACAAGGTACGTGCGAGGCTGGGACACGACGCGGTATCAGCGCTGACAACGCTTACCGCCAAGAGTCTGCTGCACCCTAACGAGATCATCGACGAGTATGTTGCCCAGGGTTTCAAAAGCATCTCGCTGCGCCCACTCAGTCCGTACGGATTTGCGAAAAAGTCTGCCAAGCGGCTCGATTATTCCATGGCTGAATTCATCGCCTTTTACAAGAAGGCGATGGAATACCTGATCACAGTTAACGCCAACGGTATGTTTCTAGCTGAGGGATACATGTCGCTTCTCCTCGCGAGTGTGCTGACTCCCTTCTCATCTGGTTACGTCGATTTGAGATCTCCACTCGGCGCTGGCCTGGGAACACTCGTGTATAACTACGACGGGGATGTCTATCCATCTGATGAATCCCGGATGCTCTTGGAGATGGGCGAAAGCGGTTTGCGGTTGGGCGGCGTGCAACAGCCGCTGGACGAGTTGCTCCGTTCGCCAGTCATAACCTTACTGCTATCCGCCGGTATTGCGGAGACATTGCCCGGTTGCTCGGATTGCGCGTTGGTTCCGTATTGCGGGGCCGACCCTATCGACCAATTCGCACGGCAAGGCGACCCCATCGGGCATCGCAGTTTCAGCACGTTTTGCGAGAAAAACACCGCGCTGCTCACCTACCTCTTCTGCCAACTTAAAGACGGGGACGATGTCACGCAAAGAGTGCTGATGTCCTGGCTGTCCCGCCGTTCGCTATCCGACCTTCCCGCGTCTGGGTACAGGGGATAGCGATGCTGCGCAGAGATACTCAATTCGATGTTCGCCACGTCGTGATGCCCAAGTTGCTCAAGGTCGTTACGCCTGAGGAGCTTATTGAAAAAGGCATCACCATTTGTGCTGGCAAAGCGGACTTCGATGACCTGATTCTGTGGATGGCGGCTGCCAACGAGTCCTACCACGAGCAGCTCATGACGTTACCCGTAGGCGGTTTTCTGTTTCAGGAAGAAGTGACACCGCAGTCTTCATGCGGTGCAATCATCCTGGCCGCACCGAGGGACCCAGAGGTTGTCCAACCTGGGGATGTGATAGCCATCAGCCCAGATACCAATGTGGTACGAGTGGTTTACCGCCGAAAGGCGAACAGCAATCTGCTGTTTATGACCGACCGCTGCAACAGCCTCTGCCTGATGTGCTCTCAACCACCCAAGGATGTTGATGACCGTTGGCATGTCGACGAGAATCTTCGGTTGCTAGACTTGATAGATCCTGGCCCGGAACAACTGGGTATCAGTGGCGGAGAACCCACTCTATACCGCGACGGCCTGCTCGCGATCATCAGACATGCTGCCGTTACAGTGCCCGAAAAGGCGCTGCACGTACTGAGTAACGGTCGCCTTTTGAGCGATTCGAGCTGGATCGCCGATCTGAAAACACTTGGCCATCCCAACATCACGTGGGGCATTCCTCTGTACGCAGACAATGCGAGGGACCACGACGAAGTCGTGAATGCGCCAGGAGCTTTTGCGGAGACGATGGCGGGGCTCTACAACCTCCATCGCGCAGGTCAGCAGATCGAGATCAGAATGGTCTTGAGTAAGCTGACGGTAGGCCGGTTGCCAGAATGGTCCCACTTCGTTTTCAGAAATCTACCTTTTACCAAGCACGTGGCGCTGATGGGAATCGAGAATACCGGGCTCGCCAAGAAGAACTACGAGGCGCTCTGGATCGACCCGGCGGACTACCAAACCCAGCTTGCGTTGGCGGCTCATTTTCTCGACATTCGTGGACTGGTTGTATCGGTCTACAACCTTCCTCTTTGTGTCCTGGAGCCTACGCTTGGCCGGTTCTACCGGCAGAGCATCTCTGACTGGAAAAATCTGTTCATAGATACCTGCCAGGCCTGCTCAGCAAAACATGCGTGCGCTGGTTTTTTCAAATCACACTCGCCTCGTTGGCAGAGCCGGAATATCCATCCTCTTTCACTACAAGAATTAGAGACACTGCAAGGAGCACCCTATGAAGTTGCTTGATCGCTGGAAGATTTTGATCGGCCAATCGATAGTATTGGCGCCAATGCTCGCCAGCCCATTTACTGAAGCTGGCCAAGCTCAGCTCGCAGCGGATGATTGGCTGCCCCAACCTAACAGCGCCCCTCCTGCGTTCAAGAACACGCTGAATGCCAGTGATGCGGTGAATGTGTATGCGGCCCATCGCTCACACAGTTCGCACAGTTCGCACAGCTCCCACTACAGCAGCTCGGGTGGCTACAGCGCGCCGCGGTACTCCGCACCTACCACGTCGTATTACAGCGCGCCGGCGCCAACAACGAATGTGTACCGCTCCAGCACACCGAGCACCAACACGATCACAACGCCGCACCCATCCACCACACGAGGCGCGATGCCCGTCAGCGCTCCGGTTGCGGCAACTCCTGCGGCGACCGACGTGTCGATGCTAGTTCGCCGGGTTCAGTTGGCATTGATGATTAAAAAATACTACTCGGGCGCAATCGATGGCGTCTTGGGGAACGGGACACGTGGCTCCATCATGGCTTTCCAAGCCGATTCGGGAATCGCCAACAGCGGCCGAATGGACACGCCCACGCTCAATGCCTTGGGGATCGCAATACCGTGACTCCGGGACACTTAGGCTGCCACCTTTGGATGCAAGGAATCACAAATGACAGAGGTCCATCAGGTAAGCTGCTTGTGCACAGAGGTCTGTTACGAGCTACTGTTGCCACCGAAAGCAGTGAGCCATTGTCATTGTGGTCAGTGCCGCAAGAGTCATGGAGCAGCTTTTGCGTCGTATGGCAGCGTTCCGCGGAGCGCGTTACGCATTCTTCGAGGCGCCGCCAGTCTCAAAAGCTATGCTTCTTCGCAGGCAGTACGGCGTGAGTTCTGCACTGAATGCGGCTCGACCCTGTTCTGGTCACGCTGTGAGGGTGAGCTGTTCGACTGGATTTCGGTAGCGCTGGGCACCCTCGATACGCCATTCGAGCCCCAGAAGCAAAGGCACGTCCACGTCGATTCCCCAATCCTCTGGTATTAATGATCCAGCTATCGCCCCAAAGCAGGCCGAAGGCAAACTGAAGAGACTCGCGGACCTGCTGCCCAAACTATCGAGCAAAAAAGGCTGACAGTCGAAGAGAGCTTCACTTCGATTACACGACATCCTCACCCGGCAACCACCCGCCCTAACCCGCCGGCCGCAGATTCGCCACTCCCAATCTTCGCATCAGATCCACCTTCTTGCGCCGATGGCTCTGCATGCGCCCAAGCACGTTATCCAGGCAGCGAATGGCTTCCAGGATATGCGGCCCCTTGTTCAGCATCACACATTCGGCGCGAGCGCCTGTGGCGGCGTCGGTCATTTCGGCGCGGGTCGGGCTGCCGGTCTTGGCCAGCGTTTCCAGCACTTGCGTGGCCCAGATGACCGGCACGTGGGCGGCCTCGCAGATGCACAGGAGTTCTTCCTGCAGCTCGGCCGTGCGTTCAAAGCCAGTTTCGATGGCCAGGTCGCCACGGGCGATCATCACGCCGAGCCTGGGCAGTTGCATGCCTGCGATCAGCAATTGGGCGAGGTTGTCGAAGGCCTGCCGGGTTTCGATCTTCAGCACGACCGCCATGTTCAACGCATCCAGGCGGGTCAGATGGGCCGCCAGTGACTCGATGTCCGCGCCGCTGTTGACGAACGACATCTGTACCCCATCGGCGTTTTTACAGGCGAACTCCAGCGCCTGGATGTCGCTGGCAGAAAGCGCCTCCAGCTTGAGATCGCTGTCGGGCAGGTTGATGCCCTTGTCGCTCTTGAGCTTCGCACCGCCAGGGGCGTGATTGATCAGGACGTGAAGCGCGTCGGGTTCGACCGTCTGGATGGTCCCGCCGATCTTGCCGTCATCGAACCAGATCGGCTCGCCGACTTTAACGTCAGCGAACACCGAGGGCAGCGTACAGCCGATGGTTGCCGATGCCTTGACCTGGCCTGATTGATGGAGCATTGCGCCGCGGCCGCTGCGTGCGTCCCGGGTCAGCAGCAGGGTGTCCCCTTCTTTCAGCTTGATGCTTTGCGCGGGTTTGCGCGAGACATCGAGCACTCGCGCCGACTTCTTGCGGCCGTTGCGCTTTTTCAGGTTGAGGGTCACGCCGGGCACCAGGTAGGCAGTCTTGTCCAGCGCCGCCCAGCAGCCGTTGTCGCCCACCTCGGTAATGCGCATGCGACGCTTGGACTCGCGGGCGTCGCTCAAGGCAATGACATCGCCGACAAGCAGACTGCAAAGCCATTTGCGCGGCACCTGGATGGCCTGTTGCTCTTGTGCGGGCAAGTGCTCGCCATGGTGCAACCACACCCGGGCGGGCGTGACCACGCGACCGAATACGTCACGGTTCGGCCGCAGGCGCAGTACCGCAGGCGCGGGATCGATCAGGCCGGTGCGCAGCTTGGGCCCGGCCAGGTCCATCAGCACCGCGCACGGTTTGCTCAACGCGCGCGATGCACGGTGCACGTGCTCGATCATCCGCGCCCAGTCTTGCGCGGTGTCGTGGGCACAGTTGATCCGCGCGCAGTCCATCCCGGCGTTCAACATATCCTTGACCTGCCCGTAGTCGGCGGCGGCCTCGCTGGGCAAGGTGACCATGATCCGGGTGCCACGCTCTGGAGGCTGCCCGCCGAACAACGCCTGGGTGTGGGCCTCCAGCGGTTCCTCAGCGTTGTCTTTGAGCTGTGGCGATGTGGCAGAGGGTGTTTGCGATTCGGCGCTCAATCGCTGCAGCACCTCGATGACCCGGTCCAGCGCGGCCAGCGCATCGGCTTCGCAACGCCCCAGCGACGACAGCCCGAGCCTGGACAGGGTCTGCTGCAAAGGCCTGATGTCATGGCGACGCAGTGCCAGGTAGGCGAGCAGGTTTTGCGCGCTGGCCAGATGCACGGGGTGCAGATGCATGTCCTCGACCCGCGCTTGGGCGGCAGTCATCTTGTTTCGCAGAAACAGGGTTTCACGCAGCGCGGCCTTGATGGCGTCATCATCAAGGCTGGAGAATCCGGCGGACTGGATGGCGTTCATGGCTCGGCACTCAGAAAATGGAATGGAACAGCCAGAACAGCAGTGCCGAGAGCGCCATGGCGGCAGGCAGGGTGAACACCCACGCCAGAATCAGGTTGCGCACCGTGGCCATTTGCAGGCCGCTGCCATTGGCGGCCATGGCGCCGGCGACACCCGACGAGAGCACATGGGTGGTGGACACCGGCAAGCCGAAGACGTCGGCGGCGCCAATGGTTGCCATGGTCACCAGTTCAGCGCTGGCGCCCTGGGCGTAGGTCAGGTGCGCCTTGCCGATCCGCTCGCCAACCGTGATGACGATGCGACGCCAACCCACCAGGGTGCCAAGCCCCAGCGCGATGGCCACGGCGATCTTCACCCAGAACGGAATGAAGCGCGTGGCCGCATCGATCTGGCGTTTGAATTCGGCCACGTTGGTGCGCGTGTCCGCGGAAAAGTCATCAAGGTGCTGGGTGCCCAGCAGCCGGATGCTCTCCGAAGTCAGGAACATGTCGTTGCGCACGTTGGTCATGGCCTGGGCGGGCACCTTGGCCAGCGTCCCGTAGTTCTTCACCTCGTCGGCGATGATCCCGGTCACGGCGGCCAGCGCAGGAATCGTGTCTTCGCTGGCTTTTCGGGTGCGCACGTATTCCATCAGCGCCGTGCGCGGATCCTCCACGCGGCGCCCTTTGGCTTCGTTGGTCAGCCCCTGATGGGTGACCTGCGCGACCGCCACAAACTGGGTGGTCTGGGTCACCGGCACTGCGCGGTCCAGCGCGTACGCCATCGGCAAGGTGCCCACCAGAATCAGCATGATCAGCCCCATGCCCTTCTGCCCATCGTTGGAGCCGTGGGCGAAGGAGACCCCGCTGCAGGTCAGAATCAACAGCCCGCGAATCCAGGGCGGTGGCGGATTCTGGCCCTTGGGCTCCTGATACAGCTCTTTCTGTTTGACCAGCAGCCTGAGGAGCAGCAGCAATCCCGCCGCGCAGACGAAACCCACCAGTGGCGACAGCAACAGCGCGTAGGCTACCTTGGACACCTGCGACCAGTCGACGCTGTCCGACGCAGAGCGGCCCTGCATCCAGGCATTGGCCAGCCCGACGCCGAGGATCGAGCCGATCAGGGTATGCGATGAAGACGCCGGCAGCCCCAGCCACCAGGTGCCCAGGTTCCAGACGATGGCGGCGATCAGCAGCGCGAAGATCATCGCGAAACCGTTCGCCGAACCCACCTGGAGGATCATGTCCACAGGCAGCAGCGCAATGATGCTGAAGGCCACCGCGCCGCTTGAAGCCAGCACGCCGCTGAAGTTGCAGAAGCCCGACCACACCACCGCGATGTTCGCCGGCAGCGAGTGGGTGTAGATCACCGTCGCCACCGCGTTGGCCGTGTCGTGGAAACCGTTGACGAATTCGAAGCCCAACGCAATCACCAGCGCCAGGCACAGCAGGCCATAGGGCAGCCAGGTAGTGGCCACGGCTCCGGCGTCATCGACGTCCTGAACGATGCCCCATCCGCTGACGATCACACCGACGACCAGCAGGCCGAAGAACAGCGCCAGACTTCGCCGGCTCAGGGCATGATCGAGTTTGGGGCGTGAAAGATGGGCAGTGTCATGGGCGGCTGAATTGTTCATGTTGTTGTCTCAGCTCAAAGTGAGACTTCAACCTAGTCAGCGCAGATGACGCTTTTCTTACCAGTGGCGATATCAGGGACGATACGCCGAGACTTTAGACTAACGGGCCCAAACTCCACTCAAACGATTGGCTTGCTCTCTCCAGAGCGGACAGTGACTTCACGGACTGCTCTACTCAGCCAACAGCGCTTCGTCGACATCGATGGACGGCACTGAAACGGCACACCGCTGCGCTTTTAGCCAGCTGCGCATTCTCTCGGTGTCGAAGATCTGTCCCTGCTCCATCAAGCTGAGCACCAGTGCCAGGGACATGCGATAGCGGCCGCACTCCGCGCAGCGACGCTCTTCCCAACCCTCTGTGCTCTCGATGGTTTCAGCGTGGCCTGCGCAAATCAGACAACTCATGGCGCCCCCTTCTTGTTTGAGTCTGCGGGAGATGAAGTCATTGGAGGGTAACGCTCGTTCATGAGCATTCCAAGACGGGCGCCGGATCGCTGATGAGCGGCAGGATGCGAGCGCCCGAGCTAATGCTTGATACGGAAGGGATAAGCCAAGGCCAGGAAGGTCTTCCCTGACCTATGCGTGGTCGAAGCGACTGATTCAAGAATCCCTGACGTGGAATTACCGGGCCTGCTCCGCGGCGAACGGCTTGACCGTCTCTCCCTTCTTCACTTCCAGAGGCTGTGAAACGCTTTTCATCGCCCGCACGGAGATAAGCGCTATGACGCCCAACGCCATGAGATAACCGCTGATGTACAGCGGGTTGCCATTGCCGAACGCGAGCAGCGAGGTGGCCACCAGCGGGGCCAAGCCACCGCCGATTGCACCGGAGACCTGCACCCCGACCGAGATACCGGTGTAACGCACTTCGGGTTTGAACTGAGCAGCGAACAGCGCCCCCTCAGGGCCGTAGAGCAGCGAATAGACCAGACCGATCGCAATGATCATGGCAACCGTGATCCAGGCAGCGTCTTGAGTCTGCAGAAGCAGGAAAAACACCGGTGCGAAAATGATAAGTCCGACTGTTCCATAAGCGAACATTCTTCGCTGGCCCATCTTGTCGGCCAGCCACCCGCATATCGGCATGGTGAACATCGCAACTGCGGCGCCCCAGACGACAGCCGACAACACGGTCTGCTTGGGCACGAGCAATGTCTTGGTGGCGTAGGCCAGTGAGAAGGTTGCGACCGTGTAGAACCACGTCACTTCGGCAAGTCGAGCTCCCGCGACTGCCAGCAGTTCTACTCGATGATCACGAAACACTGCCTTCAAGGGTGGAATTGACTTCGGCTCATGTTTCACCGCCACGAAATCCGGGGATTCCGAGACCTTCTCGCGGATGTACCAGCCTACCAACAGCAGCGCTGCGCTCGCCAGGAAGGGAATTCTCCAGCCCCAACTGAGCATGTCCTCTTCCGGCATCTGCGCAACCGCGCCCATGGCCAGTGAAGACAGGATGAGACCTGGCGCTACCCCGGTTTGAGGAAGGCTGCCGAACAGTCCCTTCTTTCCCTCGGGAGCATGTTCGACCGCAAGGAGCACAGCACCTCCCCACTCTCCCCCTACTGCGATGCCTTGCAGCAATCGCATGACAACGAGCAGAACCGCCGCCCAGTAACCAATGCTGTCATAGGAAGGAATCAGGCCGATGACGATGGTGGGTATGCCCATCATGAACAGCGTGATCAGCAACATGGACTTGCGCCCCAGCCGATCACCGAAATGTCCGAACACGATGCCGCCAAACGGACGTGCGAAGAACCCGACTGCGTAGGTGGCGAATGCCGCGAGTGTTCCGGTTACCGGGTCGAAATCCGGGAAGAAGATTTTGTTGAAGATCAGCGCTGCCGCTGTCCCGTACAGGAAATAGTCATACCACTCGATGGTAGTGCCCATCAGACTGGCCAGCCCGGCCGTTATGGTCTGGGAACGTCCGGACCGCGTTGCACACTCTGCGTCTCTCATTGTTTTTGGCATTTTTCAGGCCCGCAGTTCTAGGTTTATTGTCTGACTCGTCTGCCTTGCTACCCACGCCCGGGAGCGTGGGGCACCCGTAGGTGTTCGGTCAGGTGAAGGCCGGCATACCCGGCGCGCGGTGGGTCTGGCGGCACCAGTACTCGAATGTGGCGCGGACGATTGAAGGCTTGAGGAGGTAGTCGTGTGCCTCTTGAGCCAGCACTGGATCGACCGGGGTAAGGTTTCCATAGGCTTTGGCACGCAGTTGCATGCGCGCTGCGCGTTCCAGATACACAGAGAGGTAGGTGGCCTCTTCGATCGAGACGCCCGCGGTCAGGTAGCCGTGGTGAGCCAGGATGATCGATTTCATCCCGCCCAAGGCTTCGGATATCAGCGTGCCTTCGTGGTCGGCAATCGGCACACCGGGCCATTCCGAGAGAAAGGCGCAATCATTGAACAAGGGAGTCATGTCCATTTGCGAAATGACCAGTGGCTGACGTGCAGCGGCCAGGGCCGAGGCCCATGGCGAGTGGGTATGGATAATCGACATCACATCGGGGCGATTTCGGTAGACCCACAGATGGAAGCGTGTGGCAGGGTTTGCCATCCCTTCGCCGGTGACCGTGTTGAGGTCCTGGTCGACCTCGATGAAGTCTTCGGCGGTAGCTTCCTCGAACCCAAGGCCAAAACGGAGGGTCCAGTAGGTATCTTCCCGCTCCGAACGGGCGGTGAGCTGCCCTGCAAGCCCGGCTTCCTGACCTGTCATGGCGAGGATGCGCGCCGCATAGGCCAGCCGCTCCTTCTGTGACATGTCCCTGGTCTTGAGCAAGCGGCCCATTTCTTCAGTGGCTCGCTGATCGAAGTATTCTTTGCTGCGAAGGCTCTGGTTCATGACTCATCTCCTGTTCTCGGGCTTTCACGGCCCAAGAATAGGGTTGGCACCAGTGCCGGTGCGATGCGGCCAGGGTTATAGCTGCTTTTCAGTACAGCCCGCGCGCAGTCTGAATTGCCATGTCGAGGAAAGCTCTCGTCATCGCCCGGGGAGCCGAGTCGGTCCTCTGGATGGCGACGACTTTCCTGGCCAATCGGGGGGAGTAATCAAGTGATCGCGCCAGGCCGTATTGCGTGAGTACCCGGTCTGGAATCAGCGCCGGAAGGATGCAGGCACCTACACCTGCGGCAACCAGTTCGAGCATCGCGTCCACTGTCTCGACTTCTGCGGTGACGGTGTATGAAAAGCCGCTGACGTCGAGCATCCTGCGCAATGCGTAACCCGTGGAGAACACGACCAGTCGCAACGGGGTTTCAACCAGGTTGACCGGCGACTGCAGAAGCGAATCACCTTGCCTGGCGACAATCGCCATCCTCTCGTTGAAGAGATGGGTGGAAGCCAACTCTGCCGAGGCCACTTCACTGTCGTAGACCAGTCCAAGCTGGGCTGTACCGTTTTCCACCAGTTTGACTACATCGGTCGAGCTTCTCGCCATGAAAGAAACGTTGACGTCTTCGTGGGCATGCACAAAGCGCGAGACGGCCTCGCCCAGAAAGTAGTACGTCAGGGTGTGCACCGTCGCCAGACGAAGATTGCCCTGGGTCACTCCGTAAGCGTCCCTCAATTGCGATACCACTGAATCAACCGACATGAAGGCGGGTCCTGCTACCGAGGCGAGTTGTGTTCCTGCATCGGTCAATACGAGACCTCGACCGGTACGCTTGAACAGCGGCTGGCCAATGTAGGCCTCCAGGCTCGCCAACTGACGGCTCAAGCTCGGCTGCGAAATATCGAGGAACTCCGAAGCCCTGGAAATGGATCCGTGCAGTGAGATGGATAGGAAATTGCGGATCTTTTTGTCCTGCTCTTCACTCACGCTACGCCTCCTTCGCGGTTCCTGGGAAAACGACGCCCTTGATCATGACACACAGTGTCATTAATATCGACAAGTGTCTTTCCTGTCCAGAGAACACACGACCTCTCTTTACCCCTCACCTTCCACTTTCGGGAAACCTGTCATGCGAGTCCATTTCATCGTCCACGAATCGTTCGAAGCACCCGGAGCGTATGAAACCTGGGTCCTGACGCGAGGCTACGAGGCGAGTCATTCGCGGGTATACGCCAATGAGGCGCTGCCAGGCGATGCGAACAACCTGGATCTGCTGGTCGTGCTCGGCGGGCCCCAGAGTCCCGCCACCACGCTGGAAGAATGTTCACACTTCGATGCAGGTGCCGAGTGCCGGTTGATTCGCCAGGCAGTGGATGCCGGAAAAGCGGTGGTAGGGGTCTGCCTTGGCGCGCAGCTCATAGGCGATGCGCTGGGTGCGAAGTTTGGCCACAGCCCAGAGAAGGAAATCGGAAAATACCCCATCAGCTTGTCTGCCGAAGGCAAAACCAACAGCAAAGTCGCTCATTTTGGGCACGTATTGGAAGTGGGTCATTGGCACAGCGACATGCCCGGCCTTACCGCTCAAGCACGCATTCTTGCAGGGAGCGAAGGTTGTCCTCGCCAGATCGTCGAGTACAGCAACCTGGTGTACGGCTTCCAATGCCACATGGAGTTCACCCGCGAAGTCGTGGAGCTTCTGATCGCCGCCTCTGAAACGGAGCTGGCCAATCTCACCCGGCACCGCTTCGTGCAACAGCCCGCTGCGCTTCGCGCCAACGACTGGGATGAGATGAACCAGAAGCTGTTTACCTTTCTGGACAAACTGGTCGCCGAGTATCAGCTAGCCAGCCTCAGGTAACCGGCATTCACAGCCCGGCTCGCCAGGCGCCAATCTGCGCGTAGGTCGCAGTGGCCCCGCCGCAAACCACGATCAGCACGTTCTTGTATTCTTTGAGCAAGGTTGGGGTGTAACCCAGCGCCAGCGCCGCGCCACAGGCAGGCTCAACCAGAATGCGGTGGTCCGTCAGAAAGCGATCACAGGCCTCGAGAGCCTGTGCGTCGCTGATCACGACGCTTTCGACAGGGCGGGATTTGAAATATTCATAGGCTTGCCCGCAGACGCGCTTGGCCCCGAGCGAGGTGGCAACTGACGTGATGGCGTCGATTTCCACCGGCCGACCGGCAAGGGTAGCGGCGCGGAACGACGCTGCGCCTTGGGTTTCCACCGCGATGATGGGCACCTGGCCCCAGCCGTTGCGTTCCAGGCCCTCGGCAACGCCGCACAGCAATCCCCCGCCGCCCACGGACAACACGACAGCATCCGGTTTGCAGGACGTGAGGGCCACTTCATCGATCATGCTGGCATGGCCGGCCCACAGCAGCGGATCGTCGAAGGGGTGGATAAAGGCATCACCCGCTGACAGCAGGGTGTGCGCCAGTTCATTGGCCTCCTGCCAGGAATCCCCGTGCACGATGACCTCTGCGCCTTCGAGCGCCAGAAGCTCTCTGGCCTTTTGCGATGTGGTGTTTGGCACCACCACGACAACCGACGCACCCAGCAGACGCCCGGCATACGCAACTGCCAACCCGGCATTGCCACCTGACGATGAGATGAATCGTCTTGCACCCCTGCGATAATGGGTCTCGCACGCATGCCCTACCCCGCGCAGCTTGAACGAGCCGCAGGGCTGCAAGGCGTCGAGCTTCAACAGAATGTTGCGCTTGGCCAAGGCACTCATCGGGCGGGATTCAATCAGCGGGGTCGAAATATGCAGGGGCATGGCGGCAGGGTTCCGTGTTGAATGATGGCAAGCGTAGCCTTCAGGTGAAAGGTGCGGCGCAATCGAAGCGCCAGTTCTTGAACGTACCGTCCTGTATTACGTAACGTACTTCCGTGTTGCGCTCCCATGCTTCGTATGGGCTAGCTCATGAATGCCTCAGGGGCCAACAAACCACACCGGTCACAGCCACGCCACTCAGGCATGCTGCAACCGAAGGTTATGTTGCGAAAGCAGGCGCATCACGTACCCGATCTTGAGCAGGGTTGGCCCAATAATGGTCATGGCGTGCATGCTGACCAGGACAATCAGGTTTGCATGCAGCTCGATCAGGTACGCCCCGACAATGCCGGTCAGGAGCATGATTAATCCGGTCCACAAAATACGGGTCGAAAGACGCAGCACATTCCTGGGGTCAACGAAGAAATCAAACATGGCGGTTACTCCCATCCTGTTTAGGCTCGTCGTGATGACGTTGCCTGTACTCTTCGAAGAGCAGAAGTCATGCCAGAATAAATTACCATGGCACTCAACAGGTTAGTATGCTTGAGTCGTAATGACTCCATCGCAGAAAGGTCAAAATGACCGCGCTTGGTCATTTGGACCATGACTTCACCTGGCGGAGGGTTGGGGACGGCGCCGCTGTTCATAAAGAATTGCTGCTCAACCTGTTCGCCCATCAACGCAGTGAAGTGCTGCTGGTGGACGTGGCTTACTAGACGGATCGGCTGGCCATCGCCCATTGAAGCGCTTTTGTCCGCAATGATCGGATCGGCAGCCCGTTTTTCCCCATTCCCCCGCTCCCTAGACTTCAAGGCTTGTCCCTTGAATCCATGGAGTCTGTCATGCTTGCTATTACCTCTCCCATCCGAGTCGGCCTGGTCGGCATTGGCAACTGGGCCATGCACGGTCACGTTCGTGTGCTCTCGCTGTTGCCGCAATATCAAATCACTGCGGTGTACAGCCAGCGTCTGGACAGGGCCAAGGTCGCCGCTGAAAAGCTCGGCATTGCCCATGTGGCCGGGTCCCTGGACGAGCTGGTCAACCACCCCGAAGTCGATCTGGTGGTGGTCCTGACGACCGCGCCGCAACATGAAGAAGCGGTGCGCGCGGCCATCGCCGCCGGGAAGAACGTCTACTGCGAGTGGCCGCTGACCACCAGCACCGCCGTCTCGCAGGAACTGGCTTGCCTGGCGAAGCAGGCCGGGGTGCGCACCCTCGTCGGCTTGCAGCGCCGCCACGCGCCGCACAACCGCTACCTGCAGGATCTGCTGCAACAAGGCTATGTCGGCAAGGTGCGTTCGGTGCGCATCCACGTCAGCATGAATTACTTCCAGGCCCTGCGCCCCAACGCCCTGCGCTGGACAGTACCGGTCGAGAATTTCTCCAGCGTGATTTCAATTTATGCCGGGCATTTCCTCGACATGCTGTTCACCGCCATGGGCTGGCCGGTCAACGTCAGCGCGCTGGTGGTCAACCAGTTCGACACCGTCACCATCAAGGAAACCGGTGAGCGACTGAGCGGCACCGCGCCGGATCAACTGGTCATCGCCGGGCAACTGGAAGATGGCGCCCTGCTCTCGGTTCACGTCGAAGGCGGCAAACGCAACGGCTCGGGGGTGCAGATCGACATCACCGGCCACGAAGGCGATTTGCGCATCAGCAACGTCTCGGCGTTTGGCGACGTGGGCGATGACTATGTCATCGAGGGCGCACACGGCGATGACCTGCCCCTGGAAGTGCTGCCGATTCCGGCCAGCTACTCACGCCTGCCAGCCGCGGCGGACCTGCCGTCCTCGGTGCTCGAACTCGCCGAGCTGTATCACGTGTACGCCCAGGACCTCGCCGAAGGCACCCACGCCGCCGCGACCTTTGACGATGCCGTGCGCATGCACGCGCTTCTGGACGGCGTACTGGCGTCATCGCAAACCGGCCGCCGGACGCTGCTCGCCCTCTGAACCCCTTTTCGCTGAATACCTGTTCCTTTCTGGAGATCTTCCCTTGGCCCCTTCATTGTCATTGAAACTGTTATCCAATGCGGTCGTCGGACCGTACCCACTGAGCCATCGCGTGGTGCACGCGCCCATGACCCGGCTGCGCGCAGACCGCGACGACAGCCCGAGCCAGATGATGCAACGCTACTACGAGCAACGCGCCTCCCGGGGCGGCCTGCTGATCGTCGAATCCACTCACCCTTCGCTGGAGAGCCGGGGTTACCTCGGTGCGCCGGGCATCTACACCGACGCCCATCGGGACGCCTGGAAACCCATCGTCGAGGCCGTGCACGCCAAGGGCGGGGTGATATTTCTGCAACTCGGTCACGATGGCCGCCAGTCCCACAGCGACCTCAGCAACGGTAAGCCGCCGATTGCGCCGTCGGTGGTGCCGTTCGAAACCAATGCCTTCACCCAGGACGGCTGGGTGCCGGCCTCCCCTCACCGTGCTGTCGACAAGGACGAGCTGCCGGCGTTGGTCGAGAGTTATCGGCAAAGCGCGCAGCGAGCGCTGGATGCGGGATTCGACGGCGTCGAACTGCATAATGCCAATGGTTACCTGCTGGACACCTTCCTGCAGGACGGCACCAACAAACGCACGGATGAATACGGCGGCCCCATTGAAAACCGCGTGCGATTCCCCTTGCAGGTGCTCGACGCGCTGGTGTCGGTCTGGGGTGCGGATCGGGTCGGTGTGCGCGTGTCGCCGAGTGGCCAGTGGGGTTCGATCTCTGACAGCGATCCGCAGGCTACCTTCGAATACTTCGCGCGCCGGCTGAATGAATACGGCCTGGCGTACTTGCACGTCATCGAACCGCGCATCAAGGGCACCGACGAAATCGAGCCTGATCGCCCGCCGGTTGCAGCGGCCTTTCTGCGACCGTTCTTCGACGGCCCGATCATCGCGGCCGGCGGCTTCGATCGCGGCGGCGCCGAAGCGATCGTGCAATCCGGCGCTGCGGACCTGGTGGCCTTCGGTCGTCACTTCAGCGCCAACCCCGACCTGCCCGAGCGCCTGCGCCACGACTGGCCCCTGACCCCTTATGTGCGGGACGCGTTCTGGGGTGGTACAGCGCAGGACTACAACGATTTTCCCGAGTACAGCGCTGAGGCAGAAGCGCTTAGTGACCTTGTGAACTGACTCCCCCCCCATCCCTCCCCTCAACGCCCGATGTTCAGCATCGGGCTTTTTATTGGGCGCTGTCTGGCCGCTGCCCGGCGCTTTTCTTTCATCCACAAAAAAGCCGACAGCGAATGATCGCTGTCGGCCCGGTGCAACCGCTGGGGTGTCAGACCACCGCGGCTTCTTCGTAGAACGGATAATCGATGTAGCCGACGTCGGTGCCGCCGAAGAAAGTCGGACGGTCGTAGGCGTTCAACGGCAAGTGCTTACGCAATCTCTCCGGCAGGTCAGGGTTGGCGATGAAGTGACGACCGAAGGCCACCAGATCCGCATCGCCGGCGCGGATGATCGCCTCAGCCGCTTCGCCGTCGAACCCGCCCGCCGCGATGATCACGCCAGGGAAATGCTTGCGCATCATCTGCGCAGCCACTGGGGCCGGGTCTGCGTTTTCATCTTCGACGTTGCCGAGGATGCGTGGCTCGATCAGGTGCAGGTATGCCAGGTTCAGCGGCGCCAGTTGTCGAGCGACGTAGGTGAACAGGCCTTCAGGATCGGCATCGCCCATGTCGCCCCAGGTACCGCTTGGGCCAAGGCGAACGGCGACGCGGTTGGAACCCCAGACCGAAATCAGTGCGTTCGTCACTTCCAGCAGAAACCGCGCGCGGTTTTCGAACGAGCCGCCATATTGGTCGGTGCGCTTGTTGCTGTTGTCCTGAAGGAACTGGTCCACCAGATAACCGTTGGCGCCGTGCAGCTCGACGCCGTCGAAACCGGCCTTGACGCCACGCTCTGCCGCCGTACGGAAACTCTCGACCAACTCGGCGATTTCCTCGACGGTCAGCGCCCGGTTGGGTGTGTTCGGCACCCAGCCTTCCTGGGTGTAAGCGACGCCGCCATGGAGCACTTCCGATGGCCCGACTGGAATGCTGCCGTGGGGCTGCACTTCGCTGTTGGACTGACGACCAGCATGGTAGAGCTGCAGGAAGATCTTCGCGCCCTTGGCGTGCACGGCGTCGGTGACCTGTTTCCAGCCGGCGATCTGGCTGTCATCGAACAGGCCGGGGGCGCCCAGATAGCCGTTGCCGTTGGGGGCGGCGATGGTCGCCTCGCCAATCAGCAAGCCGCCTTCGGAAGCGCGCTGTGCGTAGTATTCGGCCATCAGCGGACCGGGACGTGCGCCCTCTTCGGCCCGCATGCGGGTCAGCGGCGCCAGCACGACGCGGTGGGAAAAGGTGAAAGGGCCGATGGTGACCGGGGAATGGAGCTTGGACATGATTGCCTCGTTCGGAAAAGGAATAGACGCTTGCCCGCCCGAAAGTCAGCATCGCTTTCATGGCCTGGGCACTGGCGGCCAGTACAAGGCTTTTCCCGAACCAGATAAACAGCCCAACCGTCACAACAATTCGGACTATTGGGCTGTAATCCCTCTGAATGTGCGTGGCGCGGTTGGCAATCGGCGACTCATCATCGCGTCAAGGCTGCTCCACCGTTGCGATGTGCTGCTTGAAGTAGTCGATCAACACCCGAAGCTTCGGTGTCGCATTGCGGCTCGACGGCCACAGCATCCACAACGACCCTCGGTGGTCGGTGAACTCCGGCAGCACACGCTCAAGATGGCCGTCGCGCAACGCCTGAATCGTTGAAAAGTCCGCCAGACAGGCGATGCCCAGACCTTCAAGCGCCATGTGGGTCAGCGCATCGGTGGTGGTGCAGGCGATGACCCGGCCCAGTTCCGGGTCAGTGTCGGCGTCCGGATCGCGCACCGGCCAGCGTTCAAGGGAGCCGCTGGCCGGGAATTTGTGCAGCAGGCAGGCATGGTCGCGCAGTTGATCCGGGTGGGTGGGTCGGCCACGGCGGGCCAGGTAGTCGGGCGATGCCACCAGTTCCAGCTTGTATTCCCCAGCTTGCGCGCCATCAGCCGCGAATCCGACGGCTGGCCGGTACGCACCACGGCATCGAAGCCTTCTTCGATCACGTCCACCATGCGGTCCGACAGGTCCACGTCCAGCTCGATCTGCGGGGTAGGCCTGCATGAAACCGGTGAGCAGCGGGAAGATCAGCGTGTTCTGCAACGGCACGCTGATGCGCAACTTGCCGCGCGGCTCGTCGGCCAGTTGCGACAGCTCGATTTCCGCCTGCTCGGCCTCTTGAATGATGCGTTTGCAACGCGCCAGAAACAGCTCGCCTTCGGCGGTCAGGGTGACGCTGCGGGTGCTGCGGTGAAACAGCCGCACGCCCAGGCGCTCTTCCATGCGCGACACGCTCTTGCCGACCGCCGAAGACGAAATTTCCATCAGGCGGCCGGCCTCGGTAAAGCTGCGTGTTTCAGCGACCTGCACAAAGGCCATGATGCCACTGAGACTGTCCAGCATGAGAGCTCCCGACGGAATGGATGATCACGTCGCGCCATTCTATGCCCCTGACGGTGGCGGCACATCACTCTGTGGGTTGCACAACCGCAATGGCCTCGATTTCGATCATGGCGCGAGGGTCGTAGAGCGCCTTGATCTCGGCGATGGTATCAGCGGGATACGGGGCGGAGAAAAACCGGCGACGCAGCTCGACGACTTCATCGAAGTGCCCCATGTCCGTCACGAAGATGGTCACCTTGATGACGTTGGCGAGGGTCGAGCCACCTGCAATCAACGCCCGGTTGAGGTTGGCGAAGGCATGCTCACCCTGGGCGAGAAATCCGCCTTCGACGATCTGCCCATCGGAGCCACTTCCGGCCTGCCCGGAGATGAACAAGAGGTTTCCAAACTTGATGCCCTGCGACAGCAGGTAGGGTTCGTAGGGATCGGGTTGGGTGATGATACGTTCGAACATGGTTGGCTCCAGAGTGAGAAAGATGACACGGCATGGGTGAGTTCAGATCACCAGATGACCGGTAGCGGCAATACTGATCTCGCACCGCCAGGCGGGCAAACGATAAGAAATCAGGTATAAGATGATCTGAAATCATCTGTCTTGACTGGTTGGTCCATGCGTCGATTACCGCCTCTCTCATCACTGCGCGCTTTCGAAGCGGCA
>Ga0207655_1001788_pt1 | contig 18682 bp, 18 predicted proteins | sample KBSM44metaG_FD_184398 | JGI IMG/M metagenome (GOLD analysis project Ga0207655, IMG submission 184398) | Miscanthus rhizosphere microbial communities from Kellogg Biological Station, Michigan, USA - KBS M4-4 metaG (SPAdes) (version 2) | ecosystem: Host-associated > Plants > Roots > Rhizosphere >...
CGTGTGTTCCGTGTGGCTGAAGCCCTGGAATACGGCATGGTCGGCGTCAACACCGGGTTGATCTCCAACGAAGTCGCGCCGTTCGGCGGCATCAAGGCGTCGGGCCTGGGCCGTGAAGGCTCCAAGTACGGCATCGAAGATTACCTGGAAATCAAATACCTCTGCCTGGGCATCTAAGCCCGAAGGGATAGGCCCGGCAAGGCATTGCTTCAAACGCAAAGGGCACGAGAGCGCTGTCCCTTTGCGCGCTTCAAACGGAATTTTCTCTGTGGCCGGGAACGCTGTGGCAGTCGATCATCGCATGCTGCCGTAGTTGCTTCCCCGCCGCTTAATCCTTGAACCACGCCGACCGATGAGCGGCGAATGAGGAATGTATGAGCAAGACTAACGCTGAGTTGATGGCCCGCCGCACTGCTGCTGTACCCCGTGGTGTTGGCCAGATTCACCCGATCTTCGCCGACCACGCGAAGAACGCCACCGTAACCGACGTTGAAGGTCGTGAGTTCATTGACTTCGCCGGCGGTATCGCCGTGCTGAACACCGGTCACTTGCACCCGAAAGTCATCGCCGCCGTGACTGCGCAGTTGAACAAGCTGACCCACACCTGCTTCCAGGTGCTGGCCTACGAGCCGTACGTGGAAGTGTGCGAAAAAATCAACGCCAAGGTGCCGGGTGATTTCGCCAAGAAAACCCTGCTGGTGACCACCGGCTCCGAAGCTGTGGAAAACTCCATCAAGATCGCCCGCGCCGCCACTGGCCGTGCCGGTGTGATCGCGTTCACCGGCGCTTACCACGGTCGCACCATGATGACCCTGGGCCTGACCGGTAAAGTCGTGCCTTACTCGGCCGGCATGGGTCTGATGCCAGGCGGCATCTTCCGCGCGCTGTACCCGAACGAGCTGCACGGTGTGAGCATCGACGATTCGATCGCCAGCATCGAACGCATCTTCAAGAACGACGCCGAGCCGCGTGATATCGCCGCGATCATCATCGAGCCGGTGCAGGGCGAAGGCGGTTTCTACGTCGCGCCTAAAGAGTTCATGAAGCGTCTGCGCGCCCTGTGCGACCAGCACGGCATTCTGTTGATCGCTGACGAAGTGCAAACGGGCGCTGGCCGTACCGGCACCTTCTTCGCCATGGAACAGATGGGCGTCGCCGCCGACCTGACCACCTTCGCCAAATCCATCGCTGGCGGCTTCCCGCTGGCCGGTGTGTGCGGCAAGGCCGAATACATGGACGCCATCGCTCCAGGCGGCCTGGGCGGCACTTATGCCGGTAGCCCGATCGCTTGCGCCGCGGCCCTGGCCGTGATGGAAGTGTTCGAAGAAGAGCACCTGCTGGACCGTTGCAAAGCGGTTGGCGAGCGTCTGGTGACTGGTCTGAAAGCCATTCAGGCCAAATACCCGGTGATCGGCGACGTGCGTGCCCTGGGTGCGATGATCGCTGTCGAGCTGTTCGAAAACGGCGACAGCCACAAGCCGAACCCGGCTGCTGTAGCCGCCGTTGTGGCCAAGGCTCGCGACAAGGGCCTGATCCTGCTGTCGTGCGGCACCTACGGCAACGTTCTGCGCGTGCTGGTACCGCTGACCGCGCCGGACGAGCAACTGGACAAAGGCCTGGCGATCATCGAAGAGTGCTTCGCCGAGCTCTGATCCGTTTGTGAACTGATCGACAAAAAACCCGCTTCGGCGGGTTTTTTTATGTCCCTTGAAACACATCAGGGGCAATTGGGCTGTATCGAATGGCCAGCATTGACTAAGGTGCAAGCATTGCCGTTGGAGTGTGCAGATGACTGCTGTGGTGTTACCCGCTGTACCGCGAGTGTTGATTGCCGAGGCGGACCCTTGGTCCCGCGACCTGCTCAAGCAGGTGTTGTTGAATGTGCGCTGCGATGCGCGGCTGGACCTGTGTGCCGATGGCCAGGAAACGCTGCAGTTGTTGGCGGAAAATCCTTATGACCTGGTGATCGTCGACTGGGAGTTGCCCGGCGTCGATGGCCTGAGTGTCTTGCGCAGCGTTCGTCAGCGCAAACGTAATCCGCCGTTGCCGTTCATTCTGATGAGCAGCCGCAACGACAGCGCCAGCGTGCGTGAAGCCTTGCCCCTGGCGCCCACGGCGTACCTGACCAAACCCCTGGACATGGAAAACCTGACCCAGCGCCTGCAGGATTTGCTGCTGAGCGCGGGTGAAGAGGTGTCTTGCGAGGTGCCGTCATTGGCGCCGGGCATGACCTTGTCGGTGTATCTGGAGCGGCGGCGCGAACTGGCCGACGGCGCGCCGCTGATGACCGATGTGCAGGTGGCGATCAAACGTAGCCTCAATCCCGATGGCCTCGATCTGGTGCGGCTTGAAGACGAGATCCGCACGGATCCGCAAGTCACCGCCGTGCTGATCGCCGCCGCCAACAGCGCGGCCCAGCATCATGGCGCCGCCGTGCAAACCCTGTCCCAGGCGTTGCATCGCTTGGGGACCGGGCAAAGCATGAACCTGATTCTGGGCCTCGCCCTCAAACGCAGTGCCCGGCTCAGTGATCCGCAACTGGCGGACTATGCCGAGCGCTATTGGGAATTGTCCCTGCACACCGCGGAATACGCGCGAACGCTGGCGCGCTTGCTGGATCTGGATCAGGAGCGCTGTTATTGCGCGGGCATGCTGCACCGCCTCGGCGACCTGGCGTTGCTGCGCTGTTTGCAGGAGTGGAAGCAGGCCGGTGGTGAGCTGGATGAATGGGAGGAAGTCGGCGATGCCCTGGCCGAATTCGGCGCGGCCTACGGTTCGGCGCTGCGTACCCGCTGGCGCCTGCCGCTGGAGCTGCGTGAGCTGATTGCGGCGGTTTATCAGCTCGGTGGCGGGGTTTACTCCCGCGAAGCGCTGGTGATGAACATGGCCGCGCAACTGGCGCGCCTGACCGAGCATGAGGGGATCGAGGCATTGGCCAAGAGCCGCACGGCGCGGTTGCTCAAGATCGGATTGCCGGAGCTGATGCGCTTGCGCAAAAAATAGGCTTTGTAGATCGTTCCCACGCAGAGCGTGGGAACGATCTACATGGGCTCAGCCAGAGATTATCCGGTTCTTGCCCTGGCGCTTGGCCTGGTACATCGCCGCATCGGCGCGGGCGAACAGGCTGTCGAGGTTTTCATCCTCGGGCGTGAGGCTGGTCAAGCCCTGGCTGACGGTGATGCCGAACGTCTGGTCGTCATGGCTGAAACTCAACCGTTGAATCTCCCGTTGCAGGCGCTCGGCCACTTGCATGGCCATGTCCGGTGCACATCCGGGGAACACCGCGGCGAATTCCTCACCGCCGATCCGCCCGAACAGATCACCACGCCGCAGGGCCGCGCGACCGCTCTCAGCGATGCGTTGCAGCACCTTGTCGCCTTCCGGATGGCCGTAGGTGTCGTTGATCACTTTAAAGTCATCGATGTCCAGCAGCAGGAAGGCCAGCGGCTTGCCTTGCTGGCGTGCCTGCTCGAATTCGTGATTGGCACATTCGAAGAAGTGTCGGCGGTTGCTGCTTTGGGTCAGTACGTCGGTGGTGGCCAGGCGGTGGAGCTCGGTTTCCATCTGCTTCTTTTCGGTGATGTCTTCGGCAATGCCGACGATGATTACTGGCTGGCCCGGTTCGGCCTGGCGGTTGATGAAGCACTTGTCGCTGAGCCAGCGCACCTGGCCGTCGGCGGCGATGATGCGGTACTCGCGGTCTTCAACGGCGCCGTTGACCAGCACTTGCGCCAGGCTGCGCTCGGCGTAGTCCAGATCGTCGGGATAAACACTGTCGCGCCAGTGGTTGTAGTCGGACAGCAACAGGCCAGCGGGGCGGCCGAAGATCCGGTCATAGGCCGGGCTGACGTAGAGGACCTGACGGGTTTCCCAGTTGAATGCCCAAAGCACGGCGTTGACGCTGACCAGCAGCGAGCTGAACAGCTGTTCGCGTTCGCTCAGGCGCGCCACTTCGCCCTGCGCATGCATCAGCGCCATCAGCGTTTGCGCGGCCTCGGGCCACTGCGGAAGGGATGTGTCTTGTAGGTTTTTATTGACCATCGGCACAAGTCTCAAAGGGCGTGCCGCTATTTCGACAGCGGCCAACACAAAGCCCGCCGGGGTGGCGAAGTGTCTTTGAGATAGGAGATTTGGGGCGAAGTTCCCGCCTTTCGTGGCGAGGGAGCTTGCTCCCGCCGGGCGGTATTGGCGACGCGTTTTTTCAGTTAAAACGCGTCGTCAGGTATTGCGGCTGCTGCGCAGCCGAGCGGGAGCAAGCTCCCTCGCCACAGGTGCGCCCCTGATTCAGGGTCAGGCAGTGGCGGGGCGCAGGGAGTAGGTTTTCAGTTGGTCGGCGAAGTCGCGCAGGGATTGAATCCCGCTGGCCTCGGCCTCGTGTACCCAATCCTTGATGGCGGCCAGCATGTCGTGACCATTTGAGCTGGTCTTGACCCAGATCTGCTGCAGGGCCAGGCGTTTCTCGTAAATTACCTTCAGCGCCTGGCTGTGCTCGAGCATGGTCTGGATGCGCAGGTGGTGCTTGTCGTCCAGCAGGCTGGTTTCCCGCGAGAGCAGGCGTTTGGCCCGGTGGAACTGGTGGCGGACCGAGTGATCGACCTTTTCCAGCTCTTGCTTGACCAGCGGCGCGATCACCAGCTTGCGGTACTGGGCCATGATCTGGAAGCGGTTGTTGAGGATCGCCATGGCGGTGTCCATGTCCAGGTTGCCTTTGCCTTCGACACGGTGGGCGATCGGCGCAACCCGCTGGACCTTGGCCAGGCGCAGGAAGCTGAAGACCTGGATCCAGGCCCAGCCGAGGTCGAACTCCCACTTCTTCACCGACAGTTTGGCCGAGTTAGGGTAGGTGTGATGGTTGTTATGCAGTTCTTCGCCGCCGATCAGGATGCCCCAGGGCACCAGATTGGTCGCCGCATCGCGGCATTCGAAGTTGCGGTAGCCGATGGCATGGCCCAGGCCATTGACCACGCCGGCGGCCCAGACCGGGATCCACATCATCTGGATGGCCCAGATGGTGATGCCGATGGTGCCGAACAGCAGCAGGTCGATGACGCCCATGATCGCCACGCCCAGCAGCGGGAAACGGCTGTAGAGGTTGCGTTCGATCCAGTCTTCGGGGCAGTTCTTGCCGTAGATGCGCAGGGTCTCGGGGTTTTCCGCTTCGGCGCGGTACAGCTCGGCACCTTTGCGCAGAACGGTGGACAAGCCCTTGATGACCGGGCTGTGCGGGTCATCGACGGTTTCGCATTTGGCGTGATGCTTGCGGTGGATAGCGGTCCACTCGCGGGTGTTCTGCGCCGTGGTCAGCCACAGCCAGAAGCGGAAGAAATGTTTCAGGCCGGCATTCAGCTCAAGCGAGCGATGGGCTGAATAGCGATGCAGATAGACCGTGACGCCGACGATCGTGACGTGGGTCATCAGCAGGGTGACTGCCACCAGTGACCAGGGCGATAAGCCAAGAAAACCTTCGTACCACATAGCCTATAGGACCCTCGATAAAGAAAAAAACAGCCGTCGCATTATCACTTAGCCCACAGATAAAACCAGTCGCCCTTTCAGATAAGAGTGGCCGGATGTTTCTTTAATCTATAATTCCAGTCTTTTTTGTAGGGACATGGACGCTCGAATGTCAGCCACATATCGCGATGCCTTGCGTGCAGCGCTACTTTACCTGGTGCTTTCCGTAGTCTGGCTTCAATTCAGTGGTTATTTATTGAACAGTTTCTTCGATAACTCCACCGACCTGCTGCGCTGGCAACTGATCAACGGTTATGCCTGGGTGGCCTTCAGTGCCGGGCTGATTTTCATCGCGCGCGCACGTTTGTTTCGCTGCCTGGGCGTCGGCGCCAAATTGCGGGAACGTAATGCCGACCGGGAGCGTTTGCGACAGGCGGCTGCGGTGTTCGATTGCACCCGCGAAGGGGTACTGGTCACCAACAGCAACGGGCTGATCGTCCATGTGAACCGGGCGTTCATGGAAATCACCGGCTACCAGTGTGAGGAAGTGCTGGGTCAGCGACCGAGCATGTTCAAGTCGGGCCATCACCCGCCGAGTTTCTACCAGGCGATGTTCGCGACACTCGAAAGCCTGGGTGAGTGGAGCGGGGAAATCTGGAATCGTCGCAAAAGCGGCGAGATTTACCCGCAATGGCAGACGATCCGCCTCGTTCATGACGATCAGGGGCGGCTCAGCCAGTACGTTGCGGTGTTTTCCGACATCAGTGCGATCAAGAACTCCGAGCATGAACTGACGCACCTGGCCCATCACGATCCGCTGACCAATCTGCCCAATCGCCTGCTGTTTACCGACCGTGCCGGGCAGGCTGTGGCCTCGGCGCAGGCCCATAAGCGCGGTTGTGCGTTGCTGATGATCGACCTCGATCACTTCAAATTGATCAACGACAGCCTCGGTCACAGTGTTGGTGATCAATTGCTCAAGGGCGTGGCTGAGCGTCTGAACACCTTGTTCGGTCCGGGCATCACCCTGGCGCGGCTCAGTGGCGACGAATTTGCTCTATTGGCTGAAAATTGCCCGCAACCGGGGCACGCCGCAGCGTTGGCTCAGCAGGTCGTCGATGGGCTCAAGGAGCCGTTCCAGATCGACGGGCATTCGTTGTTCATCAACGCCAGCGTCGGCATCAGCCTGTTCCCCAGTGATGCCTTGAGTGCCGAGCAATTGTTGCGCAACGCCGACTCGGCACTGTTCAAGGCCAAGAGCGCGGGTCGAGACGGTTATGCCCTTTATACCGAAGAGCTGACCGCGCATGCCCAGCAACGTGTCGAGATTGCGTTCGAATTGCGCCGAGCACTGGAGCAGCAAGAGTTGCGGGTTTATTACCAACCCGTGCACGACCTCAAAACCAGCCGTCTGATCGGCGTCGAAGCCCTGGTGCGCTGGGAGCATCCACAGCGCGGGCTGGTGTCACCGGCTGAGTTCATCCCCATTGCCGAACGCACCGGGTTGATTGCCGAGATCGATGCCTGGGTCATGCGCCAGGCCTGTCAGCAAATGTGCCAATGGCAATCCGGGGGCGTGGTGTTGTCGTTTATTGCTGTGAATGTTTCTTCGCGCCTGTTCGCTCGCCGTGAGTTGTACCAGCAGGTGGCTCAGGTGCTGCACGACACCGGCCTGGATCCGGCATATCTGGAGCTGGAAGTCACCGAAAGCGCGGTGATGGAGGATCCGGAAGTGGCGCTGGAGCAGATGCATCGCTTGCGTGAGTTAGGCGTGCGGCTGGCCATCGATGACTTCGGCACGGGCTATTCGTCGTTGCTGCGACTCAAGCGTTTACCGGTGCAAAAACTCAAGATCGATCAGGGATTCGTCGCAGGCTTGCCGGGTGATGAGGATGACGCGGCGATCGCGCGGGTGATCGTTGCGTTGGCGCAAAGCATGGGAATGCAGGTGCATGCCGAGGGGATCGAGCAGGTCGAACAGGCGGCTTTCCTGCTCGAGCACGATTGCGATCTGGGGCAGGGCTACTGGTTTGGGCGGCCAGTGCCGGCGGCTTCCTTGGATTGGGTTCGGGCGCCGGTGATTGGATGAGTGCCTGAACTGCTTCTTGTGGCGAGGGGGCTTGTCGGAACGCCGCACCGCCCCGTTCGGCTGCGTAGCAGACGCAATAAATTGGGGCCGCTACGCGACCCAACGGGGGCAAGCCCCCTCGCCACAGGGTTTTGTGTGGCCCTGAAAATAGTAGATCCCCCGCAATCCCTTGTCCCATCAAATAATTCATTCTGGTTATATAAACATTCTTAAATAGTATTTTTAAGAATATCTGCGCCTATCTACTATTGCTCTCACGCCGTACGCAGTGCCCGCCACTGCCAGGCATATCTCATTAAAGGAGCAGCACCATGAGCGCATCCCTACGCAGTGTTGACGGGCAGGACGAAGCCATCATTTTGCGTGAAATCCAGAGCGCCTTGCGCGATCTGCGTTTTGGCGCGGTGGAAATCACCGTGCACAACGCCCAGGTGGTACAGATCGAACGCAAAGAGAAATTCCGTTTGCAGCATCCGGGCAACAAGTCGAGCTGAAGCAAAGATCAAAAGATCGCGGCCTTCGGCGGCCCCTGCGGGAGCGTCGAAGGCTTCGATCCTTGAGTCAGGCAACCCGTTCCAGACCATAAGAAAAAGCCACCACACCAAGAATTCCAGGAGCTTTCACCATGTCGTCGATTCGCCATTTTGCGTTGGCCGCCCTGGCCAGTGCCCTTTTTGCTGGTTCCGCGGTTGCCAAGGATTACGAACTGCTCAACGTGTCGTATGACCCGACCCGTGAGCTGTATCAGGACTACAACGCCGAGTTCATCAACTTCTGGAAGAAAGACCACGCTGGCGACAACGTGAAGATCCAGCAGTCCCACGGTGGCTCAGGCAAGCAGGGCCGGGCGGTGATCGACGGTCTGCGGGCCGACGTGGTGACCCTGGCCCTGGCCGGCGACATCGACGAAATCGCCAAGCTCGGCAAGAGCCTGCCGGCTGACTGGCAGAAGCGTCTGCCGGAAGCGAGCACGCCTTACACCTCGACCATCGTGTTCCTGGTGCGCAAGGGCAACCCGAAAGGTATCAAGGACTGGGGTGACCTGACCAAGAACGGTGTGGAAGTCATCACCCCGAACCCGAAAACCTCCGGCGGTGCACGCTGGAACTTCCTCGCGGCCTGGGCCTATGGCCTGAAAGCCAATGGCGGTAACGAAGCCAAGGCCAAAGAGTACGTACAGACCCTGTTCAAGCACGTGCCTGTGCTGGATACCGGTGCTCGCGGTTCGACCATCACCTTCGTCAACAACGGCCAGGGCGACGTGTTGCTGGCCTGGGAAAACGAAGCTTTCCTGGCCTTGAAAGAAGACGGCGGCGCCGACAAGTTCGACATCGTCGTGCCTTCGCTGTCGATCCTTGCCGAGCCACCGGTGGCCGTGGTCGACAAGAACGCCGAGAAAAAGGGCAACACCGAAATCGCCGAAGCGTACCTCAAGCACCTGTACAGCCCGGCCGGCCAGGAAATTGCGGCGAAAAACTTCTATCGTCCACGTGACAAGGACGTAGCTGCCAAGTACGCCAAACAGTTCCCGACCCTGGAACTGGTGACCATCGACAAGGACTTCGGCGGCTGGAAAACCGCCCAGCCGAAATTCTTCAATGACGGTGGCGTGTTCGACCAGATTTACCAGGCGCAGTAGCCTGAAATAGATCTGCCAACGGGCCCCGATCTTGCCGTCGGGGCTTAGTGCGTTTTCAACCAAGGACTTTTATGTCGCGTCGTATCTCCCCCGTCATACCCGGCTTCGGGCTGACGCTGGGCTACACCTTGGTGTACCTCAGCCTGATTGTGCTCATTCCACTGGCGGCGATGTTCGTGCATGCCGCTCAACTGACCTGGGACCAGTTCTGGGCAATCATCTCGGCACCTCGGGTGCTGGCCGCGTTGAAGCTGAGCTTCGGCACCGCGTTGTACGCCGCGATCATCAACGGCGTGATCGGCACGCTGCTGGCCTGGGTGCTGGTGCGCTACACCTTCCCGGGGCGCAAAGTCATCGATGCGATGATCGATCTGCCCTTCGCATTGCCCACTGCCGTGGCCGGTATCGCGTTGACCGCGCTGTACACCCCCACCGGCCTGGTGGGTCAGTTCGCGGCGGACCTGGGTTTCAAGATCGCGTATACGCCCCTCGGCATCACCCTGGCGCTGACTTTTGTAACACTTCCATTCGTAGTACGTACGGTACAGCCTGTACTGGCCGATATCCCCCGTGAAGTGGAGGAGGCGGCGGCGTGCCTGGGGGCAAATCCGTTGCAGGTTTTCCGCCATATTCTGATGCCGGCGCTGCTCCCGGCCTGGCTGACCGGTTTCGCTTTGGCGTTTGCCCGTGGGGTCGGCGAGTACGGTTCGGTGATTTTCATCGCTGGCAACATGCCGATGAAAACCGAAATTCTGCCGCTGCTGATCATGGTCAAACTCGACCAGTACGATTACACCGGCGCCACCTCCATTGGTGTACTGATGCTGGTGGTTTCCTTTGTTCTGTTGCTGCTGATCAACTTGTTGCAGCGGCGCATCGAAACCCCATAAGGAGGCGCGAAAAATGTCCCAATCGTCTATTGCAGCGGCCTCCTCGAACGCCGCCCGCCGTGGCAGTGCAGCTTCGCGGCGAATCCTCATCGGCCTCGGCTGGCTGATCTTTGCGCTGTTTCTGTTGTTGCCGTTGTTCATCGTGGTGTCCCAGGGCCTGAAGCTGGGCCTGGGTGCGTTCTTCACCGCGATCTTCGAACCGGACGCGTTGTCGGCCCTGAAACTCACGGTGATTGCGGTGTTGATTTCGGTGCCGCTGAACCTGGTGTTCGGGGTCAGCGCCGCATGGTGCGTGAGCAAATATTCGTTCCGCGGCAAGAGCATGCTGGTGACCCTGATCGACTTGCCGTTCTCGGTGTCGCCGGTGATCGCAGGTCTGGTCTACGTGCTGATGTTCGGCGCCCAGGGCTTGTTCGGCCCATGGTTGCAGGATCACGACATCCAGATCGTCTTCGCCTTGCCGGGCATCGTGCTGGCGACGATTTTCGTCACCGTGCCGTTCGTGGCCCGTGAGCTGATCCCGCTGATGCAGGAACAAGGTACCCAGGAGGAAGAGGCCGCGCGTTTGCTTGGCGCCAATGGCTGGCAGATGTTCTGGCACGTCACCGTGCCGAACATCAAATGGGGCCTGATCTATGGCGTGGTGCTGTGTACCGCGCGGGCCATGGGTGAGTTCGGGGCGGTGTCGGTGGTGTCCGGGCACATTCGCGGGGTGACCAACACCTTGCCGCTGCACGTCGAGATTCTCTACAACGAATACAACCACGTGGCCGCGTTCGCCGTGGCGAGCCTGTTGCTGATCCTGGCGCTCTTCATCCTGCTGCTCAAGCAGTGGAGCGAAAACCGTATTAACCGCCTGCGCGCCAGCGCCGCGGAGGAATAAGTCATGTCGATCGAAGTGCGTAACGTCAGCAAGAATTTTCACGCGTTCAAGGCGCTGGACAACATCAGCCTGGACATTCAAAGCGGCGAACTCGTGGCGCTGCTTGGCCCGTCCGGCTGCGGCAAAACCACCCTGCTGCGGATCATCGCCGGTCTGGAAACCCCGGATAAGGGCAACATCGTGTTCCACGGTGAAGACGTCTCCGGCCATGATGTGCGTGATCGCAACGTCGGTTTCGTGTTCCAGCACTACGCGCTGTTCCGCCACATGACGGTGTTCGACAACGTCGCGTTCGGCCTGCGCATGAAACCGAAAAACCAGCGCCCGAGCGAAAGCCAGATCGCGGTGAAAGTCCACGAACTGCTGAATATGGTGCAACTGGATTGGCTGTCGGATCGCTACCCGGAGCAACTCTCCGGTGGCCAGCGTCAGCGTATCGCCCTGGCTCGCGCGTTGGCGGTGGAACCGAAAGTCCTGCTGCTCGACGAGCCCTTCGGCGCCCTCGACGCCAAGGTCCGTAAAGAACTGCGTCGCTGGTTGGCGCGGCTGCACGAAGACATCAACCTGACCTCGGTGTTCGTGACTCACGACCAGGAAGAAGCGATGGAAGTCGCCGACCGCATCGTGGTGATGAACAAGGGCGTGATCGAGCAGATCGGCTCACCGGGCGACGTTTACGAAAACCCGGCCAGCGATTTCGTTTATCACTTCCTGGGCGATTCGAACCGGCTGCATCTGGGTGAAGACAACCATGTGCTGTTCCGTCCTCACGAAGTGTCGCTGTCGCGTCATGAGCTGGAGGATCACCACGCGGCCGAGGTGCGGGATATTCGTCCGTTGGGCGCGACGACACGGGTGACGCTGAAGGTCGAAGGCCAGAGCGAATTGATCGAGGCCGAGGTGGTGAAAGATCACGACAGCCTGATCGGGTTGGCGAAGGGCGAGACGCTGTTCTTCAAGCCCAAGGTCTGGCAGAAAGTCGCCAACATCTAAAGCAAAAGCTTCGCGGGCAAGCCTCGCTCCTACAGGTCACGGATATCCCTGTAGGAGCGAGCTTTGCCCGCGAAAGCGATCTATATGGCAGCGCGATTCGGATTGATTCGCACGCCACCCACCCGCGCCTCGATCTGCTCTTTGAGGTCATGCCGCAACCCCAGCAAAAACGCCAACTCAACCACCACGAACAACGGCCCGACAATCAACCCCGTCACATCATCGACAAACGCCGGTTTGCGTCCTTCGTAGTGATGACCGACAAACTGAATCGCCCAACCCACCACAAACATCCCGATGCCGCTCGCCAGCCAGACCAGCGTGCTTTGCTGCGCAAGAACCTGACCCGCCCAAATGCACAGGCCGAGCAACACGGTCATCAACACCCCGAGGCGCAACTCCAGGCGCAGGTAAAACCACGCCGACGCCAGCGCGACCAGCACCGCCGGCGAAACCCAGCCCCCGGCCCATTGCGGCCGCGACAGCAATACCGCCACGGCCACCACAATCAGCGGAATACCGATAAAGTGGCTGGCAATATTGCGCGGGTCACGGTGGTAGGCGGCGTATTGACTGAGATGGTCGACGAGGCTTTTCATTGTTGTTCCTCCTGTTGGGTGATGGATCATGCCCCGGGTCCACATTTCGCTCTGTCAGGCAGGCGACAATCTCCAGGAGTTTTCATGGACATGCAGGATTTGCGTTCGCGGCTGGATAAAGGGCAGTGGTTCAGCCATTTACCTGTTTCTTTACAGGATAGTCTGCTGGCCGCCGCCAGGGTGCGGCGGTTGTCGCCAGGCCAGCGGCTGTTCAAGCGCGGCGATCCACCGTGCGGGCTGTACGCGGTGCTCGAAGGTTCGGTGCGCATCGGCGCCGTGAGCGAGCAGGGCAAGGAGGCGCTGTTGAGCCTGGTGGAGTCGCCCCACTGGTTCGGCGAAATCTGCCTGTTTGATGGCCAGCCGCGCACTCATGATGCGTTCGGTCTGGGTCAATGCGTCCTGTTGCACATTCCGCAAACCGTGCTGCTGACGTTGCTTGATGAACAACCGGCGTACTGGCGGCAACTGGCATTGCTGATGAGCCAGAAACTGCGCCTGACCTTCATCAATCTCGAACAACTGAGCCTCATGCCAACCGCCGCTCGACTGGCGCATCGCTTGCTGATGATCGCCGAGGGTTACGGCGAAATCGACCCGCCGCGACGGGTGTTGCAACTGCCCCAGGAACAATTGGCGTCGATGCTGTCGCTGTCGCGCCAGACCACCAACCAGATTCTCAAGGACTTGCAGGGGCAGGGGATTGTGAATCTCAAGTACGGCGAGATCGAGATTCTGGATGCGCAACGATTGCGGAAGTTGGCGATTATCTGAAACCCGGCGTTAGGGGTGGGCTTTGGGCGCGAAGGCGCCTAGCCTGTGATGACGACAATCGAGGTGTGCCATGCGCGTGCTGTTAGTGGAAGACGAACCTGAGACCGCCAAACTCCTGGCTAAAGGTCTGAACGAGGCAAGTTACTCAGTCGATGTGGCGGTCAACGGTATGGATGGCCGTCGTTTCATCGAGTCTGGCGAATACGAGCTGATCATCCTCGACGTGATGCTGCCCGGGCTCAATGGCTGGCAGTTGCTGCAGCAGATCCGCAAGCTCGGTGATACGCCGGTGCTGTTCCTGACCACCAAGGACGGTATCGAGGATCGCCTGCGCGACCTGGAGTTGCATGAGGATGATTACCTGCTCAAGCCGTTTGCCGTGAGTGAACTGGTGAAGCGAGTGCGCAAATTGTTGCGGCGGGATCGGGGGCGCTGAAACCGGGTCCGATCAATCAATGAGCTAGACTTCGACTTGGTTATGCATTAAATACAATGCAAACAGAATATTTCAGTAAATATGCACTGTATATGATGCGGGTGAGTGGAATGGAAAACCTCGGCGAACTGATCAGGTTGCTGCGCAAAGAACGAAAGATGTCTCAACAGGACCTGGCAAAGCAGTACGGCATGAGCCGTTCCACGATTTCGGGTATCGAGAACAACACCATTTCCGAAATTGGCCTGCGCAAGGTTGAAGCGATCCTCAATGGCTTCGGGTACGAACTGACGGCCGTGCCGCGGCGGTCGATGCGTCCTACATTGGACACCCTCAAAAAGGTGAACTTCCATGGGTGAGCAGCAGGAAAAGGACCGGCTGCACATCAGTGTTTCCGGCACAACGGTCGGAACCCTCGGCCGTGGTCAGTCCCGCATTGATTCAGTGTTTGCCTACGCCGAAGACGCGCTAGAAGAAAATGCTGTCTCACTGACTATGCCCGCTCGCCTCGAAAGCTACACGTGGGAGCGAGGAGTCCCGCCGGTTTTTGAGATGAATCTGCCGGAAGGTTCTCTGCGCGATGAATTGACTCGTCGCTTCAGCAAAGCGATTCGAGGGTTTGACGACTTCGCGATGCTGGCGATCGTCGGCCCGCACCAGCTTGGGCGAGTGGGGATTAAAAACGCGCAAGAGGCGAACGACCGGCTCCCTGAAACCAGCCTTGCGGATCTGCTGGTTCATGACGGTGCGCAAGGTTTGTTCGAAGATTTGCTGCACACCTATGGCCAATATTCGGGCGTTTCCGGTGTGCAGCCGAAGGTGCTTATCCGTGACAGTGCGACAACTGTCGATCGATTGACCCATCGCGGGGCAACGCATCTGGTCAAATCGTTTCGGCCAGAGGAATACCCGGAACTCGCCGCCAACGAATACTTCTGCATGAGGGCTGCGTTGCATTCGGACCTTGAAGTGCCGGTTTTCGAACTGAGCGATCACGGTAAATTTCTGGTCGTCGAACGTTTCGATCTGAGTGAAAGAGGCTATTTGGGCTTTGAGGATTTTTGCGTGCTCAATGCCTGGCCTTCGAAGGCCAAATACGATGGTTCGTACGAAGGCGCCGCGAGGCAGATCAAGGAATTTGTCTCCCCGCCATTGCTCAATAACGCCCTTGAGTCTTTTTTCAAAATAGTGGCGTTGTCATCTGCTCTGAAGAATGGCGATGCTCACCTCAAGAACTTCGGTGTGCTGTACGAACATTGCGGGGCTGATGCGCAAATCAGACTGGCTCCGGCCTATGACATCGTCACGACTTCGGTCTACATCAAGGCAGACAGCATGGCGTTGCTGCTAGGCGGATCAAAGGCGTGGCCCAAACACAAAATGTTGATGCGTTTTGGTCGGTCGGCTTGCAACCTGACCGAGGGACGGTGCAATGAATTGCTGCAGCAAGTCGTTCATGGAATGGATGTAGCGATGGCAGAAATGGTTGATTACATCAGGGGTAATGGCGCCTTTGCCATGGTTGGCGAAGCGATGATCGAACAGTGGAAATCAGGCATAGCGCGCAGCTTGCTCAAAAGCTGATTACCGCAACCCATCCCGAAACTGCCCCGGTGTCATCCCGGTCCAGCGCTTGAATGCGCGGCTGAAGCTGCTCGTGTCCGCAAATCCCAGCAGGTAGCTGATCTCGCTCAATGAGCATTGCGGATCGCGCAGGTGCAGCAGCGCCAGATTCTCGCGGCTTTCGTTGAGCAGCGTATCGAACCGGCAACCCTCGTCCGCCAGATGCCGTTGCAGGCTGCGCAAACTCAGGTGCAGGGCCTGGGCGATGTGTTCGGCGCTGGGCTCGCCTTCCGGCAATTGCTCCTCAATGGCGTCGCGAACCTTGCGTTCCCAGGTCAGGGGTTTGAGTTGGGCGAGGGTGCGCTTGAGCACGGCTTCGTTGTGTTCGGCCAGTTCCGGGTTGGCGTCGTCCAGGTGGCTGTCGAAGTCCACGACGGCGAATTCCAGTCGGTCTTCATCGGCGGCGAAGTACACCGGTGAGCGGAAGACTTTGTGCCATTGATGCGGGTCCGCCGGTTCCGGGCGGCGCAGGTACACCGCCAGCGGGGCGTAATCGCGGCCCAGGCGATTGCGGCAGGTGCGTACGTAAATCGCCGTGAAGGCGTCGATGGCTTCGAAGGCCGGGGCCGGATTGCCCGGCGGGATTTTCAGGCGGAAGCGGTAGCGGTCCTCGGCGCGGGTCAGTTCCAGATCCAGGGCATCGCTGACCACCTGGTGATAACGCACGATACGCTCGAACACTTCTCGCAGACTGCCGCTGGCGACCAGCGCATAACCGAGTGCGTGAAACGTGGTGGGGCTGACGAAGCGCGATACGCGCAAACCAATCGCCGGATCACCGCTGACCTGCACTGCGATTTCCCACAGGCGCGTGGTGCCGGACAACGGGTAACGGGCGTTCGGGTCGTCCATCAGTTGCGGGTCGAGCCCCGCCTGTTGGCACAGGGCGGTGCTGTCGAGGCCCAGGGCATCGAGTTGCTTGCGCAGGGCGCGGGTCCAGCTGGCGAGGGAGGTCGGTTCAGTCATGCTGATTGGCGCTTCCGGTCAACAGGTTGGCGTTCACGGCTACCGCTTTGCGAGGGTTCACAAGGCAGGATGCGAACATCAATAACCAGAGGATGGAAGCATGCACGGTACTTCTGCAAGTCCCCAGCGACTGAATGCAGCACAACGATCAGCGCATATTCGTGAAGTGGTGTTGGCCAAGGGGGTCGAACTGCGTCAGCGCTACCCGATTCTCAACCATCAGGACGCCCTGGGCGCAGGCATTCTGGCCTTCGCGCTGGTCGGCATGATTGGCTCGGCGACGCTCTACATGACCGGGGACATGGCCTGGTGGGCATGCCTGTTGCTCAACGCATTTTTTGCCTCGCTGACCCACGAGCTGGAACACGACCTGATACATAGCATGTACTTCCGCAAACAGCGTGTGCCGCACAACCTGATGATGGGACTGGTGTGGCTGGCGCGGCCGAGCACGATCAATCCGTGGATTCGTCGACATCTGCACCTCAATCACCACAAAGTCTCCGGCACAGAATCCGACATGGAAGAGCGCGCCATCACCAACGGCGAACCCTGGGGTTTTGTGCGGCTGTTGATGGTCGGTGACAACGTGATGTCAGCGTTCATTCGTATGCTGCGGGCCAAGACCTGGGCTCACAAGATCAGCATCATCAAGCGCGCGCTGAAGGTCTACGCGCCGCTGGCGCTGGTGCATTGGGGGGCGTGGTACATGTTCCTGGGCTTCCATGCAGCCAATGGCATCGCTTATCTGATGGGGACGTCAATTGAATGGTCGGCGACTACGTTGTCGGTGATGCAAGTCATCGATATCGCTGCCGTAATGATCATCGGCCCGAATGTGTTGCGTACCTTTTGCCTGCATTTCGTCAGCTCGAACATGCACTACTACGGTGACGTGGAGCCGGGCAATGTGATCCAGCAGACCCAAGTGCTGAACCCTTGGTGGATGTGGCCGTTGCAGGCGTTCTGCTTCAACTTCGGCAGCAGTCACGGCATCCATCACTTTGTGGTCAAGGAACCGTTTTACATCCGTCAGATGACCGTGCCGGTGGCGCATAAAGTGATGCGCGAGATGGGCGTGCGGTTCAATGATTTCGGGACGTTTGGGCGGGCGAACCGGTTTGTGCGCAAAGAAACAGCAGAGGCGCAGGAGGTTCGGGCCGCTCAGGCTTGATCGATGCACTCGGAAACTCAAAACGTTGGTCATCAATTTGACCCAAAGGGGCGCTAAGTTGTGACGCAAGGAGTGATCGATATATGCGATTTAGGCCTAATAAAGTAATTAAATATTCCTTTATTGGCTAACCGTTTCAGTCAATCATCCCATCCAGTGATGTTGTTCGCGCTAGCAGATTTTGAGTTTCCGGGGCCGTCTCCTTGGCAGGGTGCGGCCCCTTTTTTGTCTGTTCAAAAGTGCTGCATATTCCTTATGAGTCTTAATAAATAGCTTCTTATTCCTTAACGAATATAACTCTCCTCCCTATACTTGCTCAGGAACAGACACGCAGCAGGAGAGTTCCCCCATGCGCAACGAATCAATTCGCTATCTGATTGTGCCGGGCTGGCAAGGATCGCCAGAAGATCATTGGCAAAGCCATTGGCAGAACAGCCTGCCGAACAGCGCGCGGGTGGAGCAGGCCGACTGGCTGACGCCGCGTCGTGAAGACTGGGTCGCGGCACTGGCTGAGGCGATTGCCGCCGACAGCACGCCGGTGATCCTGATCGCCCATAGCCTGGGTTGCATCACTGTCGCGCATTGGGCGGCCACCGCGCCCGTGCAGTTTTTACGTCAGGTTCGCGGCGCCTTGCTGGTCGCCCCCGCGGACGTCGAGCGTGCGGCCTGCGCACCGGCCCTGCGCAATTTCGCACCGATTCCGACCCACCTGCTGCCGTTCCCGAGTCAGGTTGTCAGCTCCGACAACGACAGCGCCGTGAGCACACCGCGTGCATTGGAACTGGCTCGTCAGTGGGGCGCCGAGGCGGGGATTTTGTCGGGTGCCGGACACATCAACGTGAAGTCCGGTCACCAGCGCTGGGAGCAGGGTTTTGCCTATCTCTATCGCCTGCAAAACCGAATGGAACACCACGCCCTGCGACGTGCTTGAACCTTTTCTTCTTTTAAAATCGCCCCCGTCTCCCGGCGGTTCAGGGCGGGAGTCTGCCATGAGTTTTGAAGCCTTCGGTCAGCCGCTGCTGACCTTCCCCGACGCAGAAAAAAGTCCCCTGAGCATTCGCGCCAAGGCGCTGGTGTTTGTCGATCCGCGTTCCCGTCAGCTACGCCAGGAGCTGGAGCTATTGGCGCCGCGTTCGATCTCGGTGTTGATCCGTGGCGAAACCGG
>Ga0207655_1001790_pt1 | contig 18664 bp, 22 predicted proteins | sample KBSM44metaG_FD_184398 | JGI IMG/M metagenome (GOLD analysis project Ga0207655, IMG submission 184398) | Miscanthus rhizosphere microbial communities from Kellogg Biological Station, Michigan, USA - KBS M4-4 metaG (SPAdes) (version 2) | ecosystem: Host-associated > Plants > Roots > Rhizosphere >...
TGATTGTCATATAGAACAGAATCGCCGTGCAGTACGTTGTGGACGAAGCGGCTAAAACTTACACAACTCGCCCAAAGCACCCTGCCCTTCGGGTCGCTGAGGGTTAACTTAATAGAAACGGCTACGCATGTAGTACCGACAGCGGAGTACTGGCGGACGGGGGTTCAAATCCCCCCGGCTCCACCAAATAGCAATCTAGACCTGTCTCAGACAGTCTACGAAACACCCCAAGAAGCCCGCCCTGTGCGGGCTTTCTTGTTTCTGGCTATCCGTCCCTGTCTACCCCTATCCCATCATGCGCTGTATCCTCCCGTGTACCACGGATGTAAATTGAAACTGATGGGTACAAGGAAATGAAGCGCACTGAAATCAAACGTCGTCCTCTGGCAGACACGGTCGTTGCGACTCTGGAACCCGATTCGAAGGAGTACCGCGAGCACGATGGAAACAACGTGTATCTCCGAGTGCGGCCCGATGGCAAAAAGTCATGGCAGCTTCGATACAAGAAGGCTGACGGCAAGTGGTCCTGGATAGGGTTAGGCAGTTACCCGGCAGTTACTGGATCTGCTGCACGACAGAAAGCGACCGAACTGCGGGCTAATACAGCTGAAGGGAGCACCCCCTTGGCAACGATGCGAGCCAAAAAAGCTGCGGAGTTGGAAAGCGCCAGTAATACCTTTGAGAAACTTGCTCGGGAGTGGTACGCGTCGAAGCGAAAAGGCTGGACCAACGGAACCGCCGTTCGAACCATCGGCGCTCTAGAGCTTCACGTCTTCCCGGTTTTCGGAACGCGCTCCTATCGCGAGATCCTTCCGATGGAGTGGATGGACTTCCTCCGCACGATGGAGCGGAAAGGAATCATTGAGCAGACCAGCCGCGTACGGGGAATGTGTCGTGAGATCTACGATCTTGCGAGGGTAACCGGCCGGGCAACCCACAATCCGTTGGAAGGCCTCCACAAATTTCTTCAGACGAAACCGGCGGAAAACTACGCCCATGTATCCCAAGAAGAACTGCCTCCGCTGCTCCGTGCAATCCGAGCGTATCCAAGTGCTATGGATATCCGTATCGGCCTGCATCTGCTTTCCATGCTGGCATGTCGTCCGTCCGAAATTCGGGAGGCTCGGTGGTCAGAGTTCGACTTAAAAAAAGCGCTATGGACAATCCCGGCAGAGCGAATGAAACGTCGCCGAGAGCACCTAGTGCCACTTCCGCACCAAGCAGTGACTCTGCTGAAGGAGCTGTATGTTTTGACCGGCAGCTATCAGTTACTTTTCCCAGGCCGCAGCGACACAACCAAAGCGCGCTCCAACACTGTCTTCCTAATGGCGTTACGTCGTCTCGGTTATGAAGGTCGGCAAACTGGCCACGGATTCCGACACATCGCCAGCACGATACTTAACGAGCACGGTTTTGATGAAAACCATATCGAGGCGCAACTTTCACATGTGAAGGATGGAGTTGCAGGTGTTTACAACAAAGCGGTCTACGTCAAACAGCGTACGACGATGATGCAGTGGTACGCGGACTACCTGGACCAGCTAGCAACCGGAAATGTCGTTCACGGGCATTTTGAAGAAGTGTTATGAGCGTGCGTTTCCATATCCTCCCAAAAATCGGTGTTACCGGTGTTACGGATGTAACGCCCGCTACCAAACGCCTGAATTCATTGACTCTAAGGCTTGTTACACGATTGCGCGGATGCTGGTACACCCAATGTAACTCGGCACAAATGTGTAACGCCAAAACGAGCCCTCGCCCTGCTGCGGGCCGCTGCTTACCGCGCGCAGAAAGAGGGGTTTCGCTGGTTACGCTCGCAAAATATAGGGCGTGGGATCAAAGCGCAGACGATGCGCGAGCCACTGACCAATGACTAATAACCAAAGCATCGCGCAGTCGGCACTCACGTCTGGCTTGAGGGGTTTCCTATCGGACCAGTCGCTTTATGCACTGTGCCGTGAACAACTCACTGATGTGTGTTACTTGATAGACCAGTGTTGCCAGCGCATCCAGAGCAGCGGTATCAGCAGCGATCTCAGCAGCATGTGCATCAAGGCGACCATGCATGAGGAAACCATTTTCCAATACGCCTCTACCGACCACAGAGCGCGCCTCGCACACTGGGTTCGTCAATACAGCGGTTGTCACGCTGCTTCGGATCGAGAGGCTCATGCGGCCTACATAATGGCCTGCGCCGTGAAGGCGCTCGGCATTTTGAGCGATTGGATGCGTGAAGCCGATCAGAAGGTCTGGTCATACGTATCGAAGCATCCGACCGACTGGCCGTGGAGCTTCTACTGTAATTTCGTCGAGACTCAGATTGACCCGCGGGAACGCATTGAGGCGCTCGAGCAATATGCGCTTCATCTGGAGCCGATTACTTCACTCCCCTGCCTTATCGATGATGAGCTGACCCCGACTGCAGATAGAGCTATCAAAAACGCCATTCGCAAGAAAGGTGGCGTCGTCAGTGGGATAGGGCGAGTTCAAGACATGACCACTCGAGATGCGGCTATCACTAAGCAGGCCCTTCATTACTTGGCGAGCGGCATGTCACACAGGGATATAACCTCGAAGGTACATTCCTGGCTCGAGCAGGAAGTCGCAAAACCACCCGCGCAGCGCCCTGAGTGGATCGCCCTTGAAACCGAAAAGGCGTTGTCTCGTAAAAGTGTCGAGGCAATTCTCAAGCGCAACTTCGTGGTGTAAACCTGAAATTTCAAATGGAAGTGAACTGCTCACCGCAGCCCAATCTCTAGACCATTGCTCTCGTCCAAACCAATCGAGAGCAATACCAATGACAAAGAACTTCGCCAAATTCCCCGCTCCAGTCTTTTCAAATCTTGCTAGTCCTTTCGACTCTACTTCCGCCGTACCAGATTTAGCCACTCCATTTGATCCCGCCACTACCCTCATTCGCATGCCGCGTCTTGAGATCGCTACGGGGCTCAAGCGCTCGACTCTCTACAAGCTTATGCAGTGCCCTGAAAGTGGTTTTCCACGACCGGTAAAACTGAGCAATAGCAACGCACGCGGTGCTCCTGTCGCGTGGGTTCTTTCTGAAGTCCAGAGCTGGGTCAAAAGCCGCATCGAGGCCCGGGATCAGGTGGCCGCATGAAGCGCAATTACTGCCCTTTCAAGGGACCATTCTTTGATTCGTACAGCATCGGATTCCGCCTCTATCAACCTGGTGAAATTAACTGGCGCCATCGCACTATTGCGGGGGTGAGCTGGAACGGCGAAGAGCAAGAAGCGTTCTTTTTCAGCCCTGACGGTCTCGTACTTCCACTCAAAGCCAATCCTTGGGAACTGCCCGAACTGATCCGCAAAAATGCGGTGCGCAGAGAGTTTTCGAGCGTTCACGGCTCCGGCTATTTTGCTATGAGCGAAAGCCGCCTCGCCTCGTTGAAATCGCGCGGCATGACCGACTGGGTTACCTACTGGCTCGTCGATCAATCAGCGGGATTCGCGAACGATCCGGCGGTATGGCAACGCATCACGGATGAGGATCTTGCCGTCGAGAAGACGACAAGCGAGCGCGCTCATAAAGATATGCGCTTGACCTCCGACCTGAACGGTTATGTCGAGGAGTGTGTTGCACAACGCCGCGAGCAAATGGACGCTGTACATCGTCGCCGCTGTATTGAAGACAGCAAGATCCTCGCCTGGCTCAAAGGCGAAACACCGCCTCCACTGTTCGCTAATGCGCAGGAGGCAACATGAATCGCAAGATCGCTGATAACGCCTTGATGCATCCGTTCTCCGTGCTGCGCCGCATCGGATTTTCCACTCGCCTCATGCAGCGCCTTGAACGCCACCGCAGCCAACAGGAAAAGCGAGGCCGCGTGGTCAGCGTGCTGAGTTGGGCCGACGGCACCTGGTGCGCCCTCTCCCTCCACTGCGAAAAAACCGGCGCAGTGATCGTCGACGAAGGCCAGCAAATCCGAGCCTACGAAGACGCCCGCTCGATGCTCAGCGGCGGTTTTCTACCACTCCTATCCCTGCGCTGGGAAGCCCATGCCTGAAACGAAAACGCCTCCGGGGGCGATCCGGAGGCGTTGAGGTCAATCTACATGCACAAACAATTTATGCCGCACCTGAAAAAACCGCAAGCCATCAGCGCAGTTGCACTTTCGAAAAACGGACGTTACTCTCTGACCGTCGCTGCAAAATCAGCGACCGGGCGTGGAAACCCGTTTGAAAACTTGGCGCACAGGCGCCCCCATTACGATTGCAGGCGTCTTTTTTTACGCCTGCGATTTCGAGTTATGGCGGCTGTGTGTGGGCAGGCTTCGGCCTGGCCGGGTTCCAAGTTTCCCGGTATTTCCACCCCATGCACAGCTGCCACCCAATCCCGTGGAAAGGATCGTGGCAGTTCCATAGTCAAAACTTGGAGCGCCACTCATGCACGCCCTCAATCCGTCCAAAATTCGCGCCTCTGCACATCGTGCAATGGCTCTCGCCGCTTTACACGCCAATTCCAGCCTCGCTACACGCCTCGCCCGTTACAACACTCACATGGCCAAAGCCCGCGCACTCGAAACCGCAGGCGGTGCCCAATGAACAACGCTTTGAGTTTCGCCTTGCCCGAAGACCTGCTTTGCGTGAATCCAACCACAGAAGCCGGTGTGCCCATCGACGCCATCACCTGCGCCATTGCTCGTGCCGACTCGGTTCTGACGCTGCTTGAAGAACACTTCGAAAATGACTCCTCGCGCCTCGCTAATCATGTCATCGCCGCCGTCCTCTGGGACGTGCGCGGCACTCTTGGTTTGATTAAAACACTGACCTTGCACGGCGACTCCACTTCGATGCCTGCTGCGCAGAAAGGCGGTGCGCTATGAACACCTCCACCACCCTCGGGCATGCCACCTTCACTCGCGTGAACGCCTCCGATTTGAAGTTGTTCCGGGTCAATGCCGGGGTACCAGTTGAAGACGCACTGGAGATGGTTTCCCTGCTGCAGCATCACGCCAACCAACTTAACTTCGACGCCGCCATGAGCGACAGCGGTGAGCGTTTCAGTTGGCCTGCTCTGTACCTTGGCGAAATGGCCAAAGCGCTGATCGATGACATCAACGACGCGCTGTTTCTGCCGAGGGCTGACGCATGAGCCAACGCCCGAGCACCTCCGCAAAACGTCCAAGCTTTGCCGACGTGAAAGCCGCCGCGCTGAAAGACATTGATCGCGTTCTGTCTCACTGGCTGCCCAATGGCAAGCGCGTCGACGGAGGCAAGGAATACACAGCACCCAACCCAACCCGCAGCGATAAGCGTGCCGGTTCGCTCAAGATCAATCTGAGCAAGGGCACATGGGCCGACTTTGCTACCGGCGACAAGGGCGGTGACCTGATTGATCTGGTGCGCTATCTGGACGGCGGCACCGACGTCGAAGCCTGCAACAAACTCGCAGACCTATTGAATGTTGCGCCCGGCACCGCCCAGGCGAAGAACGCGCCTGCCAAGACGAAAGCCCCTGAGTGGATTGCCATTCAGCCGATACCAGCGGAGGCCATGAACAAGTGCCCTGCGAAGCATCGGCAGCACGGCTCACCATCCAAGGTGTGGATCTACCGTGATACACAAGGCCAGCCGCTTATGGCCCTCTACCGCTTCGACCTCACGCCCGATGAGGACGGCAAGCCGAAGAAGGTCTTTGCACCACTTACATGGTGCGAACGCGCCGATGGCCAAACCAAGCAATGGCGCTGGCAGGGGCTACCCGATCCACGTCCGCTGCTGCGACTTGATGAACTGGCTCAACGCAGTGACTCACCGATAGTGTTGTGCGAAGGCGAGAAAGCTGCAGACGCTGCCGCCGAACTGTTGCCGAGCCACGTCGCCACCTGCTGGCCGAACGGCTCCAACTCTTGGCATAAATCCGACCTGACACCGCTCAAAGGCCGAGACGTGCTGCTGTGGCCTGACAACGACGACAGCGGTAAAGCTTGCATGAAAACCGTTGCCGAGAAGCTGTGCGAAATCGGCGCCGCCTCGGTCCGTTTCATCGCTCTGGACTCGTTCAAACGCAAACCCACGCTGAAGAGTGGCCGCGCCGCTTTCGCCAAAGGTGGTCAATGGGATGATGGTGATGACGCTGCCGATGCGCTCACCAAAAATTGGACAGCCGCGCATTTCGCCGAGCTGCAAAACAGCGGCGAGCTATTTGGTTTGGTCGAGGAAAAACCATCCCCGGAGCAAACTGAAGCCAAGCCGGACGCGAAGACGAAACCCGCAGCCAAGCGCCCGACAAAATCGAAAACCGACCTGATGCCCGGCGGCTTTCGCCTCACGTCAGAAGGTGTGTTTTATTCGGGTGACGACGGTGAGGCGCGTCCGGTGTGCTCGCCATTGGAGATCCTCGCCCGTACTCGCGACGACAAAGGTCAGAACTGGGGACTGTTGGTTGAATTCGACGATCCCGACGGCGCCAAGAAACGCTGGAACATTCCGGCGCGCACCATGACCGGTGACTTTGGCAAAGACGTGCTCGGCCCGCTGGTGGACATGGGGCTACGTCTCGCAGGAAGTCGGTCAGGGCGCAATGCACGCAATGATCTGCAGAGTTATCTCGGCGGCTTCGACAGCGCCCAACGGGCTCGACTGGTCACGCGCTTGGGTTGGCATGACACGGCGTTTCTACTGCCCGAGCAGCAGGTCGGTGCGCACAGCGAGCACCTGCACTTCTACGAAGCCGGTTCGCAACTTCCGCCAATCAGCGAAGCGGGCACGCTTGAGCAATGGCAAGAGCAGATCGGCGCGCTGTGCGTCGGCAATCATCGTTTGGCATTTGTCGTCGGCGTGGCCTTCGCCGGGCCGCTGTTGCACATGCTTGGTCATGAGTCGGGCGGCTTTCACTTGTACGGCGACAGCTCCGGCGGCAAGACCACGCACCTGCAGGTCGCCGCCTCGATCTACGGCGGACCGCGACTGGTGCGTTCGTGGCGTTCCACCGACAACGCGCTGGAGTCTATCGCCGCCGCGCATTCCGACGGCCTTCTGGTCTTGGATGAAATCGGCATGTGCGACCCGCGCATTATCGGCGAGACGGTGTACATGCTCGGCAACGGCACTGGCAAGGCACGCGCCAACGATCGAGGCCAGGCCGGCCGACAGGTACAGGAGTGGCGCCTGCTGTTTCTCTCCACAGGGGAGAAGACGTTGGCGCAGCACATGGCCGAGGCCAACAAGGAACTGAAAGCGGGAATGGAGGTGCGCATGCTCGCCGTCCCGGCCGACGCCAGCAAAGGCCTCGGGATGTTCGACACGCTCAACGGTTTCGAAGATGCCGCCTCTCTGTCCGACGCGCTTAAGGCTCGCGTAGCGAAGTACTACGGCACACCACTCACTGCCTTCCTGTCAGCGCTATGTGAACCCGGCAAGCGTCACGGCTGGACAGCCATCCTGCGCCGCACGCTGGAAGGTTTTATCGCCCAGTCATTACCAGCGTCGGCCAGTGGACAAGCGCACCGTGCCGCTGCTCGCTTCGGTCTCGCCGCAGCAGCGGGCGAGTTGGCCACCGCGATGGGGATCACCGGCTGGCCCGACGGAACCGCCACCACTGCCGCTCGCGTGTGCCTCAACGCATGGATGAACGAGCGCGGCGGCGCCGGTAACTTCGAGGGCGATGCGATCTTGGCTCGGCTGCGCCAGGTCATCGAGCGCTTTGGCGAAAGTCGCTTCACCCGCTGGGAATCAGCAGCGGCAAAAATCGATGAGCACGGTCCGCGCACCATCGACCGTCTCGGTTTTCGTAAGACGCTGGAACACGGTTTGGGCGATTCCCTGCACACAACCAACACCTACTACGTGCTTCCCGAATTATGGCGCTCGGAGATCTTCCGAGGCATGAACATCAACGCGGTGAACAAGGAATTGCTGCAACGCGGTGTTCTGGAACCGGGCAAGGACGGTAAGGCGTCGAGCCTCATCCGGTTACCCGGTCTCGGCACACAACGCTGCTACATCGTGAAAACAATTCCGGGAATGGATGAGAGCGAGGCTCGGGCTGCCTGAGGGCATCTCTGCTTATCGAGGTACGCCGGCTTACTCCCGGCCTCGCCAGCCACTCAACCAACCCACAATCGAATTGAACAGAGACTAAACAGATGAACGAGCTTCAAGGCATGAAAGACCAACGCGACCAATTGCGCAGCGAGGCTGAAACGCTTCAAGCCGAAATGCTGCCCCTCGAAACGGTACTGGAAAGCGAGAACGCCATCGAACCGGATCGCGAGCGCGAACTGCGGGACAAGTACAACGAATTGAAAAGCAAATTCCATTCGCGCAACCTCAATGCCGATCTTCTGGACAGGAAAGTCAGTCGTCGTGAAAACCTCGCCAATTGCGATTCCCTGATGGCCGGTTACATCGAAGCGATGGATAACTGGGCTTTTGATGAGCAGGAACTGAGGGAGAAGCGTCAGAGCCTCAGCACCCGTCTTGAGCAGATCCAGCAACAAGCGGCAGAAGACATGGCCAAGGCACGTCAGGCTGAAACGGACGCTGCGACGGCATATGCGCAGGCCGTCGCCTGGGGCGACACCGAGGGTGAAAAGGTCGCCAATGCCGATGCGCAAAAGGCCGCGAAGAACCTCACGGTGGCCACCGAACACAATCGTCGCCAACACCTGATCATGACAGCCTTGGAGCAAGAGCTAGTCACCGTAGATAAATACATCGCAGAAGCACAGATGAAGCATAAAGACATAGAGCGCACTGCCCTTTTGCTTTCGCAGACGGTACTTGAAGAGCAGTGGAACGAGGCCGCAAAAACGTTGTTCGAGGTCGGCGGAAAGCTCTGGGCTAATTACAACCTGATTGGCCGTGACCAGATTGGACTCATGAAGCTTGCCGTTCCAGAGCAAGGCGAAAACTTTGGGAAGTGGACGTGGGAAGAGCTATCAGCTCGCTCGCGACATTATCGCGCTCGGGACTTAATCCAGCTCGACAGCCCTATGGCACCGCAACCACCCGAAGACATGAACAATCAAGAACAACGCAAGGATGAACGTAATGAACAAACCAATACAGAACAGCGCGAGCTGGTCTGACACACTCAAAACTCGGAAGGCCCATCTCAATGCGCTGCTGAAGACCATCAACACAGGGCCGAGCAAAACCAATCCGATACAAACGCTAACCATCAACGCGATTAAATCGGAAATGGCGCATATTGAAAGCCAACTGAATCGCCGGAAATAGCGCTGAACTCGAGACCAGCACTAGCATCCAAACAAGCACGCATGACCCAACTAAAGAAGGGAAACAACATGTCTAAACTCGCAGAATACCGCCAGCTGGAAAAATACCTCGCTGAGCAGCTCCAGGCACTAGAAACACTCAAAGGTGATGATGGACTGAAAAAAGAAATCGAGTTCGAATCTAAGTTGCGCAAGCTGCTCGATCAATATGGGTTCAATCTGACGCACATCATCAGTCTGCTGGATCCACAAGCCACCGCACGTCGCCAATCATCAGTCCCTGCCGCCAGCACGCGCAAACCACGCGAACTGAAGGTTTACAGAAACCCCAACTCCGGTGAAGTTATCGAAACAAAGGGAGGGAACCATAAAACTTTGAAAGAGTGGAAGGCAAAGCACGGTGCAGACGTCGTCGCTCGATGGCAGGATAGGTAAGTCGGACCTAACTGACATCTGATTCACCTGAAAAAGGGTCTGCTAAGGCCCTTTTTGTGGATTACGAAACTTATAAATAAAGAAAAAATGGACCTTTACACTGCAGGATACTATCCACATCGCCTCGACGAAGCTAACCGCTGATCCACTCCTACAACAGACCTTTCATACAGCTGTGTTTCACCGCTTTTACAGTTCATTCCACTATGATCCGTCGTCAGCGATAGCCAGCCCCTATCAGCATACTGTTTTAAATGAAAATTCGCGCTTGTTCTGACGCAGTGCTCCACCGTCCGTCCGAAAGGATTCACGATCCGATGGCGCTTTGGGTCACACCATATACATTCACTGCATCCGCCGGCTTATTCCCGTTGGATAGGGCTTGAGCTTAAGAGATAGGTGTAAAGATTATGAAACGCGATTACCAACCTAATAATCATGATGCGTCATCAGAAGAAATAAATTTCGACCTCACGCGCATGAAAAAAGCTATCGAGGATGGCTTGCGTTTTCCTATGCCGGAGGGAATGAAGCGGGAAGAATTTCGGGAATGGATGCGCGAGAATGCCAAAAAATGCCGCAGTACACAGTAGAGTACTCACCACACTTCATTAGTATCTTTGATTCTCTATCGATTGCCGAAAAGGAATTGATTGAAGAATTCATTTTCCATTTCACAGAGCACGGCCTCAAATCCTTTCAAGGAAAAAAAAGCCCCACTGACAATGTTCCTCACGCGGATTTGAATCGGAAAGCTAAGATAGACTTCGCAAAAAGACATCGTCTCTGGCATGTACATATAGGATACACCCATTGGAATACTTGTAGAAATCCACTAGGCGGATATAAAACTTCTGAATACGTGGTGCATTTTCAAAAATTTAGTGAGCACCTCATAGCACTAGTAGATTACAACAGACATAACCCAATGCTTCAGCCGCGCCGGGAAAACCTTTTCAAGCGTCACTTATGATAAAACTAGTTCACCCACAAAACACAAACAAACAACTTCTCTAAATATGATCTGCCACTATACCTCGAAGAGTGAGTCGCAAATCATCAGAAAACTTAGTATAAAGCTCAATATAATTATGCTCATCAGCAGAGAACTGATTATGAACTAACGCATTTCTAAACGCATACAACTCTTCTAACTCAGCGTACACTTCCTCGCTGATAATCTTGCTCAACAACAGCATGCGACCGCATACCATCGGTGTTGGCTTTATTTCTTCGCCTTCCGCTTTAAGCTCTAAACCGATCATATCAAAAAGCCCATATAGCTCACCGAGAAGACTATTCCATGCTCGGAGAAATGCGCTAACGATCTCATTAGCACCACTCGCTACACTTTCTGCAACTTCTTCTTTCTGCTCCTCAGAGACATGGATACGATCAATATTGAGAATTGCTTTCACAAGCTTCTCTTTTACATCAGCAGAAAGCTTTAGTACTTCTTCATAGCTTTCTGGCGTAAGGAAGTTATTGTGCGCAACTACACATCGCAGGTCGTAGAGTTTCTTCCATCGAGAGTCTAAATAATCACTATTACAGTCGACAATGGGTGAAAAATAGCGTTCCCAATTTGACTGTGGGATCATTCCCATTAGCTCGGGAAAACTAAAATCTTGAATCCCTTTTGCCTTAGCAATCTTTAAAAACAACTTCTCTGAATTTACGGTGGAGTACTTCTTAAAAAGAAAATTCGACAACTGAATGAAATCGGCATCATAAAGGTAGCTTTGCGCTGCATTCTTCTTAGTTTTAAGCGATTCAGAAACCTCTTTCGGGACAGCGCTGCTTGCCCAAGAAACCCCTATACTGATCAACATAAACTTAGTAATAAGCTTACGCATCATATTCTCTAACTCATATATAATCGGGTAGGCCTTGAGGCATAACTCGGCACTCAAATCATCCCAAAGAACTTCTGGCGGTTTAACACTGACTTTTTGAAGCACCGTACGCACTAATTTTAATAATTTTTTGTAGCCTTCCAGATTTCCATCAATAGAACAGTTGAACTTCATGTGAAAATATACTTGTTCTCCATCTGCCACGACACCTCTCTGAACCGTGTACTCAAATTCAGAACCAGAATATGCAATTTTGCTATTCGACGTTTTAATGCTTCCATAAGCCTGCAACAATGAATTAAACGCTTCAACATCACTACAGAAATCTTCTTTAGTTTCGATAATTGCGAGATATTCAACTTTATAACTCATTATTCACAACCCCGAATGGTTCAAACATAAAACCACCTACCCAAACCAAAGAAATTCTCGACAGACTGCTTAAAGCAAAAAGACAAATCTCCATAATAAAAAAATTATACATCCCAGTCTCTCGCCCGCTTACTCCTATGCTTTTCTAACACGTCAATGAAACTCATATTAATTCGTATTGTGCTAATCAAAGCGCACACCTGAAGCCCGCTGATAAACAGCAATACGAACTGACACCCCTCAAAAACCCAGCCCTTTAAAGCAAAACTCATTTCCCCAAGAACCGACGTAACTAGCAGCAGCACAACCGCGATTATCATCGTTGTGGCAGACTGCACCACAACACTGATAATCTCTTTTAGTCTTAAAGTTTCCTCACCTCCACCTGAGAAATCGACATTAACCAAGTTTTCACCCTTTAAGGTTTTTAATACATTGGGGTAAAGGAACGCTATCCATATACTCATTATTGTAAATATTGCACCTGCTATAGCAACTAACACCCCCAATATAACTGGAACAGAACCGCCATCTAGTTCGATATGAAACAAAAGCATCAGGATCGGCGCTATCAGACATATCAGAAGTGCTTTCATACTTTCTTCCCAACAGCCGTCGAACTTGGCTCGTTCACGTCATCCGCAACGCTTCCCAAAGGCAAAAAAGTATCTCGGGCATCAGACACCACTTTATATAATTGATCGCAACTATACGCATCAATGGTAGGCGGAAGTACAACGCGCTCAACTATTCGATGCTGCTTTATGGAGACACCCTTATCATTCTCATCGATGAAAATCACATCGGCCCAGCCATTATCACTAAAATCTGAAGAATAACTAATCAACTCCTTCATCTGCTCAACAGAAGGCGTTGCCTCCAACATTATTTCCACTTTACGAACATCATTCTCATCTTTTTCTTTAGGAAAAAAACGGGCCATAAATAATTGAAAATAATTAAATATATCTATATTTGCTTTGTCTAAACCATTTTTTTCAGATATGAACGTTTTCATTTCTGCATCTTTTGCATCGTCACTCACGACGACCTCATTACGCAGAAGCATATACTTTGTCGACTCGCAGATCCGCTCCAAATATTCTTCACTTGTCTTGAAAATCTTAATACTTGTGGAAAATCGATAAAGCAAATTATACGTTTCCGGGCTAGCGGGCGTACTAAATACTATCCTGGTTTCGGAGTCGCCCGGCTGACGTGAATTATATCCGGGAAACTTCAGACGATATCTCACACAGTAATTCACCCACTTCTGCATAAGTTCGGAATCACACTTAGAATCGTCAAACTTCAACGATACGACAATATTTTTCTCAGGAACAATCCAGTAATAGCACGGATGCCCCCAAACATAATTTTCACCAGTACTCGATGCTCCATTTGTGATGTAGTTACCGGTAGGTTTCCCGTCCGCACCGAGCTCCAGCCCTCGGAACCCCCTTGTATCGGTAGGGTCGTGCTTCCACAACACAACCATAAATTCCCCATTAGGGAATTCTTTTATTTCTCGGCAATAACACATTACAGGATCATTATCGTCTTCGCCCTTGCTTGGCCAAGGTGCAGTTTCTTTGAAACCCCGGCCCTTCACCCAGGCTGCCAACGCTCGGAAAACGTCAACTGTTCCTAATCCGTGGTTTTTGGAAATAATATCGTCGCCCGTGGTTTTTCTCTGAACCCGGTAAAGACCACTTCGCTCGATATCAAAAAAATTCAAATATCCATAATTGTGTTCGCGTTTAAACTTTGACATTAAGATCCTTCTTCTCAGTTTTCCAACGTTAAAAATAAATTTCTGCAAAAATCAAAAGCTAATGTGGCTAAGCTAAGCAAACCTTTAAAACCGCCTAGAAACGAGCTGATTATATGCATTGCTTCACTAATCCTGAAAGAGCCAATTGGTTTATGTTGTCAGAAGTGAGCGTAGAACAGAAAGCCTCTGCATGAGGAATACGGAAATCAAAATTTACGGGGGAAGCAATTTTGTGACGGTTCGGCAGATTGAGGCTGTCGTCTCGGGGACAGAGAAACTGCGAATGGCCCTCTCCTTGGAGGAGTGCGACCGTAGATAGTCTTGGCCAAACCGGAGGCGAGCGTCGACGAATTCGTCAGGATGAAATCGAGTATCTGAATGATCAGCTTTAGCCCGTTTTAAGGAAAGTGTTACACCATTGTTCTCTGTTACACCGTAAGGGCAGCACAAAAATGCGTTGTGTAACGATTTTTTATCGTTATTTTTCAATGACTTAATTGTCTTCGTTACACCTGTAACACTAGTAACACGAAGTTGTTCAGGTATCTTGCCCCGCCCCCCATATAAAAGAGGCCCACCAGCGATCATAGCCCAGCAGAAACGGGGGGCCCCTGATGTGATGAGACACGTACGGGGTCGGAAACCCGCCGGACTTTGTTAGCGGACAGGTGCCCAGCCTAGTGAACAGGTGAACCGGGTGAACACACAGTTCACCAGTGCAATTGCACAAGATGATGGGAGGACGTCGGGGACCCTGAGCATTTCTGAATGACACGGGGCACGAAACCCGCGCGATCTTGGCGGTGGCTGATTTTTCTACATTGGTTGACAGGTTGACTCGGTTGACAGCCAAAGGTGTCCATAATCATCAACACAAAAGGCCATCGTTACCGATGCAGTAACGATGGCCTTTTTTCAGCAAAATTCTTTCGATTTCAATGCCTGAAATTTCAGTAACTTTGAAATCCTTCCACTAACACAGTCCGGCGGGTTTCCGACCCCGTACCAATGAACAAACGCCAGGGGCCCCAGCAACTTTCTGAAAACTTACGGGGATCCTAGACGTAGTTTTATCAGAGGAATGAAATCATCCAGTGCATCAGCGGGAACAACGAATCCAAGGTTCATCATAAGCTGAAGGGATGGGATTTTTTCTACGCCATCTTGTTCTAGGGATGTAGGGATCGCACGAGGTACCAATTTACCTTCAGCGTTGATCAACGGCCCACCCCATAACGTTCCAATGAGTTTGGCCCGAGTACCGGGTGTATACCCAGAGCCCGATCTGAATAGGCCATCTTCAAACAGGAATACGGGAGACCCACTTGAGCCGGGAAAACAAGCAGCATCAATTACGAATTGACGCTGTCCATTCCAACGCATAAAAGCATGAGATGCCGTTTGCCCTCGCCTTGCTATAGGGCGATTATTCACCTGATCCCAAAGTCCATTTGGATAACCAATCATCGCGATAGGCTCGATTGGGCGGACATGTGACTTCATATTCTCTTCAACATGCCAATTTCGATCTATGAATATATTCTTCACCCCGTAGCCTTCTTTGATAGCATTGAGTGTACGACCGAGAAGAATAATACACAGATCAACCGCAGGATCTGGATGAGACACAATCTCAAACCCTAAATTGGTAAACTCAACAAGGAGTCGTTCCTCCTCTGCCGCCTTACCATCTTCTCCAATTAAGCTCCCCTGCTTAATTATCTGAAATTCGGTTTTTAAGCGCGTAGCACCCTCAACAACATGCTTATTGGTGACTAAGGCAGCAACGAGCGTCATATTTCCATTTTCTGGATTTGGATAGTTAAAGCAATAGCAGTAACCCGTCCCTACGCTGCTCGACTTAGCCCCGTAAGACTCTAGACGCACGGTGCATAAAGATATTCTAGTTGCGGGATTAATTTCCATTTAGCGCCACCTCTAAAGCGTAATAGTTAAAAATCTTGATCCTGCCACGCCATATCCAAAACCGCGACCGATGGCGGTGTCACTTTTTCTTTCCAGGCACAAGAACTAAATGGCGCAACTCATTCACCTCAAGCCCGATACTTTTCGTAGAAGGACTAAGTACAATCCGCCCTAACGCAAAAACTGTGTAAAACCTGACAGTATCTGCAAGACTGAGAAGATCCTCAATGTACCGTTGCGACTTGTACCCCATCATTTGCTCAGACGATATGTATAAAAACACTGGCTTATCATCAATCTTATCTCGAAACTGTATCTTGAACCCTTTCCCATATCGCTTAGCCAAAAGGTCTCCACCACCCATTAATACACGATCTGTAGCACCTAATTTCGCGTATTTGATGTGCTGAAAGTACCAGCGCAAGGACACCTCCCCCTGGCCTTTAATCCGAAGCTTCAATGATCTGAATTCTTCATCATCAAGCTCTTTTTTGGCTTGCCGATAAGATTCAACTAAACGCTCGAAGTCACTAGTTTTGTTGTCTTTTGATGCACGAGCAGTTGTCGGTCTATCGGCGCTTCTATTCAATACAGTTCGCGCTTCAACTTGATCCGAGTCAGATATTTCATCGATGGCATCAGACGCTTTTGCCTCGAGCATGGGATCAAACGCATCGATATAATCATCGAGTTTAGACTTTGCCCTTCGTCGCCTAGCATCGTCCTCCGACTCCCCGCGAAGCCTCCCATCAGGACCTTCTTCATCGTGATCGATGATCCATTCGCAGGTATCGGCATGCGAATATCGGGGGTTCAAACTAAAGTGAGCGGCCTTGTGTGTGTCCTGAGGGTGCTTGTCATAATTCGTCGCTGTGATCTTGGCTCCTAGGGCTCGACAAGCTTCCTCAGAGCATAAAAAGTCAAAGCGAATGCGGGGGGGAGCCATTGAAAAAAAATCCCTCCTAGCCGCGAACACTGAAACCACGTTTCCAGTCTGGACGCAGTAAGCGCGCGTTATGCGCTTTTGAGTCATCATCTGTCGGCATTTCCATCTGCAATACTGGCCAGTAGGTTATGCCTGTCTTGCAGATTGATTCAACTCAACCCTATGTCAAAAGCATGTCAGGCTTGGCAGTCCTGTTGTCGGATGAACAGTAAGATCGTCGATAGTCCCGGCTGGCGTGTATCCCAATGTGTATCCCAAAAAAATATCAATGCAAGCACGTCCAGTAAAACCTAGGACTTTAGAGTCCGGTTCAAACGACCCCGGCCCACCAACTCTCAACGACAAAGCCCGCCAAGTGCGGGCTTTGTCGCATCTGGCCGTCCCATCCAGCCCCTACCGCCAAAAACCAATCCCTCCCCACACACCTCAATGCTCATGCCGATGATGCACATCCGGAAAATGCGCATGGCTATGCCGCATCGGCACATGCACATGCGAATGACTGTGCGGCTCCGCTCCATCCCATTCAAACCCATGCGTATGCTGGTGATGCTCGTCGTGTGTATGACGATGCTCATGCTCGAGCCGTTCGTGCTGATGCTCATGACTATGGTTTTCCATCAGATGAATCCATACCCCCACGGCCATCAACGCTGCAGCGAGCAGGAACATCAGCGATACCGACTCGCCCAGTAGCAGAATCGAGATCGCTGCGCCCAAAAACGGCGCGGTGGAAAAGTACGCGCCGGTGCGCGCACTGCCCAACCCGCGCAGGGCGAGGACGAACATCACCAGGCTGACGCCGTAACCGAGAAACCCGACCAGCAGGATGGGCACCAGCGAGTCGGCTGCGGGCAGTTGTTTGCCGATGAACAAGGCCAGGCCGCAGTTGACCACCCCCGCCACAAGACCTTTGCTGCCGGCGATAAACAGTGCATCCGAGGCAGAGACCTTACGCGTCAGGTTATTGTCGATGGCCCAGCAAAAGCAGGCGAAGGCGACGGCCAGCGGCCCTGTCCAGTCTCGCGCCGACACGGCCTCCTGCGGCCAGGACAACACGACCCCGCCGGCCACGATGGCGAGCATGCCGATCACGATTCGCCGATCGGCATTTTCCTTGAACACGACCCACGCCAGCAGTGCCGTGAGCACTGATTCCAGATTGAGCATCAATGACGCGCTCGCGCCGGACGTTCTGGTCAAACCGAACATCAACGCCACCGGTGCCAGCACACCGCCGAAGCCGATGGCTCCGACCAGCCACGGCCATTCGCCGGGGCCGAGTCCGGAACGCTGCCAGCCTCGATCGCGGGCAACACGCAGGACGGTCAAACCCAGACCGCTGCCCAGATAGAGCAGCCCGGCCGATAGAATCGGTGAAATCTGCACCCCCAACAGCTTGGCGAGTGGCGTACTGGCGCCAAACAATGCTGCCGCAACCAAAGCGTAGAGAACGCTCATATTCATGACGGATCACTCGCTCGGGCTGATGGAATACCGGTAATGAGCATGGCAGAACTCAGGTGAGCATTATGTGAACCGTTCCGCCCGCTGATCACATGCCTTGAAATGACTATCCGTGATCACCGCGACTGCCGTTTGGTTTTATCGCCACGCCCGCCTTCCCACATCGAACGTCCTAGGAAATTTCCCGCAACTCGCGTCGACTTCCATGAACTGGTGCACAGTTCCTCAGGGCGTTACGCTCCACGACCACTGCCAACCAGCGGACGGTCTGGCAGCCGCAATTGCAGTGAATGTTCACTCCACGGAGCTACGTCATGAAGAAAATCCCCCGCCTTTCGCTGGTTGGCCCGGCACCGTCCGATGCGCCAACGTCAAGCACCCAACCGCAATCGAATAGCAGCGCACACAGCGAAGCGCACAAACGGCGCCGTAGCGTGCCGCTCAATCAGCTCATCAGGGTGCGCGACGATGTCGATACCCTGACCCTGCTCACCCACGCCAGCGAGATCCTCGATTCCCTCGCGGCCATCAGCGCAAACTTTGCCGATGAGTTCGACGGCTCGAAACGCCATGTGGCGGTGGCCATGAAGCAATTGAGCGCACTGGCCGAGATCCTGATTTGTCGGGCACGGGACAATCTTGATCCGCAGAAACCACAGAACACTACCGGGCCTGAAACCCGCCA
>Ga0207655_1001791_pt1 | contig 18652 bp, 18 predicted proteins | sample KBSM44metaG_FD_184398 | JGI IMG/M metagenome (GOLD analysis project Ga0207655, IMG submission 184398) | Miscanthus rhizosphere microbial communities from Kellogg Biological Station, Michigan, USA - KBS M4-4 metaG (SPAdes) (version 2) | ecosystem: Host-associated > Plants > Roots > Rhizosphere >...
TCCTGGGTTTCGCCCGGGAAATCCAGCGGGTTGAGCCAATGCACATGCTCGCCTCGGGCACGCAGGGGCTCGCGGCTGGTGGCCAGCAGGCTCACTCGCGGGGCAGCCTCGCGGATCTGCTCGGCGATGACAGAAACGGCATCGATCAGGTGCTCGCAATTGTCGATCACCAGCACCCACTCCTGGGCCTGCAGATGCGCCAGCAGCACCACCATCGGGTCATCGACCTGCACCGGAATATCCAGCGAACCGGCCAGCGCAGAAGGCACCAGCAAGGCATCCTCGACCTGGGCCAGGTCCACGAAACGCACGCCGCCGGGACGCGTCGCGTGAATCCGGTGCCCGCCGCGTGAATCCGGTGCCCGACTTCAATCGCCAGGCTGGTCTTGCCGACCCCGCCTGCGCCGACGATGGTGAACAGCTTGGGCGTCTGCAAACGCTCGACGACCATCTGCACGTCGGTTTCGCGCCCGATCAATCGAGTGCGCGAAGGCAGGCTGCCCACCGTGCTGGAAAAGCGGCGCACAGGCACGGCTGCCACTGGCTGTTCCACCAGCGGCTGCTCGCCCTCGAATCGCTCGATAGGCGCGACGAAGGCGTAACCGACGCCCACCTGCGTGCTGATGTAGCGGGCACCCTCCTCGCCATCGCCGAGAATTCGCCGCAGGCCGGTCATGTGAAAGCGCAGGCTGCCTTCTTCCACGACCACATCCGGCCAGACTCTGTCGATCAGTTCGCGCTTGGACAACACCCGGCCCGGACGCTCGAGCAGCGCAATCAGCAGGTCCAGCGCCCGTCCACCGATCTCGACGGCAGCACCGTCGCGGGTCAGCAACCGCTTGCCCGGCGTCACGCAGAACGGGCCGAAGGCAAAGCGCAAGGCGAGGGATTCGTGCAGGTCGTCCAGGGCTGACTCCACGGGATCGTTGTCCGAAAATTGAGGGTAATGCCACCCGATGTTGAACGATGGGCGCACGCTTGAGCATGATAGGTGTTTTGGTACACCGATCAAGCGATCACGCCCGGCCTGTGCGCCGCGAAGCCAATCACACCAGGGTGACGGCCAGATCCAGCCCGTCGCGCATGGCCTTGGAATACGGACAGTTCTGCCGGGCAGCCTCGATAAGTTCGCTTGCCACCTCGCCCTCAAGTCCGGGCAATGACACCGCCAACCGTGCGCGCAGGAAAAAACCCTGCTCGCCATGCACCAGATCAACCTGGGCATCGACCGCCGTTTCGGCTGGAAAACCGATCCTGCGGGCATTGCACCCATGGCGCAGCGCACCGATGAAACTGGCCGACCAGCCAATGGCGAATAACTGTTCGGGGTTGGTTCCGGTGCCTGGAGCCCCCGGTGGCGAGAGTTTCAGATCGAGCCGGCCATCATGACTGCGGCCTTCACCATCACGGCCACCAGTGGTGTAGGTGTGGCCGGTGTAGAGAATCTTTTCAATACTGATCATTTGAGGGTCCGACAGGAACAGGCAGTTCAGACTGCGCGCAGGATCTTGCGCGGGGCACAGGTGGCAAGGGCGAGCGAAGCATCCACAGGATGGGCATCGTTGCGGTGCAGATAATCACGCAAGGTGCTGCGGGCGACCTCGATCAGCCAGGCACGGAACGGGTGCGCGGCGTCGTAGCTCTGGCGATGCCGGCAAAGCGCCGCAAACGCCTGATGCACCAGCGCTTCGAGGTCCTCCCGCCGCGCCCGGCCGGCCTGGACCTGCCCCTCATAAAACGCCGTGAGCAACGGCGCGACCGCGATGAACAACCGCTGCGTATCGCCCTGACCGCCCATGACGATCAACGCGCTCAACTCATCATTGCTCGGCCTTGCGCCCCCGCACACGCAGCTCTGGCGAATTTCTTCGGACATGATCGGCACTCTCATGATTGGCAACTCGCCATGGCACGTACAGCACCGCTGGGTGCGTTTACGTTGTGGGTGGCGAGGCTACAGAGTGAGGGGCGGGGTTGAATGCTGCCAGTTATCCGGTGTTAGCCCGTGTTAGGCGCGGGACCGTTGTGCACAGCGGCAGCAACGAGTCATTTAGACACATCGCGTGTGTCTGTTTACTGCCGCTTTGCGGCAGATCGCGGGCAAGCGCGCTCCTACGCCTTCGGCAGAATCAAAAGCGGATCGGGCAGGCTCGCGCGGATCGCCACTGCCCGAAGGGCGTAGGAGCGCGCTTGCCCGCGATCTGGCGCGCAGCGGCAGTAAGACCGGACACCCCGGCTGATCCAGACACCCCGCATGCATCACAACCCCAACTACGTCCCCCTCGGCTTCGCCCGCGCAGTCGGCTGCGCCACCAACGGATCATCCGGCCAGTAATGCTTGGGATACCGCCCCTTCAAATCCTTCTTCACCTCCTGATAGGTGTTCTTCCAGAAGCTCGCCAGATCCTGGGTCACCTGCACCGGCCTGCGCGCCGGAGACAGCAAATGCAGTTTGACGATCTGCCGGCCACCGGCGATGCGCGGGGTGTCGGCCAGGCCGAAGAGTTCCTGCAGGCGCACCGCCAGGATCGGCGGATGTTCGCTGTAGTCCAGGCGCACGGAAGAGCCGGACGGCACGCTCAAGTGGTGCGGAGCCTGTTCTTCCAGACGCTGCGGCAGCGGCCAGGCCAGCAGGTTATGCAGGATCGAGGACAGGTCGAGATTGGCGAAATGACTCAGCCGAGTGACCTTGCCCAGATAAGGCAGCAGCCAGTGCTCCAGTTGATCGAGCAGCGCCGCATTGCCCACATCCGGCCATTCGCTGGCGGCGTTCTTTTCCAGGTCCAGCCCGCGCAGCAGCCCTACCCGCGCCTGCCACTGACGCAACTCCGGGGTCCAGGGCAAAAGCTCCAGCCCCTTGCGCCGCACCAGCGCCAGCAATGCCTGCCCACGGGCCGAATCGTCCAGACCGGTCAGCGGCTCGCGGCTGACGATCAATTCGCCCACCTTGCGCTGGCGCTCGGCACGAAACACCCCTTCACGCTCGTCCCAGTCCAGTTGATCGACCTGGCTGACCTGCTCGGCCAGCACCGAATCGAACAGCGCCGGATCAAAATCCGCGGCCAGATAGATGCGCTCCTCGCGCTGGCCCTGACGACTGCCCAGATCAGCGATGACCAGCCACGGCTCTTTCATCAGCGCATCGGGCTCGGCGAACAACGCCGCCCGACCATTGGCCAGACGATACTCCGCACCGCCCGCCCGACGCTGCTGGGCGACACGGTCCGGATAAGCCAGCGCCAGCAACGCCCCCAGCCAACGGGGATGATCGGGATCGGCCACGGCCTGCTTCGGCCCGCCTCGCAAATAACCGCGATACTGACGGGACAGTTGCCGGGCGCGCTGAACCCCACCGTGGGCGCCACGGCCCGCACGCTCGGTGCCGGCCAGCAGCGTCAGGCGGCTGTGCAAGTCAGCGCCCGCGCCTCGCAAGATGTCACGCTCGCCCAGCAAGGCGGCGACGTCGCAGGCCAGCGGACCTAACCCCAGTTCCCCAGTTCCTGGCCGCGCAGCAACAGATGGGCGATGCGAGGATGCGCAGGCAGCTCAGACATGGCTTGGCCGTGGCGGGTCAATTTTTCGCCTTCCAGCGCACCCAGACGCCCAAGTAAGTCGCGCGCCTGTGCGTAAGCGGCAACCGGCGGCATATCAAGCCAGACTAATTGCTCAGGCGACATTCCCCAACGGCTCAGTTGGAGTGCCAGGCCGGCAAGGTCAGCCTGGGTAATCTCCGCAGTGCTGAAGGCACTGAGTTGTTCGTGTTGCTCCTGCGACCACAATCGATAACAGGCCCCTGCCTCCAATCGCCCAGCCCGCCCCGCCCGCTGTGTAGCGCTCGCCCGGGAAATACGCTGAGTATCGAGACGGGTCATTCCACTGCGCGGATCGAAGCGGGGTACGCGCTCAAGACCAGCGTCTACGACTACTCTCACACCTTCGATGGTCAGACTGGTTTCGGCGATGTTGGTGGCCAGTACCAACTTGCGTCTGCCTTCAGGCGCGGGATCAATCGCAGCACGCTGTGCACTGAGGTCGAGTTCGCCGTGCAATGGACATAGGAGTATGTCTTTTCGCTCGCCGAGGATATCTGCCAGTTGCCGACTGACTCTTTGAATTTCGGCTTGCCCTGGTAGAAAAACGAGGATGCTACCGCTCTGCTCTTCGAGCGCATCCAGACATGCCTGGACCACCCTCGGCTCGATGTGCTCACCAGGCTGGTAAGGGCGCCCCCAGAGAGTCGACACGGGGTACATCCTGCCTTCACTCGTGATAATCGGTGCATCTTCCAGCAACTGTGAAAGCCGCTCACCTTCCAGCGTTGCTGACATCACGAGAATCTTCAGGGGCTGCTCATCACGTAGCAATTCACGACCATTGAGAGTGAGTGCCAAAGCAAGATCTGCATCCAGATTTCGCGAGTGGAACTCATCAAAAATAACCAGCCCAACGCCTTCAAGAGCCGGATCATCCTGAAGGCGACGCGCCAAAATTCCTTCAGTGACTACTTCAATCCGAGTGTTCGGACCAACGCGGCTTTCTAGACGAATACGATACCCAACGGTTTCACCAACCTTCTCCCCCAGCTCACTGGCCAGTCTTTCTGCGGCAGCACGGGCAGCTAATCGGCGAGGCTCAAGCATCAGGATGGATTGCTCACCAAGCCACTCTTCACCAAGGACGGCCAATGGAACGCGAGTAGTCTTGCCGGCACCGGGGGGTGCTTGGAGTACAACCTCGTTACGGGCATTTAACGCTTGGAGAAGTGCCGGCATGACGGCGTCGATTGGCAAAGAACTCATAGTGACTCCTGGACAGAATGAGCAGTATAACGGGCGAATGAGTACGACCGATTCAGGAAGTACTGACCGCCAAACCGGCACTGACATACGTCTCGGTGTCTGATCGATGAGGTTGCCTTAATCGTGGAAACGTTTTCCGCCGCGGGCTACGCAAAGAAAAGTCTGGGGCACTGTCGAAAGTGAAAGGCACACTTCACTTTTTAAAAGTTCGCCGCACTGCCACACACTTGATTTCCACCAACAGCCCCGGGTGCGCCAGCTCACTGACGCCGATACAGGTCCAGGCGCAAAGGCCTCTGGGGAATATCCGATTCTTCACTTCGCGAAACACCGCCATATGCTTCGACATATCCACATGATAAGTGGTCATGTCGACCACGTCCTCGAAGCTGCAGCCGCCAGCGGCCAGCACGCACGCCAGGTTTTCCCAGGCGCTGATGAACTGCTGCTCGGGGTCCCGAATTACTTCCAGATCAGCAGTCCTGCCTACCTGGCCAGCACAGTACAGGGTGTCGCCGATCTTGACAGCGGGGGCGTAACCCGCGCGTTCGACCACGGACTTCATGGCATCTGGAATGATGATTTCACGGTCAGACATTATGGGTCTCCTGAATAGGTGATTGGCGGTGCCTGGCGAGCACAGCGGATTCAATACGGTGGGGCAACATCCGTTGACGAATCACATAAGCCCGAATTGGCGACGAAGTGACCAGGCCCTACCTCCAGATAGCTGACGTCAGGTGCCTGATAGTCAATGTCATAAATCCTGCTCGGCACGACTTCTTCCATCAGGCTGAACGGTTTCCTGGGGGCGTCCAGATCAGCAGAAGGTACGGCGCTCAATAATTTCTGGGTGTAGGCATGATGCGGATTTTCAAACACTGAGCGACGCGGGCCAATTTCGACGATACGGCCGTGGTACATCACCCCCACCCGATGACTGACCCGCTCAACCACCGCAAGGTCATGGGAGATGAATAGAAATGAGATTCCCATATCACGCTGCAAATCCTGCATGAGATTGATCACTTGTGCCTGTATGGACACGTCCAGAGCCGACACCGCTTCATCGGCAATGATCAACTTGGGGGATAGCGTCAGCGCGCGAGCGATGCAAATCCGCTGCCTCTGTCCTCCGGAAAACTCGTGTGGGTAACGTTGCGCCTGTTCAGCAGAAAGCCCAACTCGCTCCAACAGGTTTCGAACTTGCTTGCGCGCTTCGGTGCCACGGGCAATGTCATGTACATACAGCGGCTCTAGAAGACTGTCCTCGATCGTCAGGCGCGGGTTGAGGGATGCATAAGGGTCTTGAAAGACCATTTGAATGTCGCGACGCAGCGTCTTCAAACCACTCTTGTTCAATGACGCAAGGTTTTTACCGCCGAAGACAATATCCCCTCCCTGTATCGGCATCAGACCGGCGATTGCGCGAGCGCTGGTAGATTTGCCACATCCGGATTCGCCCACCAGAGCCAGTGTCTCACCTGAGTAAATATCAAAGTCGATGGCTTCGACGGCATGGACCCGGCGTCTGACCTTTCCGAGAAGACCGCCCTTGAGGTCATATCGAATGGATAACGACTTTACGCTGAGAATGGGTGGGTGGTCGTAGGCAGGAGCAACGTTACTGGCTGTGGCTGATCCCGGTGAGGACTCAGCGGGTTTATCATCGATCAGCGGAAATTTTGCGGGCAAACAAGTACCGTGCATAGAGCCAATTCTAGGAACCGCAGCCAGCAATGAACGGGTATAGGGTTGCCGGGGGGACTGGAGAATAGCCTTGGCTGGACCCTGCTCGACGGTCTCGCCTTTTTTCATCACCATCACCTGGTCTGCGACCTCCGCCACAACGCCCATATCGTGCGTGATAAAAATCACGCCCATCGCCAGGCTGCTTTGCAGTTCCTTGATGATGCGCAGAATCTGCGCCTGGACTGTTACGTCCAGAGCGGTTGTCGGCTCATCGGCGATCAGCAATGCGGGTTCACAAACCAGCGACATGGCAATCATGACGCGCTGGCGCATCCCGCCAGAAAGCTCATGGGGAAACCTGTTCATGATCTGCTTCGCATCAGGAATGCGCACCAGATCGAGCATGCGTAACGCCTGGGCTTGCGCTTCTGCACGACTGCAATGCTTATGCAGAATAATGGCCTCAGTGAGTTGAGAGCTGATCTTGAAGACCGGGTTCAGCGAGGTCATTGGTTCCTGAAAGATCATCGACATCGACGAACCTCTGAGATGACGCATCACAGACTCGGGAGCTGAGACCAGGTCGATCATTTTGTCGTCCTTGGTTTGCAACTCCATCGACCCTGAAAGAACCCGCCCCCCGGCACGCTTGATCAGGCCCATCATTGCCATTGAAGTCACGGATTTTCCGGAGCCCGACTCGCCTACGATAGCGAGCGTCTGACCACGCATCACCTCGAATGAAACGTCACGTACAACCGGCGACTCGCTCCCCCTGGCGCCGAACCCAATACTCAGATTCTTAACACGAGCTACCAAATTCTGGTTCATGGGAGGCTCCTTCAATCGACAATTTTCGAAATGGCGGCGTCGAGGTCGGCCCGAGACTGGGCGACCTTGCGCCGATGCAGGGCAACCCACTCGCAATCTTGCTGAAGCTCTTTTCGCGCAATCGACAACAACCTCTTGATTTCGCCGGGGCCTACTCCACCCGCAGAGATTCGAGTTTCGACAAACCGACGCGGACTCAACGAATCGCGGACCTGCGCATCCGAGTAATGGAGCGCTGAACCAATAGTTTCCATAGCCGCTTGATCCAGTGCCGCCCCCGTCACCGTCCCGGGCGATACACCGGCGAGCAAGCTGTTACGAACCAGGCGCGCCACCACGTGGTGAACCTGACGGAACGAGATACCTTTATCTCGAACGATAACGTCGGCCAGATTGCTCGCAGTACACCAACTCCCCGACAAGAGAGCCGACATCCGGTCCTCATGCACGATCAGCGTTTCGATGATCCCAGTGAACAGGTCGAGCATTCCCTCTGTAGTCGCAAGGGCATCGTGTATCAACGGCAAGTCGCGCATTGCCTGATCGCCGGTCCCTTCGGATCTGAAAGTCGCCAACGCCGTGCCAAGCCAGGTAACGGACCCGCCGGCGGCCTTCTTGATCGTTTCCAGACCACTGGGATTTTTCTTCTGCGGAAAGATGCTGCTGGTACCGCAGTAACCGTCGTGACTCTCTACCGTCCCGAATTCGACACTCGACCAGATGTGCAAATCGGTAGCAAGATCATTCAAATCAGCCATGACAAATGACAGAGCGCCAATCGTCTCCGCCGCGTACCACGCTTCCCTGCCCAGCTTGGAGTTTTCCACAAGACTATCGAAACCCAGCAAATGCGTCGTACGCGCACGGTCCAAAGGCCAAGAAGTACCGGCCAGCCCCACGGCTCCCAGAGGATTCCTGTTGACTCTGCTATAGGCCTGCACCAGGCGGCTGAAACTATCGTGCAGCCTTGAAGTGAAACTCAGCAGATAGTGACCAAAAACCCATGGCTGAGCGTGCTGCATATGTGTATAGCCCGGCATGATGGTGCTCGAGTACTGCGCCGCCTTCTGGATCAGAGCCACCTGAAATTCATTGATACGGTCGAGCACGGCAAGAATGCGCTTGCGATCGTAAAGACGACGGACCGTCGCTCCTTGGTCGATACGACTGCGGCCTGTGTGCATTTGCCCTGCCGAATCTTCGCCAATTCTGGAGAACAGGTACGATTCAACCTGGAGTAGAAAGCTGCCTTTCTTCACATCGAACGGGAAGTCTGATGGAGACATTGTTCGTATATGCCGCAGCTCCGCCAGGATGGCTTGCCCTACGGATTCAGAAAGGATTTTCTGCTCGACGAGCATGACGGTATGAGCCAGGTCGACTTCAACGAATTCATTGAATTGTCGTTTCTCGGTTTCAAGAGCAGGAATGTCATGGTATTTGACCATGCGCTCGGCAGGAGGGGCACTAAGACGAGCATCGGTCAACAGGGCTTCGTTGGCATTTACATTCGACATTTAAATCACCGGTCAATGAGTTCTACATTCTTGAAATCGATGGTCCCTTCATAATCAACATCAAGACCATTCAAACCTTTGCGCACGCCAACAACTTGCTCCTGGTCAAAAAGAGGCAGATTGTCTGCATCCTGCTCCCAAAGGATCTGTTGTATCTGGCCGTAATAAGACATGCGCTTTTTTTCATCCAGCTCACGAGAGGCAAGCTGGAGATAGCTGTCTACATCGGGATTGCTATACCCAGTTAGATTCTGTGCATCTCCCGTGGACAACTTCCGACGCAAGCGGATGTCAGCATCAGAAATGCCTGTGCCAAGCAACCACATATTTGCGTCATTCGTCCCTTTACCTGTTCCTTTTCCGGGCTCGGGGCGGTACAGGTTTTTTTGGTATGTGGCCCATTCCCACACCTTGAATTCGGTCTTGAGCCCTACGGCATTGAGATAACCTTGAACAACTTCGGCGACTTGTCGATCCTTGGTATAACGGCCCGCCGGCGTCCACATGACAATGGTCCCTGGATAACCTCCGGGATAGACTTCATCAATGATTTTCCTCGCGGCTTCAGGATCGTACTTGACCGGAGCGAATGCTTGTCGTGCCTGGGTACCTTCAGGGAATGGACCTGTAGGCACCTTTCCATAGCCAAGCAGAACCTTGTTCACCAGTGCCTGACGATCGATTGCCATACTGACTGCACGACGGATACGCGGGTCATCGAATGGCGGTTTTGTCAGGTTCATCTCAAAGAAGATCTGAAATGTACTTGGCACTCGGATCAACGTGGATTTTTTGAGTAGTGTCAACTCAATCGCGGCTTCTGGCGACAAATTGGCCGCGACGTCAGCATTGTTTGTCCGAAGTTCAATGACTCGAGAAGAATCCTCTCTCACTGGGCGGAATACAATTTTTGAAGGTTTACCGGGTTGCCCATAAAAAGTGGTGTTCTTTTCAAGGACGGCCTGGTCATTGGGTATCCAGCTATCAAAAATGTAGGGCCCAGTACCCACAGGATGATGCCCATAGGTTCGACCGTATTTAGCGACCGCTGCGGGGCTGTTCATTGACGAGGATTCCCTTGCCAGCAATTCCAGCATGGTGGGGGAAGGGTTTTTTGTCGTAATCTGAACCTGATACGGCGACACGACTTCCACCGACAGAATATCCGCATAGAAAGAACGATGCGGAGATCCCAATTCAGGGTTACGAATTCTATCCAGATTGAATTTCACAGCCTCAGCATTGAAATCCGTACCGTCGTGAAATTTAATGCCTTGCTTCAACACGAACGTCCATCGCTTTCCATCTTCTGTTCTCGACCATGACGCTGCCAAATCAGGTACGAAATTTGAGCGATCTTTTCCACCCCAGGCGATCAACCTGTTGAATACGTGATCAATTACATTATAAGAAGGTACGCTGCGCGAAACGGCAGGGTCCAGCGTATCGATGTCAGAGCCTTGGACAAACGTTATCTGCCCCGCCTCTTTAGCATATACAACAGTCGGCAAACTGGCCGACAGCCCCAGGATGCCTAGAACAGTAAAACTGCGTATGAGTACTGCCCGAAAGTTTAAGCGTCCCATCACATCGTCTCGCTCTATTATTTTGTGGAACTCATCAGCGGTTACCGTCTTGATTTGAATCAAGCGTTTCGCGATTTCGGGTCGATATAATCCCGTAGCGCATCGCCAACAATGTTGAAGCTCAATATGGTCAGGACCAGGGCGCAACCAGGCGCGAGCAAGACATACGGATGGGTAGTCAGTAACGGCCGGGACTCGGCAATCATCGAACCCCACTCCGGCGTTGGCGGCGGTGGGCCAAGTCCCAGGAAGCTCAGCCCGGAACCAATCAGGATGGCTTCAGCCAGCGATACGGTTGCCTGAATAATGACCAGCGAGCCAATGTTGGGCAGAATGTGCACCAGTAACAATCGCAGATCACCGACACCGATCGATTTCGAGGCGAGTACAAACTCGCGGTTTCTCAGGGCGATCACCGGCCCTGCAAAAAACCGGACATAGATAGGAATGGTCGAGATGGCAATAGCCAGTGTCAGGCTCAGGATGCTGTTTCCGGCGACGGTAATAATCAGAATCGCTACCAACGTCCTGGGGAACGCGATCATGGAATCCATGATCCGCATGACCAGACTGGCAAGGGTGCCGTTGTAATACCCGCAAGCTGCGCCTACTGAAACGCCGACCAGCAACGCGATAGCGACACTGGATACTGCCACAGTGAGTGTGATGCGAGCGCCCCACAGGACTCTTCCTAACAAGTCCCGGCCCATTTGATCCGTACCAAGTAAAGAGTCAGTGCCCGGACCGATCAGTGACCTGGAGAGGTTGATTTTTGTCACCGAATCCCAATCAAACAGAAAAGGTGCACATAACGCAGCTGCGATCATTGCCAGGATGACAATGAATGCACCAAGCGCAAACCAACGTTTATTGGATATGAGAAAACCCACAAAGCCCGGCCCGCGCTTTTTCGGCAGATACATATCAGCCTCAGTTGTAGGTGATGCGAGGATCGAGGATGCCATATACGAGGTCCACCATTAAATTTATGATTACTACCAAGGCCGCAAACACAAGGACAGTGCCCTGGACGACATAAATGTCTCGAGCCATGATTGCATCGATCAGAAAACGCCCCATCCCTGGCCAGGCAAATACGGTTTCGACAATAACGGCCCCTCCCAGGAGTCGGCCAAAATCCATCCCAAATACGGTAACCAGTGGAATGGACGCGTTAGAAAGTGCGTGCTTGATAACGACTTTGTAGCCAGGCACACCCTTCGCGTAGGCGGTACGAATGTAATCTTCTTTCAGTACGTCCATCATTGTGGATCGAGCGAGCCTCGAAAAAGTTGCAACATACGGCAAGCCCAGAGTCACCGCCGGCAATATCAAGTGCTGCCACCCGCCCCTTCCGGTCGGTGGTAACCAGCCTAAGCTGGCCGAAAAGATCGACATCAATATAAGGCCAAGAAAAAATCCGGGAACTGATATGCCTAGAACCGCGAAGGTGGTGAGCGAACCATCTAGAAACCCTCGAGGCCTTAGTGCCGCGACAATACCCAATGGAACACCAATCACGACGGCGAGCAGCATCCCGGCAGCGGTCAATTCAATAGTCGCCGGGAGCGTTCTTGCAATGCCTTCAAGCACCGGAGTGAATGTCTGGAACGACTCACCGAAATCGCCGCTGACAATTTTCTTTACATAGATAAAGTATTGAGTAACGAGTGGTTGATCCAGCCCATAGTTTTGCCGTATCTGCGCAACGTCTTCGGCTGTCGCATCAGGTCCCGCAGCCAGTTGAGCCGGATCGCCAGGAATAAAATGCATCACCAGGAATACCACGATGGATACTCCGAATAACATTGGTAGCAGGAGTAGTAACCTGCGCAAGGTATAGTTCAGCACGAGTTGTCCTCTTTTTATTTTGCGTCAGCACCGCTTGGCACTATTGCGAAGTCAGGCTGTTCAATAAAACAACGCAAATAGATCATCGCTCTGTCACATGCCTACCGCAAACCGGTAACATGTTGGACGCGCATAACAAAATGTTATACGTTTAGCCAAAGCCTTCTCCCATACCGCTCGAGCGCCACGATGAAGCTGAATCCTCGCCAACTGGAAGCCTTTCGGGCAGTCATGCTCACTGGCAGCATGACCATCGCCGCCGAAGCCCTACAGATAACCCAACCCGCTGTCAGCAGGCTCATACGCGATCTCGAAATCGTACTGTCGCTTCGACTGTTCCGCCGAGAAGGCAATCGCCTTATTCCGGGCGCGGAAGCTCAGCTCCTATACGCCGAAGTCGACAAGTTTTATCAGGGTATCGAACGCATCGAGCGCGTTGCGGAAGACCTGGTGACGCTACGCACAGGCACATTGAGAATTGGCTCAATGAGCACGCTCGGTTTAAGTGTCGTGGCTGAGGGCGTATGTCGTTTCGCCCGAAAACATCCCGATGTCAGAACGTCTCTGGACGTTCGCAACTCGTTGGGCATCATGGAGCTGACGTCGGCGAATCAGATCGATATCGGTTTTGTCCAGGTACCGTCAGGGGAGTATCCGGGAATTCAGTCGATCCCCCTGCCCCCGATCAATGCCGTCTGTGTCATGCCTTGTGACGATGTATTGGCGAGCAAAGAGGTGGTGACACTTGAAGATTTGAATGATCGCCGTTTGATCTCACTGAACACCAATAATCCGTTACAGCGCCGCATCACTACAGCGATGGAAGCGCGCGGTGTCGTCAGCCAGTCCTGCGTCGAAACCACCGCCGCTCACTCCGCCTGCGGCCTGGTTTCCGGTGGTCTCGGGCTCACCGTCTGCGATCCCTTTACGGCCTCCTACTCGAAATACCCAGGGATTACCTTCAGAAAACTGGATGAAAATATTCCCTTCGAGATTTCTATCGTATTCCCCAGCCACCAGCAACGTTCCAAGCTGGCTTCGGATTTCATGCAGATTATGGAAAACATCTTCAAATCGGAGTTTATGTCCATGATTCCCCGTTCGGCGTATTAAGCGGGTCGCCCGGGCGCAGGCAGGACGGCATCAATGGGCAGGGAATTCATGAGGGCTCCAGAAACGGACCGCCGATCATGCGGGCGCACCACGCAGCTTTGTTTGCCGCGACACAGAACCGTCCTACAACTTGGATAGTCTTAATGATTAGGCGTTTGCCTTGTATAGTTGCGACTTCCTCTGAGGAGATTTCCATGCGCATTCCTTCGCGTTTGATTGGCACCGTTCTGATCGGCAGCCTGCTGGCTCAACTGACTGCCTGCGGCAGTATTTTCTACCCTGAACGTCGCGGCCAGATTCAAGGCAGCGGCAGGATGGACCCGGCCATCGTGGTGCTCGACGCCATTGGCCTTCTGTTCTACATCATCCCTGGCGTGATCGCGTTCGCGGTGGACTTCGCCACTGGCGCGATCTACCTGCCCGGCGGCAAGCACGCGCAGATCGATCCGCAGAAACTGCAGCCTGCCGTGCGCACTGACGGCACGGTGGACAACGCCAAGCTGCAGGCGATCATCCAGACCGAACTGGGCCGCAGCCTGCCGCTGGACGATCCGCGCCTGATCCAGCACAAGGGCAGCACGCAGCAACTGGCCTCGCTGGGCCTTGTGCCGTCGGCCTGATATTTCGCAGTTGTCACTCAAGGAAGTGCCATGAGCAGCAGCCCTGAACACGCCCGGTTATTGCGTCTGGCGACGCGGGCATCGCTGGCGGTGGCCAGTGTCCTTATCATCGCCAAGGCGGTGGCCTGGTGGATGAGCGGCTCGGTCAGCCTGCTGGCGGGTCTGACCGATTCGCTGCTCGATGGCGCGGCGTCGTTTCTGAATCTTCTGGCCGTGCACTATGCGCTGCGCCCCGCCGATGACGACCACCGCTACGGCCACGGCAAGGCCGAGGCGTTGTCGGGCATGGCCCAGGCGCTGTTCATTGCGGTCAGTGCCTTTCTGATCGGCTTTCAGGCCATCGAGCGCATCCAGCATCCGCAGGCCTTGAGCGCTCCGGGGCTTGGCATGCTGGTGATGGTGCTGTCGATAGCTCTGACCGTTGGCCTGCTGATGTTGCAGCACAAGGTGGTGAAGGAAACCGGCTCGGCGGCCATTCGCGCCGATTCGCTGCACTACCGTTCGGACTTGCTGCTCAACGTCAGCATCATGATTGCGCTGGGCCTGGCCTATTTCGGTTACGACCAGTTGGACGCATATTTCGGTTTGGCGATTGCGTTCTACATCCTGTGGAGTGCGATCTCGATTGCCCGGGAAACGGTGTCGGTGCTGATGGATGCCGAGCTTGAACCGGGCGTCAGCGCTCGCATGCAGGAACTGGCGCAGGCGGTGCCCGGTGTACTAGGCGCCCACGACCTGCGCACCCGGGTGTCGGGCAACCACTGGTTCGTGCAACTGCATCTGGAATTGCCGGGGACGCTGACGCTGTTGGTGGCCCACGATCTGTGCGAGCAGGCGGAACGGGCAATCATGGCCGAATTCCCGAAGGCCGAAGTGCTGGTGCACGCCGATCCTCAGGAAGTGGTGAAGCGGGCCAATAGCCCGGTGCTGAACTGACCCCTGACCGTAGCAGCCCGGCCGGGCGGCGCTCCGCTTGCCGGCGGGAGCGGCGTATCAGACACCTCAATGGTGACTGACATACCGCTCCCGCCGGCAAGCCGTGCTGCTACGGGGGGAATGCGTTAGTTCTACTGCTGGACGCTGTATCCCCGGCTTGCATAACAGCTGGCCATCGCCTGGCGGTAGATCCCCAGCACCTCCGGCGCCGGCTGGTAGGTCGCTGCTGCCGGGTCGAAATTACTCTGCTGCACCGCATAGCGATAACAGTCGTAGCGATCCTGCTCGACTTGCTGCTGGGTCTGCCCGTTGGCCGGGTAGGCGATCACGTCGTAGGGGTTGTCGGGTTGCTGCGCCGGCTGTGGCAGCGACTCGGGGGTGTAAATCGGTTCCACGCCCTGGGGCGGTTCAGCCACGATGTATTCCTGAGTGCTCTGCTCGTAGGTGTAGTAGGTGCCCGCCGCCACGAAGAACAGCGCGCTGCCCAGCCAGACCTGCTGCGCATAATCGGGCAGGTAGCGCACACGGACGCCACGGGGCGGCGCGACCACGACATAGCGCGGGCCCTGCGGGCGATACCAGTAACCACCCGAATAGAAGTAGTCATTGCCGCGATACGGAACGCGCGAATAGCCGCCCGGCATACGATCTATCTGGTAGCCGGGGCGGTAGCGCGGACCTGAGCCCCAGCCGTCGCCATGAACGCCCGGTGGATGGCCGCCCTGCCAATTGCCGTTGCCTGGGCGATTGTCACCACCGCGCCACGGGTTGTTGTGATCGTTGGGGTTGTCACGGTAAAAGCCCTGGCGCGGCTGCTGGGTCTGCACCACGGTGTCCGGGCGGCTCTGGATCGGCAGGTTGTTCTGACGGTCCTGCAACTGGCGCTGCTGCAACTGCTGTTGCTGCTGGCGTTGCTGTTGCTCAAGCTGCTGCTGGCGCTGGTCCTGCTGGGCCTGATTCATGCGCTGCTGGTTGCGCTCGCGTTCCTGCTGCTGGCGCTGTTGATCGAAGCGCTGCTGCTGGTTCTGCTGGATCTGCCGTTGCTGCTGCAACTGCTCTTGCTGGCGTTGTTGCTGGTACTGCTGCTGTTGCTGCTGGCGTTGTTGTTGCTGCTGTTGCTGCTGCTCGCGCTGCTGATTCTGCTGTCTATCCTCATTGAAGCTGCGTTGCTGGTTCTGTTGCTGCTGACGCTGCATGTCGAAACCGTGCTGACGCTGTTCATTGCGCTGTTGTTGCTGCTGCTGATTGTTATCGTCGGCCAACACCTGAGCGCTGACACTCAAGGCCAAGAGACTGACACCTGCCAAACGCCAGATGCACGTGTTCATGCTTTCCTCACTGCGGCGCGGATACCTGTTAATAGGACTGCATTCTGGGTGCGCCGTTCGCCGCACTCTATCAGCGTCGCCATCGAAACTGTAGGAGCGCGCTTGCCCGCGACGGCGGTGTGTCAGCGAAGCGTGTGTGTCTGACACACCCCCGTCGCGGGCAAGCGCTCCTACGGTCAATGGATAAATCGCGGGCATAAAAAAAGAGGGCTCGATGGCCCTCTCTTGAATGCTTCGTCCTGGCACGACGCTTTTGACGCCGGCTCACCTCGCATCGTCTTCTGGACAGTGCGTAGCCCGGTGGCCTGGTCAACCCTGTTGGGCTGGAGGCCGCGGCTGGCCTGATTCGGCGGGCCGCGCTGGACGCTAATGTCCGGGCAGTGATTCTGGGTAAAAGAATAGGCTTTGGCGCACAGCACAGGATTGCGAATGTTGCTGATGAAAACATCACTTGCGCAATTTTTCACTTCGGATGAATAATTCAGCGCAATAGATACATTAAAGGGACCTAAGATGAGCAAGCTCGACAGATACGACCTGAGCATTCTGGCCGAATTGCAACGTGACGCGCGCATCTCCAATCAGGAGCTGGCCGAACGCATCGGCCTGTCGCCCTCGCCCTGCTCGCGGCGGGTGAAGCAGCTTGAGGATGACGGCTATATTGTGCGCCAGGTGGCCTTGCTCGATCGCAAGAAGCTGGGGCTGAGCCTGACCGCCTATGTGCTGATCGGCATGGACCGGCACACCCCGGACCGCTTCGAGAACTTCGAGCAGCACATCCGCAACCTGCCGCAGGTGCTGGAGTGCAGCCTGGTCACCGGGATCGACGCCGATTATCAGCTAAAAGTCGTGGTCCCGGACATGGACCATTATCAGAAATTCCTGCTGGGCCATTTGACCCGTATCGACGGCGTGACCAGTGTGCGTTCGAGCTTCGTGCTCAACCAGGTGCTGGCAAGTACTGAACTGCCGTTGGTGCACCTGCGCAGCTGATCGTCGCTGCACGCCCTATACTCGCAAGCCCCCGTTTGCAGGAGAAGCCCCATGGAACCCGAGATGTTCGAAGAGTGGATGATGACCATCCTGGTCACCGTGCTGATCGCGTTCATGGGTTTCATCGTCTGGGATTTGGCGAAGAAGTCCAAGGCCGGTCGCTTCGGCACCATGATCCTGTTCGGCGTGCTGGGCCTGGGGGTGCTGGCGTTTGTGATCAAGAGCGTGGTGATTGCTTACATTGAGCAGCATGGCTGATTGACCCAAATACCCCGCTGTAGGAGCGCGCTTGCCCGCGACCGCCGTGGGCCAGTTGGCATCGATGCGTCAGACGCACCGCGGTCGCGGGCAAGCGCGCTCCTACAAGTGGGCAGGCAGCTACAACTTCGCAGGCACTTCCCGCCACTGTCCCTGATCCAGCCCCTCAATGCTCCAGTCGCCAATCCTCACGCGCACCAGCCGCAGCGTCGGCAACCCCACCGCCGCGGTCATGCGCCGCACTTGGCGGTTGCGCCCTTCCTTGATGATCAGCTCCAGCCAACTGGTCGGCACGCTCTTGCGAAACCGCACCGGCGGATTGCGCGGCCACAAGTCCGGCTCGTCGAGCTGACGGGCCTCGGCAGGCAGCGTCGGCCCGTCATTCAACTCGACGCCATCGCGCAGTTTTTGCAGCTGTTCCTTACTCGGCTCGCCCTCGACCTGCACCCAGTAGGTTTTCGCCAGTTTGTGCCTGGGGTCGGCGATGCGCGCCTGCAACTGACCATCGTTGGTCAGAAGCAACAGCCCCTCGCTGTCGCGGTCCAGGCGCCCGGCCGGGTAGATGCCGGGGATCTCGATGAAATCCTTGAGGGTCGCCCGCCCCTCGCCGTCGCTGAACTGGGTCAGCACATCGAACGGTTTGTTGAACAGGATCAGCCGAGGTTCGGCAGGCGGGGCCTTGGCCACACGACGGGATGCGCCTGTGTTGTTCGGCGCGGGTCGACGGGAAACGGGACGTTGATTGCGGGGCATATCGGCTCGAAGCGTGAAAACAGAAAGGGCCACTTTAGTGGCCCTTGCGTCAAACGCCTAGCGGAATGGCGGTTCGTCGAAGCTGCGCAGTTTGCGCGAGTGCAGGGAATTGAGCTGCGTGCGCATCAGGTCAACTGCCGCGATACCGATCTTCAGATGCTGGGTGACCGCGCGCTCATAGAAGGCGTTGGCCGAGCCCGGCAGCTTGATTTCGCTGTGCAGCGGCTTGTCGGATACGCACAGCAAGGTCCCGTAAGGCACTCGCAGGCGGTAGCCTTGAGCGGCGATGGTGCCGCTTTCCATGTCCACGGCCACGGCGCGGGACAGATTGATGAGCGGTCGCTCCTGAGCCCAGCGCAACTCCCAGTTACGGTC
>Ga0207655_1001793_pt1 | contig 18647 bp, 17 predicted proteins | sample KBSM44metaG_FD_184398 | JGI IMG/M metagenome (GOLD analysis project Ga0207655, IMG submission 184398) | Miscanthus rhizosphere microbial communities from Kellogg Biological Station, Michigan, USA - KBS M4-4 metaG (SPAdes) (version 2) | ecosystem: Host-associated > Plants > Roots > Rhizosphere >...
AAGGCCGCACTGAAAACTGTCCTTACAATCCCTGCATCGCCCGCCAGTTCCAGGCAGGCGTTCCTCTTCAGGAGACTCCGATGTCCGTTGAGCAAGCCCCGGTGCAACGTGCCGATTTCGACCAGGTGATGGTGCCCAACTATGCACCTGCTGCCTTCATCCCCGTGCGTGGCAAAGGTTCCCGCGTGTGGGACCAGGCGGGTCGCGAGCTGATCGACTTTGCCGGCGGCATCGCGGTCAACGTATTGGGCCACGCCCACCCGGCGCTGGTCGGTGCCTTGACCGAACAGGCCAACAAGCTGTGGCACGTCTCCAACGTGTTCACCAATGAGCCGGCCCTGCGCCTGGCGCACAAGCTGATCGACGCCACCTTTGCCGAGCGCGTGTTCTTCTGCAACTCCGGCGCCGAAGCCAACGAGGCCGCGTTCAAGCTGGCCCGTCGTGTCGCGTTCGACCGTTTCGGCAGCGAGAAGTACGAGATCATCGCCGCGCTGAACAGCTTCCACGGCCGTACCCTGTTCACCGTGAACGTCGGTGGCCAGTCGAAGTATTCCGACGGCTTCGGGCCGAAGATCACCGGCATCACCCATGTGCCGTTCAATGACCTGGCCGCGCTGAAAGCCGCCGTGTCGGACAAGACCTGCGCCGTGGTGCTGGAGCCGGTGCAAGGCGAGGGCGGCGTGCTGCCGGCCGAGCTGGCCTACCTGCAAGGCGCCCGCGAACTGTGCGACGCCCACGACGCGCTGCTGGTGTTCGACGAAGTGCAGACCGGCATGGGCCGCAGCGGCCACCTGTTCGCCTACCAGCATTACGGTGTGGTGCCGGACATTCTCACCAGTGCCAAGAGCCTGGGCGGCGGTTTCCCGATTGCCGCGATGCTCACCACGGAAGCCTTGGCCAAGCACCTGGTGGTCGGCACCCACGGCACCACCTACGGCGGCAACCCGCTGGCGTGTGCGGTGGCGGGGGCGGTGATCGATGTGATCAACACGCCTGAAGTGCTGGCTGGCGTCAACGCCAAGCACGACCTGTTCAAGGCGCGCCTGGAACAGATCGGCAAGCAGTACGGCATCTTCACCGAAGTGCGCGGCCTCGGCCTGCTGCTGGGTTGCGTGTTGAGCGACGCCTGGAAAGGCAAGGCCAAGGACGTGTTCAACGCGGCCGAGAAAGAAAACCTGATGATCCTGCAAGCCGGCCCCGACGTGGTGCGTTTCGCGCCGAGCCTGGTGGTGGACGAGGCGGACATCAACGAGGGCCTGGATCGCTTCGAACGTGCGGTAAAAACCCTGACCCAAGCCTGATAGCGACACATTTTGCTGGCTGGACCGGGTCAAAAATGTGGGAGGGGGCTTGCCCCCGATAGCGGTGTATCAGTCACTGATGCAACAACTGGAAGACGGCTATCGGGGGCAAGCCCCCTCCCACATTGAAATTTGCCCCACAAGAGGATAGGTGGTGTTCCTGACCTGTCCGGTATTTTTTCCCTATGAGTTTTCGAGTTAAGGAGTGACACCATGCTGGTGATGCGCCCCGCGCAAATGGCTGATCTGGGCGAGGTACAGCGTCTGGCTGCGGACAGCCCGATTGGTGTCACTTCCTTGCCGGATGATGTCGAACGCCTGAGTGACAAGATCGCGGCCAGCGAAGCGTCTTTCGCGGCCGAGGTCAGTTTCAACGGTGAAGAGAGCTATTTCTTTGTGTTGGAAGACACCGAGACCGGCAAGCTGGCGGGCTGCTCGGCCATCGTCGCTTCGGCCGGCTACTCGGAGCCGTTCTACAGCTTTCGCAACGAAACCTTCGTGCACGCCTCCCGTGAGCTGAAGATTCACAACAAGATCCACGTGCTTTCCCAGTGTCACGACCTCACCGGCAACAGCCTGCTCACCAGCTTCTACGTGGTGCCCGAGCTGGTCGGTTCGCCGTGGTCGGAACTCAATTCCCGTGGCCGCCTGTTGTTCGTTGCCAGCCACCCCGAGCGCTTTGCCGACTCGGTGGTGACCGAGATTGTCGGCTACAGCGATGAGAACGGTGACTCGCCGTTCTGGGATGCGATCGGGCGCAATTTCTTCGACCTCAACTATGCCGCCGCCGAGCGCCTGTGCGGGCTGAAAAGCCGCACCTTCCTCGCCGAGCTGATGCCGCATTACCCGATCTATGTACCGCTGCTGCCGGACGAAGCCCAGGAAGCCATGGGCCAGGTGCACCCGCGGGCGCAGATCACCTTCGACATCCTGATGCGCGAAGGCTTCGAGACCGACCATTACATCGACATCTTCGACGGTGGCCCGACGTTGCACGCACGGGTCTCGGGGATTCGCTCGATCGCCCAGAGCCGTGTGGTGCCGGTGAAGATCGGTGAAATGGTCAAGGGCGTCGGCCGCCAGTACCTGGTGAGCAACGGCCAGTTGCAGGACTACCGCGCGGTGATGCTGGAACTGGATTACGCCCCCGGCAAACCGGTGACCCTGGACTTGGCCGCGGCCGAAGCCCTGGGTGTCGGCGACGGCGCGAGTGTGCGCCTGGTAGCGGTATAAATAGAGTTTCGCGGGTGGCTGCAAAGCGGCCCGTTTGAGGAGATAGCATGATCGTTCGTCCCGTACGCAGCAGCGATTTACCGGCCCTGATTGATCTGGCGCGCAGCACCGGCACCGGCCTGACCACCTTGCCGGCCAACGAAGAGCGCCTGACCCACCGGGTCGGCTGGGCGGAAAAAACCTTTCGTGGCGAAGCCGGGCGCGGCGATGCCGACTACCTGTTCGTGCTGGAAAACGACGAAGGCCGCGTAGTGGGGATTTCCGCCATCGCTGGCGCCGTCGGCCTGCGTGAGCCCTGGTACAACTTCCGTGTGGGCCTGACCGTCAGCGCCTCCCAGGAACTGAATATCTACCGTGAGATCCCGACGCTGTTCCTGGCCAACGACCTCACCGGCAATTCCGAACTGTGCTCGTTGTTCCTGCATGCCGATTACCGCACTGGCCTCAATGGCCGCATGCTGGCCAAGGCGCGCCTGCTGTTTATCGCTGAATTCCCGCAGCTGTTTGGCAACAAGATCATTGCCGAGATGCGCGGGGTGTCCAACGACGCCGGGCGTTCGCCGTTCTGGGAAAGCCTGGGCCGGCATTTCTTCAAGATGGAATTCAGCCAGGCCGACTACCTCACTGGCGTGGGCAACAAGGCTTTTATCGCCGAGCTGATGCCCAAGTTCCCGCTGTACAGCTGCTTCCTTTCCGAAGACGCGCGCAACGTGATCGGCAAGGTCCACCCGGACACCGAGCCGGCCCTGAGCATGCTCAAGAGCGAAGGCTTCAGCTACCAGGGCTATGTCGACATCTTCGACGCCGGCCCGGCCGTGGAGTGTGAAACCAGCAAGATTCGTGCGGTGCGCGACAGCCAGTCCCTGGTGTTGGCCATTGGCACGCCAGGTGACGACGCCACGCCGTTCCTGATCCATAACCGCAAGCGCGAAGACTGCCGCATCACCGCCGCACCGGCGCGCCTGGCGGCAGGCACCTTGGTGGTGGATCCGTTGACCGCCAAGCGCCTGCAACTGGTAGTGGGTGATCAAGTGCGTGCCGTACCGTTGTCTGCTGCTCGGGAGTCGAAATAATGAATTCGCTGTATATCGCAGGTAGCTGGCTGGCAGGCCAGGGTGAGCTGTTCGAATCGCGCAACCCGGTGACCCAGCAAGTGCTGTGGGCCGGCAATGGCGCCAGCGTCGAACAGGTTGAGTCCGCCGTGCAGGCGGCGCGCCAGGCGTTTCCGGGCTGGGCCCGGCGCCCGCTGGAGGAGCGCATCAGCGTGCTGGAAGCCTTCGCCAATACCCTGAAAAGCCGCGCCGATGAAATCGCCCGCTGCATCGGCGAAGAAACCGGCAAGCCGCTGTGGGAGTCGGCCACCGAAGTCACCAGCATGGCCAACAAGATCGCCATCTCGGTACAAAGCTACCGCGAGCGTACCGGCGAGAAGAGCGGCCCGCTGGGCGACGCCACCGCCGTATTGCGCCACAAGCCCCACGGCGTGGTCGCGGTGTTCGGCCCTTACAACTTCCCGGGTCACTTGCCCAACGGGCATATCGTCCCAGCCCTGCTGGCGGGTAACACCGTATTGTTCAAACCGAGCGAGCTGACCCCCAAAGTCGCCGAGCTGACCGTGCAATGCTGGATCGACGCCGGTTTGCCGGCGGGCGTACTCAACCTGCTGCAAGGCGCGCGGGAAACTGGCATTGCGTTGGCGGCCAACCCAGGCATCGATGGGTTGTTCTTCACCGGCTCCAGCCGCACCGGCAACCATCTGCACCAGCAGTTCTCCGGGCGTCCGGACAAGATCCTGGCCCTGGAAATGGGCGGCAATAACCCGCTGGTGGTGGATGAAGTGGCCGATGTGGACGCAGCGGTCTACACCATTATCCAGTCGGCGTTTATCTCCGCCGGCCAGCGCTGCACCTGTGCCCGTCGCCTGCTGGTGCCCGAAGGCGCCTGGGGCGATGCGTTGCTGGCGCGCCTGGTGGCGGTCAGCGCATCGATCAGCGTCGGTGCCTTCGACCAGCAACCCGCGCCGTTCATGGGTTCGGTGATTTCCCTGGCGGCGGCCAAAGCCTTGATGCAAGCCCAGGAACTGATGTTGGCCAATGGTGCCGTGGCCCTGCTGGAAATGACCCAGCCCCAGGAGCAGGCCGCCTTGTTGACGCCGGGCATCATCGACGTCACCGGGGTGACCGAGCGCGAAGATGAAGAGCTGTTCGGCCCACTGTTGCAGGTGATCCGCTACGCTGATTTCGCCGCGGCGATTGCCGAAGCCAACAACACCCAGTACGGCCTGGCCGCTGGCTTGTTGTCCGATTCCGAAGCGCGTTACCAGCAATTCTGGCTGGAAAGCCGTGCCGGGATCGTCAACTGGAACAAACAGCTGACCGGCGCCGCCAGTACCGCGCCATTTGGTGGGGTAGGGGCGTCGGGCAACCATCGCGCCAGTGCCTATTATGCGGCGGATTATTGCGCGTACCCGGTGGCGTCGCTGGAGACCCCGAGCCTGGTGGTGCCTGCCACATTGACCCCAGGCATAACACTGGCCTGAATGTGGGAGGGGGCTTGCCCCCGATGGCGGTGTGTCAGTTGATGAATCAGGTGACTGATCCACCGCTATCGGGGGCAAGCCCCCTCCCACAGGGTTCAGTGGCGTATTCAAGTAATTTGATGCCTATAAAAACAGATGTTCGTGGAGCCTCGCCGATGAAATCCTATGAAGTCAATTTTGACGGTCTAGTGGGGCCGACCCATAACTACGGCGGTTTGTCCTACGGCAACGTCGCGTCCCAGAGCAACAGCCAGCAGTCTTCCAACCCCAAGGAAGCCGCGTTGCAGGGCTTGCAGAAGATGAAAGCGCTGATGGACATGGGCTTCGTGCAAGGGGTGCTCGCGCCTCAGGAACGCCCGGACGTGGCCGCCTTGCGCAACCTCGGCTTCAGCGGCAGCGACGCCCAAGTGATCGAGCAGGCGGCCAAGCACGCCATGCCGCTGCTGGTGGCCAGTTGTTCGGCATCGAGCATGTGGGTGGCCAATGCCGCCACCGTCAGCCCGAGCGCCGACACCGCGGATGGCCGCGTGCATTTCACCGCCGCCAACCTCAATTGCAAATACCACCGCAGCATCGAACACCCCACGACCAGCCGCGTGCTGGGGGCGATGTTTGCTGACCAGAAACACTTTGCCCACCACGCGGCCCTGCCGGCGGTGGCGCAGTTCGGTGACGAAGGCGCAGCCAACCACACGCGTTTTTGCCGCGACTATGGCCAGGCCGGTGTGGAGTTTTTCGTGTACGGCCGCAGCGCGTTCGACAGCCGTTACCCCGCCCCGCAGAAATACCCGGCGCGTCAAACCCTGGAAGCGTCGCAAGCCGTTGCGCGGCTGCACGGTTTGAAAGATGAAGGCGTGGTCTACGCCCAGCAGAACCCGGCCGTGATCGATGCCGGCGTGTTCCACAACGATGTGATCGCGGTGGGCAACGGCGAAGTGCTGTTCTACCACGAGGATGCGTTCCTCAATACCGAACAGATGCTTGCCGAGTTGCAGGGCAAGTTGGGCCGGTTGGGCGGCAATTTCCAGTCCATCTGCGTGCCGCGCGCCCAGGTCAGTGTCGAGGACGCCGTGCGTTCCTACCTGTTCAACAGCCAACTGCTGAGCCGCGCCGATGGCTCGATGTTGCTGATCGTGCCCGAAGAATGCCGCGCCAACGAGCGCGTATGGCACTACTTGCAAGGCCTGACGGCGTCCGGTGGGTTGATTCGCGAAGTCAAGGTCTTCGACCTCAAGCAAAGCATGCAGAATGGCGGTGGGCCGGCGTGCCTGCGTTTGCGCGTGGCGTTGAACGAAACCGAGCTGGCAGCGGTGAACCCAGGGGTTATCATGACCGCGCCGTTGTACGACACACTGACCCAATGGGTCGACAAGCACTACCGCGACAGCCTGCGCGAAACCGACCTGGCTGACCCGCAATTGCTGCTTGAGTGCCGGACGGCACTGGATGAACTGACGCAAATCCTTAAACTGGGCTCGGTTTATCCTTTCCAGATCAATTAACGCCGTACGGCTGAGAGTTATTTATGAGCACCGACACCCTGCAACTGATCCTTGAAGACACCGACGGCACCCAGCTGGAAACCTCCTGCACCCGCGTCGCCGTGGTCTGGCAGGGTAAGGAAATCTGGATCCAGCACGACGGCCGTGGCCAGCTGCTGATCGGTGTGGATGTGGAAGAAGGCGACTCCGAATACGCCAACCTGCTGATGCGCCCACTGGCTACCAACCTGATGAGCCTGCAACTGGAAATGGAACCGGCCGACGTTGAAGGTGATGATGACGATCACGTCCACGGCCCAGGCTGCAACCACTAAGGAAGCTGCGTATGCTCGCCCTCGGCAAACTGCTTGAACTGACCCTCGCCGGTCGCGAACCGGCGCAAAAAATTCAACTGACTGTCGACGGCGTGCAGATGCGCTGGCTCAGCGAGGGCGCACTCGAAGTACGCCCGCCGCAAGCCCGCGACAACGGCGGCGACCTGCTGCTGTCGTCCGGTATCCATGGCAACGAAACCGCGCCGATCGAATTGCTCGACCGCCTGTTGCATGGCATTGCCCGTGGGCAGATCAAGCCCCGCACCCGTATTCTGTTCCTGTTCGGCAACCCCGAGGCCATGCGCCGCGGTGAACGTTACCTCGAACTGGACGTCAACCGGCTGTTCAACGGCCGTCATGAACAAAACATCGGCCCCGAGGCCATGCGTGCCGCCGAGCTGGAGCAACTGGCCCGCAGCTTTTTCAGCGTGCCTGGCCGTTCGCGCCTGCATTATGACCTGCACACTGCGATTCGCGGCTCGAAGATCGAGCAGTTCGCCCTTTACCCATGGAAGGACGGGCGCCAGCACTCGCGGCGCGAACTGGCCCGCTTGAGCGCTGCCGGCATGCAGGCGGTGCTGTTGCAGAACAAGACCTCGATCACCTTCACTGCCTTTACCTACGAACAACTCGGTGCCGAAGCCTTCACCCTGGAGCTGGGCAAGGCGCGGCCGTTCGGGCAGAACCAGGGCGTCAATGTTTCCCGCCTGGAGCTGCGCCTCACGCAGATCATCGAAGGCAGCGAGCCTGAGACTGACAGCCTGGACGGCTTGAAACTGTTCGCCGTGTCGCGGGAAGTCATCAAGCACAGCGATGCGTTCCTGCTGCACCTGCCGGCGGACGTGGAAAACTTTTCGGAACTGGAAAAGGGTTATCTGCTGGCCGAAGACGTCGCCAAGACCCGCTGGGTGATCGAGGAGGAGGGTGCACGCATCATCTTCCCCAACCCGAAGGTGAAGAATGGCTTGCGGGCAGGGATATTGATCGTGCCGACCACGGACGTGGGCCTGGCATAGGTCTCAAGGCGTATCCGGATCCAAATGTGGGAGGGGGCAAGTCGAATCGTCGCACCGCCCCTCCCACATTTTGTTTTGCAGTGTTGCTTAGACCGCTAGGGCCCGCGGCTCACTGCGACGGATCGCACGCACCTTGTGCAGGGTGTCGGCGCAAGTGCGCGCAGCTTCCTGGCCTTTGTGTACGAAGTGCTCGTAGAAGAACGTGTGGTGCTCACTGCCGGCATGGAAGTGATGCGGGGTCAGGGACACCGAGAACACTGGCACTTCGGTTTCCAGCTGTACCTGCATCAGGCCACTGACCACCGACTGGGCGACGAATTCGTGACGGTAGATGCCGCCATCCACCACCAGCGCGGCGGCGACGATACCGGCGTAACGGCCGGTCTTGGCCAGCAGTTTGGCGTGCAGGGGCATTTCAAAGGCGCCGCCGACTTCGAAGAAGTCGATGTCCGATTCCTGGTAGCCCAGGGCGATCATTTCGGCGAGGAAGCCTTTACGGGACTGGTCGACAATATCCTTGTGCCAGCAGGCCTGGATAAACGCGACGCGCTCGCCGTGGTGGTTTTTGCTTTTGCTGTCGATTGCGGTGGGTTGCATGTTCTGACTCCTGTTTAAGAAAAAAACAGGGCGTTATGAATCGAATGGGATTTAAGGGTACGAACCGCTGAGTCATGCAGGCATGCGGTCAGCGTGCGGCCCTTAGGTGCCAATCCCGTTCTCTCTTCATCCGGACTATGACCGTCGGCCCCGGGATCACACCGGGTCTGCTGACCTTGTCGCCGTCCTGCGTGAGCAGTTCGAGGCGCCAAGCGCTCGCGGGCTATGCACATTGCGCGCAATTACCGCCGGTGGGGAATTGCACCCCGCCCTGAGAACGTTGCCACCAGAACCCTGGCGGCGGAGAGTTTTTAACATGGTTTTTCAAAAACTGCACGATCGCTGTATCGATAACCTATATCGGTTTGTTTGGTTGGTATTCGATTGAATGCGAGTGGGGCTTGATATTCCGTGGTTTTGCCCGCAGTAATCACTCACAAAGGGACTTATCCAATCCGCCAGAGGCCTGTTTCATGACCGTGATTGACCTGCGCAGCGACACCGTGACCCAACCCACCCCCGGCATGCTCGACGCGATGGCCAGCGCCGTCAGTGGCGATGATGTCTACGGTGAAGACCCCAGCGTCAACCGCCTGGAGGCCGAACTGGCCAAGCGCCTGGGGTTCCCTGCGGCGTTGTTCGTCCCGACCGGCACCATGAGCAACCTGCTGGCGTTGATGGCGCACTGTGAGCGCGGCGAGGAATACATCGTCGGCCAGCAGGCCCACACCTATAAATACGAAGGCGGCGGCGCGGCGGTGCTGGGTTCGATCCAGCCGCAACCGCTGGAAGTCCAGGCGGACGGCTCCCTGGACCTGGACCAGGTGCTGGCCGCGATCAAGCCCGACGATTTCCATTTCGCCCGCACCCGCCTGCTGGCCCTGGAAAACACGATGCAGGGCAAGGTGCTGCCACTGGAATACCTGGCGAAAGCCCGGGCCTTTACCCGTGAACATGGCCTGGCCCTGCACCTGGACGGCGCGCGCCTCTACAACGCAGCGGTCAAGCTGGAGGTGGATGCGCGGGAGATCACGCGGCACTTCGATTCGGTGTCGGTGTGCCTGTCCAAGGGCCTCGGCGCGCCGATTGGCTCGGTGTTGTGTGGTTCCACGGCGCTGATCGCCAAGGCGCGGCGCCTGCGCAAGATGGTCGGCGGTGGCATGCGCCAGGCCGGCTCCCTGGCGGCGGCGGGGCTATATGCGCTGGACCACCAGGTGCAGCGCCTGGCCGACGATCACGCCAATGCGCAATGGCTGGGGGAGGAGTTGCGCAAGGCCGGTTATACCGTGGAGCCGGTGCAGACCAATATGGTCTACGTACAGATCGGTGAGCAGGCCGAAGCCTTGAAAGCCTTTGCCGCTGAACGCAGGGTCAAATTGAGCGCCGCGCCGCGTCTGCGCATGGTCACGCATCTGGATGTCAGCCGGGCGCAAATCGAGCAGGTCGTGCAAACATTCGTCGAGTTTTCGCGCAAATGAGCGTGCAGACCGTCTAATTGACTGTTTCTATCACATAAACACGCTGTACCACCGGCAAAGGGCCGATATAATGCGGCCCTTTGCCGTCGCTCCGTCTGATGATGTTGCGCACTGGCCTTTGGCCGCAGACTCCGTGGAAGAACCTAATGAAAAGCGCAGAAATCCGTGAAGCCTTCCTTCGCTTCTTCGAAGAGCAAGGTCACACCCGTGTCGCCTCCAGCTCCTTGATCCCAGGCAACGACCCCACCCTGCTGTTCACCAACGCGGGGATGAACCAGTTCAAGGACTGCTTCCTGGGCCAGGAAAAACGCGCCTACACCCGTGCCGTCAGCAGCCAGAAGTGCGTGCGCGCCGGTGGTAAGCACAACGACCTGGAAAACGTCGGCTACACCGCCCGTCACCACACTTTTTTCGAAATGCTCGGCAACTTCAGCTTTGGCGATTATTTCAAGCAGGATGCGATCAACTTCGCCTGGACCTTCCTGACCGGCGTACTGAAACTGCCGAAGGAAAAGCTCTGGGTCACCGTCTACGCCAGCGATGACGAGGCTTACGACATCTGGACCAAGCAAGTCGGGGTGCCGCCTGAGCGCATGGTGCGTATCGGCGACAACAAAGGCGCGCCGTACGCCTCCGACAACTTCTGGACCATGGGCGATACCGGCCCGTGCGGTCCTTGCACCGAGATTTTCTACGATCACGGCGCCGATATCTGGGGTGGCCCACCGGGTTCGCCGGAAGAAGACGGTGACCGTTACATCGAAATCTGGAACAACGTGTTCATGCAGTTCAACCGCACCGCCGATGGTGTGTTGCATCCGTTGCCAGCGCCGTCGGTAGATACCGGCATGGGCCTGGAGCGGATCAGTGCGGTGATGCAGCACGTTCATTCCAACTACGAAATCGACCTGTTCCAGAGCCTGCTGGCCGCGGCTGCGAAGGCCATTGGTTGCGCCAATGAAGACCAGGCGTCGTTGAAAGTGGTGGCTGACCACATCCGTTCCTGCGGCTTCCTGATTGCCGACGGCGTGCTGCCGTCCAACGAAGGCCGTGGCTACGTGCTGCGCCGTATCATTCGTCGCGCTTGCCGTCACGGCAACAAGTTGGGCGCCAGCGGTAGCTTCTTCTACCAGATCGTCGCGGCCCTGGTTGCCGAGATGGGCGATGCATTCCCGGAACTCAAGCAGAACCAGGCGCACATCGAGCGCGTGCTCAAGGCTGAAGAAGAGCAGTTCGCCAAGACCCTGGAGCAGGGCCTGAAAATCCTCGAGCAAGACCTCGCCGGCCTGCAAGGCAGCGTGGTGCCGGGCGACGTGGTGTTCAAGCTCTATGACACCTACGGCTTCCCGATGGACCTGACCGGCGACATCGCCCGTGAGCGTAACCTGACCCTGGACGAGGCAGGCTTCGAGCGCGAGATGGAGGCCCAGCGTGTGCGCGCGCGTTCCGCCAGCTCGTTCGGCATGGACTACAACAGCCTGGTCAAGGTTGACGTGGCCACCGAATTTACCGGCTACAAGGCCACCAGCGGTGCGGCCAAGGTCGTTGCGCTGTACAAGGACGGCCAGTCGGTCGACGTCTTGAACGAAGGTGACGACGGCGTGGTGGTCCTGGACCGGACGCCGTTCTACGCCGAGTCCGGTGGCCAGATTGGCGACTGCGGTTTCCTCAAGGCGTCCTCCGGTCGTTTTGATGTGCGCGATACCACCAAGACCGGCGGCGCCTTCCTGCACCATGGTGTATTGGCGTCGGGCAGCCTGATCGTCGGTTCGCCAGTGGACGCCCAGGTAGACGCCGATGTGCGTCACGCCACGTCGCTGAACCACTCGGCCACTCACTTGCTGCATGCTGCACTGCGCCAGGTATTGGGCGAGCACGTCCAACAGAAGGGCTCGTTGGTCGACAGCCAGCGCCTGCGCTTCGACTTCAGCCACTTCGAAGCGATCAAGCCGGAGCAAATCAAGGCCCTGGAAGACATCGTCAACGCCGAAGTGCGCAAGAACACCCCGGTGGAAACCGAAGAAACCGATATCGAGACCGCCAAGGCCAAGGGGGCCATGGCGCTGTTCGGCGAGAAGTATGGCGACAACGTACGTGTACTGAGCATGGGCGGCAGCTTCTCGGTGGAACTGTGTGGCGGTATCCACGCCAACCGTACGGGCGACATCGGCCTGCTGAAAATCATCAGCGAAGGCGGTGTGGCATCGGGCGTACGTCGTATCGAAGCGGTGACCGGTGCTGCGGCCCTGGCCTATCTCAATGCGGCTGAAGAACAACTCAAGGAAGCGGCTACGCTCGTCAAGGGCAGCCGCGACAATCTGATCGACAAGCTGTCGGCCGTGCTCGAGCGCAACCGCGTGCTGGAGAAACAGCTGGAGCAGTTGCAAGCCAAGGCTGCCAGCGCGGCAGGTGACGATTTGTCTGCTTCCGCCCTGGACGTCAAGGGTGTGAAAGTCCTGGCAGCGCGCCTGGACGGTCAGGATGGCAAGGCGTTGTTGGCCTTGGTCGATCAGTTGAAGAACAAGCTCGGCCGCGCAGTGATCCTGCTCGGCAGTGTCCATGAGGATAAGGTCGTTCTGGTTGCCGGTGTAACCAAGGACCTGACCGGTCAACTCAAGGCCGGTGATTTGATGAAGCAAGCCGCTGCGGCAGTGGGCGGGAAGGGCGGTGGTCGTCCGGACATGGCGCAAGGCGGTGGTGTAGACGCTGGTGCCCTGGACGCGGCCCTGGCCCTGACCGTGCCGTTTGTCGAGGCAGGTATTTAAGGCGCTGGTAACGGGCCCATGGTCTAGTCATGGGCTCGCTCGGTTGCTGGAAGATTGGTTTATTGGGCGCCCCTTTACGGGCTGAGGCGGCTTAGAAATGGCTTTGATCGTACAGAAATTTGGAGGTACCTCGGTCGGTTCTGTCGAAAGAATCGAGCAGGTTGCCGACAAGGTTAAGAAATTCCGCGATGCCGGCGATGACCTGGTGGTGGTGCTGTCCGCCATGAGCGGCGAGACCAATCGCCTGATCGATCTGGCCAAGGCAATCAGTGGCGATCAACAACCACTGCCGCGTGAGCTGGATGTGATCGTGTCCACCGGCGAGCAGGTCACCATTGCGTTGCTGGCCATGGCGCTGAACAAGCGTGGCGTGCCGGCGGTGTCCTACACTGGTAGCCAGGTGCGCATCCTCACCGACAGCGCGCACACCAAGGCGCGTATCCTGCAGATCGACGATCAGAAGATCCGTACTGATCTGAAGGAAGGGCGTGTCGTGGTTGTCGCCGGTTTCCAGGGCGTTGACGAGCAGGGCAACATCACCACCCTCGGGCGTGGCGGTTCCGATACCACCGGCGTAGCGCTGGCCGCAGCCCTGAAGGCTGACGAATGCCAGATCTACACCGATGTGGATGGCGTCTACACCACCGATCCGCGCGTGGTGTCCGTGGCCCAGCGCCTGGACAAGATCACCTTCGAAGAGATGCTGGAAATGGCCAGCCTCGGTTCCAAGGTGTTGCAGATCCGCGCGGTGGAATTCGCCGGCAAGTACAACGTTCCGCTGCGCGTATTGCACAGCTTCAAAGAGGGTCCGGGCACCCTTATTACTATTGATGAAGAGGAATCCATGGAACAGCCGATCATTTCCGGCATCGCCTTCAATCGCGATGAAGCCAAGCTGACGATCCGTGGCGTGCCAGACACCCCGGGCGTGGCTTTCAAGATCCTCGGGCCTATCAGCGGCGCGAACATTGAAGTCGATATGATCGTGCAGAACGTTTCGCACGATAACACCACCGATTTCACCTTCACCGTACACCGCAACGAGTACGATGCGGCCGAACGTATCCTGCAGAACACCGCGAGCGAGATCGGCGCGCGTGAAGTGGTCGGCGATACCAAGATCGCCAAGGTGTCGATCGTAGGTGTGGGCATGCGTTCCCATGCCGGCGTTGCCAGCCGTATGTTCGAGGCCCTGGCCAAGGAAAGCATCAACATCCAGATGATCTCCACCTCGGAAATCAAAGTCTCGGTGGTGATTGAAGAGAAGTACCTGGAACTGGCTGTACGCGCACTGCATACCGCTTTTGAGCTGGACGCTCCGGCCCGACAGGGCGAGTGATGCAATGCCAGGAAGGCGCGGTTTACCGCGCCTTTCATTTTTTTGTCGGGCCCATGTTCTTTTACCTGTGCTCGACAATACTTAGGCAGGTAGGGCTACGGCCTTTTGGTTGTAGGTCGAATGCCTTTTTTTTGCAGACTGTTGTTCCTGAACTGAAATGCGTGAGGAGAAAGGTATGTTGATTCTGACTCGTCGTTGCGCAGAAAGCCTGATTATTGGTGATGGCGAAATCACCGTGACCGTGCTCGGCGTCAAAGGCAATCAAGTGCGTATCGGGGTTAACGCTCCGAAAGAGGTAGCGGTCCACCGCGAGGAAATCTACCTGCGGATCAAGAAAGAGAAGGACGAAGAACCAAGCCTTTAATTTTTATCGTTTTTTATGTTTGCAAACGGGGATGAACGTGGTTAATATACGCCCCGTGTTGCGGAGAGCTGGCCGAGTGGCCGAAGGCGCTCCCCTGCTAAGGGAGTACACCTCAAAAGGGTGTCGGGGGTTCGAATCCCCCGTTCTCCGCCATTATTTGCTTAGTACGTTGCAATCTGGATTTATCGGTAAGTTGTTGAAATTACTCGAAAAAATCGCTTTACATAGAGATTGAACGGCCTATAATGCGCGGCAGCAAATGCACTCGTAGCTCAGCTGGATAGAGTACTCGGCTACGAACCGAGCGGTCACAGGTTCGAATCCTGTCGAGTGCACCATTTAAGAGTCAGTTGCAGTAATGCAGGTGGTTCGGCTTCAACCAGTTGTGATCTGGTCTAAAAACACAATCTGCACTCGTAGCTCAGCTGGATAGAGTACTCGGCTACGAACCGAGCGGTCACAGGTTCGAATCCTGTCGAGTGCACCATACAAACAAAAAGCCCGCCTAGTGCGGGCTTTTTGCCGTCTGGGGTTTATGTGGAATGTGTTCTTTTTCTCCAGCCCCATGTGTTTTCCTCCCGGGCTGCGTCGTCGCAGTTCATAGATGCGGCTAATGCTGAGCTTTGACTCGCAAGCGCTTGTTCTTTCCAGTTTTTTGACGTTAAAAATGGCCGGGCGGTGTATCATTGCGCCCGTCAGCCCCGCCGGGGCTTATGGAATACCTCCATGGACTTACCCAGTAGTTACTCAGTATCCCGTTTTACCAATCATGAATTGACTGATTGATCCTTCCGGCGTGCCCCGCTGCTGGGAGTGGAGTTCGCCTATGACCGAAGTAGAAGTAAAGAAAACACAAGAAAGCCTGCAGGATCGCCTGGCTCAAGTCATCGAGCTGCTGCAGCGCCAGCGCGTGGTCGAAGACCTCACGCACCGCCAGGAAGGTCCGAATCACGACCGCGTCGAAAACCTGGTTCACCGGCAAAACCTCGTCGAATTGCAGCGCAAGCTCGATGACCTGCACTCTGCCGACGTCGCCTATATCCTTGAAGCCTTGCCGCTGGACGATCGACTGACCCTCTGGCAACTGGTCAAGGCTGATCGCGACGGCGACATCCTCCTCGAAGTATCCGATTCGGTGCGCGAAACCCTGATCGCCGACATGGACGATCACGAGCTCCTGGCCGCAGCCAGGGAGATGGACGCCGACGAACTGGCTGACCTGGCGCCTGAGCTGCCCCGTGACGTTGTCCATGAGCTGATGGAGGCCCTCGACGGCCAGCAACGCGAGCGAGTGCGCTCTGCGTTGTCCTATGACGAGGATCAGGTTGGCGCCCTGATGGACTTCGAGATGGTCACCATCCGCGAAGACGTCAGCCTGGAAGTGGTATTGCGTTATCTGCGTCGCTTGAAAGAACTGCCAGGCCACACCGACAAGCTCTTCGTGGTCGACTACGAAGGCATTCTCAAGGGGGTGCTGCCGATCAAGCGCCTGCTGGTCAACGACCCAGAGAAGAAAGTGGCCGATGTCATGGCCAGCGACCCGGTGAGTTTCCATCCGGACGAAGATGCCTACGATGCAGCCCAGGCGTTCGAGCGCTACGACTTGATCTCTGCCCCGGTGGTCGACAAGAACGGCAAGCTGATCGGTCGTCTGACCATCGATGAAATGGTCGACCTGATTCGTGAGGAAAGTGAAACCGAAGTCCTCAACATGGCGGGTCTGCGTGAAGAGGAAGATATTTTTGCGTCGGTCTGGCGTTCATTGCGTAACCGCTGGGCCTGGCTGGCCGTCAACCTGATTACCGCTTTTATTGCTTCAAGGGTGATCGGGTTGTTCGAAGGCTCTATCGAGAAATTGGTGGCCTTGGCGGCACTGATGCCGATCGTAGCGGGTATTGGCGGCAACTCCGGCAACCAGACCATCACCATGATCGTGCGCGCCATGGCGCTGGACCAGGTGAACACCGGCAATACCTCACGCCTGATGCGCAAGGAGCTGGCGGTAGCGCTGATCAACGGCGTGGTGTGGGGCGGGGTGATTGGTATTGTGGCTTACATGCTGTATGGCAGTTGGTCCCTGGGGGTGGTGATGACTGCCGCCATGACCCTCAATCTGCTGTTGGCTGCCCTCATGGGCGTGTTGATCCCCATGACCCTGGCACGCCTTGGGCGCGATCCTGCCATGGGCGCCAGCGTGATGATTACCGCCATGACTGACAGTGGTGGTTTCTTCATCTTCCTGGGGTTGGCAACCATCTTCCTGCTTTGATCGCCTTCCTGGCTGGCTTGTTGTAGTGAGGGGGCTTGTTCCCCTTCCAGCGCAAGCCAGTTTGCTCCAGCAATAATCCCCTTCCCAAATTCAAGGCAAAAAAAAGCCAGCACAAGGCTGGCTTCGGCTTTCAGGGGTAGATCAGTCGGCTTCTGCGGCCGCCTCGACATCGTGTGCAATAAGTGAGACGAGAGCATTTTGCTGGCGGTGGGAGAGCTGACGGAAACGCTGCAGCAGTTCGCGTTCGTGCAGTGACAGCTCTGGGCTGTCCAGGCGCATGCTCAACTCTTCACCCAACGCACCTTCCTGAATAAGGCTCTGTTCCAGGCGCGCGATGATTTCGGAGTTCATGCTGCGGTGATGATTGCGAGCCACCTCGGCAATGCGTTCCCGCATTCCGTCTGGCAGACGTACGACGAACTTGTCAGCCGTACGGCTGGAATAAATTGCCTGTTTCAATGGGCGCATATATTTAACCGGTTAGTTCAGGGGAGCGGTTCTCGGGATTGGCCGCAGGATGTGTGGTAGGACAAGCATCCGCGCCAAATGGTTCAACCTGAATTGTTAAGAGGCCCGCATCATGCCTCAAAATTGCCAGATCATTGGCGTCAATTCTGTGACAAATATTGAGCTGGGTAAAGGCGTAATGCCAGCACCAATTATCAGAAATGCGGACTGGTTTGAAATCTTCGCCACTGTCCGCATCCTTGCTCGGTTCCTGCCGCACATCAATTGATGTCCGAAGGCATCAGAACGTGCATGCTATGCGGGTTCTAAATCCTTGTTCCTTACCTGTACAGGATAGTGGCAAATTGCCGATTTACTAGTGGCATACCCCTGCTGGAGGGTGTTTTCAGGATGGATGGCAAGCTAATTTATTTGATGGGGCCGTCCGGTTCGGGAAAGGACAGTTTGATTGAAGCGGCGCGGGTGCCATTGCGTGCGTTGAACTGCGAGGTGATGCGTCGGGTGATCACGCGATCCGCTGAATCGGTAGGAGAGGATGCCATCGGGGTGACACCGGAGGAGTTCGAGCGACGCGAGCGCGCTGGCGACTTCTCGCTGGCCTGGCGCGCCAATGGTCTTTCCTATGGAATTACGGTGGAAATGGATCAGCGACTGAACGCTGGTCAGCATGTGTTGGTCAACGGTTCCCGCGCCAATCTGCGCCAGGCATTGGAGCGCTATCCGGCCCTGCTACCGGTTTTGCTTACGGTCAGGAATGAAGTTTTGCGAGAACGTCTGCTCAGACGTGGTCGAGAGACGCTTGAGCAGATTGAAGAAAGACTGGCTCGCAATGCGTTGTTCAAAGATCGGAGGTCAAGTGATGGGCCGGTATATCACATCGATAATTCCGGAAATCTGGCGGAGGCCGTCAATGATCTTCTGCGCCTGATCGGGATCAACGTAAAACCGGATCAAATTTGATTTTCCGTCCGGCAGCCATTGCAAGCACAAACAGCACTGTAAACACACCGCAGCCAATCAGTGGCAGGGTGATTTCGGTACCCTCGAACAACGATAAATGCACAACGCCGCTCAATAAAGCGAGGATCAGAAATCCTGCAGCTGATTTGGACATTTTCTACTCCTGAAGATATTTCAAAAAACCAGATGTTCTGAAGTCAGTGCTGGCAGCGTCTGCCCGGAAATACTGACGGCTTGTGAGGGGGGGTTGACCTGATCGCTCAGCACCGCCAGTTGCGGCGTTCTCTGTACCTGCAGGTAATGTGGCATACGCTGAACCAATGGCTCTGGTGCGGAACTCTCGGGGATAAATTGGGAGCTCACCAAAACCACTAGAGCAATTGCGTTTGCAAGCAAAAGAGTGCTGTTCATGGGGCGTGGCTCCGAATGTTCTTCTATAGAACAGATAAAGCAGCCGTCGTGCCAACAGTTTAACCTCTGTTAAGTCCTTTAAAAACAAGCA
>Ga0207655_1001794_pt1 | contig 18643 bp, 18 predicted proteins | sample KBSM44metaG_FD_184398 | JGI IMG/M metagenome (GOLD analysis project Ga0207655, IMG submission 184398) | Miscanthus rhizosphere microbial communities from Kellogg Biological Station, Michigan, USA - KBS M4-4 metaG (SPAdes) (version 2) | ecosystem: Host-associated > Plants > Roots > Rhizosphere >...
CTCTTGAGGCAGGGGCTTTTGTGGCGAGGGAGCTTGCTCCCGCTGGGCTGCGAAGCGGCCCCACCTCAGGCCCAATGTTGATTCAGGGCACCGCATTCACCGGGTTTACGACTGCTGCGCAGCCGAGCGGGAGCAAGCTCCCTCGCCACAGGTGATGTGTGTGCCTTCTAAGTGATGAGTATTCTTCGAATCGAGGATTTTGAAATGTCCACACTGATACGTCCGGCCCTGAGCCTGCTGGTGCTGATGACCCTGATCACCGGCGTCGCCTACCCCTTGGTGGTGACCGGCGTTGCCCAGGTTGTCTTCCCGGACCAGGCCAATGGCAGCCTGGTGCGCGACGCCGACGGCAAGGTCCGTGGCTCGTCGCTGATTGCCCAGGATTTTGTCGGCGACGCCTGGTTCCACCCACGGCCATCGGCCGGTGCCTTTGCCACTGTGTCGAGCAGCGCCAGCAACCTTTCGCCGAGTAATCCGGCGCTGGCCACTCGGGTGATCGAGGAGGCCAATAAGCTGCAGGTGGCCGGGCAGGGACCGGTGCCGTTGGCCATGCTGACCACCTCCGGCAGCGGCCTCGATCCGCACTTGCCACCAGAGTCGATTACCTATCAACTGGCGCGTGTCGCGGCAGCGCGCAATCTGCCGGTGTCTACGCTTGAACAACTGCTGGATGCGCACATCGAGCGGCCGTTGGTGGGACCGCCGGTGGTGAATGTGTTTGAGTTGAATGCGGCGCTGGAAAAGTTGTAAAGGTTGGAAGGTTGGAAGGTTGGAAGGATCGTTCCCTCGCTCTGCGTGGGAATGCATCTATGGACGCTCTGCGTCCGCTTCGACTGGGACGCGGAGCGTCCCTGGCTGCATTCCCACGCAGAGCATGGGAACGATCAACAAAGTGAACAAGGCAATGACAGATGAGTGACTCCGGCCGCGCCGACGCGCTGTTAGCAGACCTGCCCCGCGATGGCCGCGGCCGGCTCAAGGTGTTCCTGGGCGCCGCTCCGGGGGTCGGCAAGACCTACGCCATGCTCCAGGCCGCCCACACTCAACTGCGCCAAGGCGTGAAAGTCCTGGCTGGGGTGGTTGAAACCCATGGCCGCGCCGAAACCGAAGCACTCCTCGCCGGTTTACCGCAGCAGCCGTTGGTGCGCTCGGAATACCGTGGCGTAATGCTCGAAGAAATGGACCTCGATGGCTTGCTCGCCGCCAAACCGAAACTGGTGCTGGTCGACGAACTGGCCCACACCAATGCCCCCGGCAGCCGTCACACCAAACGCTGGCAAGACATCCAGGAATTGCTGGCTGCCGGCATTGACGTGTTCACCACGGTCAACGTCCAGCATCTGGAAAGCCTCAACGACCAGGTGCGCGGCATCACCGGCGTACAGGTGCGTGAAACCCTGCCGGACTGGGTGTTGCAAGAAGCCTACGAACTGCTGCTGATCGACCTGCCGCCGCGCGAGTTGCTGGAGCGTCTGCGCGACGGCAAAGTCTACGTGCCGGAGCAGGCGCGGGCGGCCATCGATGCGTTCTTCACCCAGACCAACCTCACCGCCCTGCGCGAACTGGCGATGCAAACCGCCGCCGCTCAGGTCGATAACGATTTGGCGCAGGGGTATCGCCAGTTGGGGCAAGCGGCGCCAGCGGTGCGTGGTCGCTTGCTGGTGGGCGTCGATGGCGATGCGCAGGCCGAGCGTCTGGTGCGTCACGCCAGTCGCGTCGCCCAGCGGCGGCATCTGCCATGGAGCCTGGTGCATGTGGACAACGGCCGGGTGCGTGACGAACAGTCGCGCCTGCGCCTGCAAAGTGCCCAGCAACTGGCCGAACGCCTCGGTGGCGAAGTGGTGTTGCTGCGCGCCGGTGAGGTGGCGAAAACCCTGATCCAGCACGCCGCCGAACGTCGTGCCAGCCTGGTGCTGGTGGGCCAGTCACGCCAGCGTTTGCGTCGACGGTTGTTCGGCGGCGGTCTGGCGTCGCGCTTGCTGCGCGATGCTCGCGGGCTGGAAATCAACGTGCTCGACAGCGATCACGAACAGCATCAGCCACGTCAGCGTTCGGTGCAGTCGCTGGTGTGGTTCGATTACGCCTTGGCGCTGGTGGCGACGGTGCTCGCCAGTGCCCTGGCCTGGGCGGTGTCGAGCGTCTTGCCGCTGCCCAACATTTCGTTGGTGTTCCTTGCGGCGGTGTTGCTGGTGGCGGTGCGCAGCAGTCTTGGCCCGGCGCTGGCCTGTGCGGCGCTGTCGTTTCTGACTTATGACTTTCTGTTCATTCCACCGAAATTCTCATTTGCCATCCAGCGCGAAGAAGACGTGCTGACCTTGCTGTTCTTCCTGCTGATGGCGGCCCTGACCGGTAACCTTGCCGCGCGGCAACGGCGGCAACTGGAAGCCTTGCGCGACACTCAGGAGGAGACCAGCGAACTGCTCGACCTGTCGCGCAAACTCACCGCCGCCACCGACCGTCAGGCCGTGGTCAGCGCCGCGGCCCAGCATCTCAACGGCTGGAGCGACCTGAAACTGTGCCTGCTCAATCGCGATGGCCAGAGCGGCTGGAAAGTCGAAACCGGTGGGCCGCTGGAGTTTTCCGAGGCCGAGCGCGCCGCCGCCGATTGGGCCTGGCAACACGATCAACCGGCGGGCGCGGGCACCGGTACCTTACCGTTCGGACGCTGGTGGTGGTGGCCATTGTCGGTGGACGACGGGCCGCTGGCATTGCTCGGCGTGTGTGCCAAAGAAGGCCAGACCCTGAGTGGCCAGCGTCGGCGCTTGCTGACCGCGCTGAGCCAACCGTTGGCCCAGGCGTTGGCCCGGGCGCAACTGGCCGATGACCTTGAGGCCGCGCGCTTGCATGGCGAAACCGAACAGTTGCGCAGCGCGCTGCTGGCGTCGGTGTCCCACGATTTGCGCACGCCGTTGACCTCCATGCGCGGCAGCATCGATAGCCTGTTGGCGCTGGGCGAGGCGATTCCGCTTGCGGACCGTCGCGAACTGCTCGAAGGCACCCGCGATGAAGCCGAACGGCTGGATCGCTACATCCAAAACCTGCTGGACATGACTCGCCTCGGTCACGGTGCCCTGAAGCTGGCGCGGGACTGGGTATCGCCGGCAGACATCGTCGGCAGTGCACTCAATCGTCTGCGCGCGGTGCTGGCGTCGTTGCACGTCGTGACCGAAGTGCCGGCCGAACTGCCGCTGCTCTATGTGCATGCCGCGTTGATCGAGCAAGCACTGGTCAATGTGCTGGAAAACGCCGCGCGTTTCTCACCGCCCCACGGACGTCTTGAATTGCGCGCCGGCGCCACTGACAGCGAGCTGTTTTTTTCGGTGAGCGATGAGGGGCCGGGGATTCCGGAAGAGGAACGGGCGAAGGTTTTCGACATGTTCTACACCGCTGCTCGTGGCGATCGTGGCGGGCAGGGTACGGGGTTGGGGCTGGCGATCTGTCAGGGTATGGTCGGTGCCCATGGCGGGCGGATCAGCGTCGCCGACGGCATCGAAGGGCGCGGCACCTGCATCACGCTGCACTTGCCGTTGCAGACTCAGCCGGGATTGGACAGTGAAGCCTGATCCCGCCTGCGCTACTCTCTTGCCACCTCTTTGTGTTGATGTGAATTCATGAGCCAGACCGCGACCATTTTGGTCATTGACGACGAACCGCAGATCCGTAAATTCCTGCGCATCAGCCTCGCCTCCCAAGGCTACAAAGTGCTGGAGGCCGGCACCGGCTCGGAAGGCCTGGCCCAGGCCGCATTGAACAAACCCGACCTGCTGGTGCTCGACCTCGGCCTGCCGGACATGGACGGCCAGCAGGTATTGCGCGAGTTTCGCGAGTGGTCGACGGTGCCGGTACTGGTGCTCTCGGTGCGCGCGAGTGAAGGGCAGAAAGTCCAGGCGCTGGATGGCGGCGCCAACGACTACGTGACCAAGCCGTTCGGCATCCAGGAGTTTCTCGCCAGGGTGCGCGCCTTGCTGCGTCAGGCGCCAACGGGTGAGGCCCAGGAAGCGGCGCTCAATTTCGGTCCGCTCACTGTCGACCTGGCTTATCGCCGGGTGCTATTGGACGGCGCCGAAGTGGCGCTGACGCGCAAGGAATATGCAGTGCTGGCGCAACTGGCGCGGCATCCGGGGCGGGTGATCACCCAGCAGCAATTGCTCAAGGACATCTGGGGCCCGACCCACACCGAGGACAGCCACTATCTGCGGATCGTAGTCGGGCATTTGCGGCAGAAACTGGCGGATGATCCGACTCAGCCGCGGTTCATCGTCACCGAGGCGGGGGTGGGGTATCGGTTGTTGAGTGAAGTCAGCCTTTAGTTCTGTTTATCGCTCCCACGCTCTGCGTGGGAACGATCGTCAGTACGCTTTACCGCCAATCTTCATTGCGCTCACTCTCATACCGATCCAGCGTATCCCGGGCAATCTCCCGCCCCAGCGCGATCAACTCCGGCGCCTTGTAGAACTCGAAAAAACGGCACACCCGCTTGGGCACGTTGATCAGGATATCCGGTGGATACCCGGCAATCTTGTACTGCGCCAATGATGTCTGCATCACCTCGAAACTCTGGTTGATCAGGTCCAGCAAAGACGCCGGCCCGACGTTGTCGATGATGAACGACCCGGTGGCGGATTTCGGTGCGCCGTCGCTTTCCGGGGCCGCCGCCGGTTGCTGGGCTTCGGGCTGGGCGGATTCGATCCACGGGTTGATCTCGGCCGCTTCTGCCATCAGCGCTTCCTTTTCGAGACGCAGCAATTGCTCCGCCTGTTTGCGGCGGAAAGGCAATTTCGAGCCCAGCGAGCTGATCAGGCTGTCGAAGCGAGTCTTGAATGCCGCCGGGCGCTGGATCACCGGCAGTTGATAGTGACGCTGGTTGGTGGAGTTGAGGTTGACCGCGATGATCAGGTCGCAATGGCTCGACACCACCGGCACGATCGGCAACGGGTTGAGGATGCCGCCGTCCACCAGCATTCGATTGCCCTGCATCACGGGGGTGAACAGGCTGGGGATCGCCGCCGACGCACGCATGGCCTGGTGCAGACAACCTTCCTGGAACCAGATTTCCTGCTGGTTTGTGAGGTCCGTGGCCACGGCTGTGTAGGGGATGCGAAGGTCTTCGATATTGATCTCGCCGACGATCTTGCGGATCTGCCCGAAGACCTTCTCCCCGCGAATCGCGCCCAGGCGGAAGCTGACATCCACCAGACGCAACACGTCGAGGTAATCCAGGCTCTCGATCCAGTCGCGATAATCATCGAGTTTGCCGGCGGCATAGATCCCGCCGACCACCGCGCCCATGGAGCAACCGGCGATGCAGGCAATGTCGTAGCCACGCCGTTCGATCTCTTCAATGACGCCGATATGGGCGTAGCCCCGGGCACCGCCCGAGCCCAACACCAGTGCGACACGCTTTTTCATGAATCGACCTCTTTGACAAGGTTCAACAATGCACCCAACGAGGGGCACGCTTCAATCGCTATGGTCGTTCGACGGGAGCTGGCGTCGTTTTTTGACACTCAACGAAGGCGAGTCGGTATCCTCGCGAGCGCTATAGTTTCCACTGCGGGTCCAAGGCACTTTTCGCGCGCCAGAGCGGTCTTACCTGCACGACTGTCTACTATCTTTGAGGTGTGAGTGATGAAAGCCTGGATTTGTGTGCCTTTGATTGCGTTGGCGCTTGCCGGTTGTGCCGGTAAAACCGCTTACCGTGACAGCTGCGGTAGCCAGATCGACGCTGCCTGGCACGAACTGGATCTGGCCAAGGCCGAGGGTTTCGCCGGGACTGTCAGCTACTCCAAGGCGCTGTCGTTGCTGACCGGTGCCAAGACCCAGCAACAATTCGAAGCGTACGAAGGTTGTACCAGGAAGGCCGAGAAGGCCCGCTTCTACATTCGTGAGTCCCGCGCCGGCCGTTGAGGCATGATGGAGCGTACTCAGGGTAATTCGATTCAGGGAGTACGCGATGTCTGCCGTGGTTGATCGGTTGGTGGCTCAAGTATTGGGCCTGGAAGTCCGTTTGCTGGCCTGTCAGGCTCGCTTGAGTGCCCGCACCGATCCCGAAGCGCTGCACGATCTGCGCACCACCGTGCGCAGATTGCGCAGTCTGCTGCGACCCTTGCGCGGTTTGCCCGGGGTAGAACAACTGGAAGCAGCGTCGTCCCGGGTCGGCCAACTGACCACACCGTTGCGTGATCGTGAAGTGCTGGCAGCGTACTTGCTCCAGCACAATCAACCCGAGGCCGCGCATCGGCGCATGGCGCGGATGGCTGAGGCTTATCCCGCCGTGGCGATGAGCCCGGAGCTGACCCAGTTGTTGATGATCCTCGACGCCTTTCCGCGGTTCCTGCGGGCCTCCCAACGCCAGGGTTTGCTCAAGGGCTTGCGCCAGCGCATCGAAAAACGCCTGGCCAAACAATGGAAGAAACTCGACCAGGCCCTGCACGATCCCGCCCATGACCGCCATCGTCTGCGCCTGCTGATCAAGCGTGCGCGTTATGGCATCGAAGCTTATCCCGAACTGGATCGTTTGCCGGAAGCGGCCATGCCTAGGCTGAAGTCGGCTCAGGCTGCCTTGGGGGATTGGCACGACAGCTGGCAATGGCTGGCCCGCGCCAAGGAAGAGCCTGATTTGCAGCCATGTGTCGAAGTCTGGAAAACCACCATGGCCCAGGCCGAAGAGCGCGCCGACCGTGTTCTCGACAAACTCAGCAGAGCCTGTTTCAAATCCTGAAACCACCACGAATCCCCACGAATCCAATGTGGGTTCCAGCCGAGCACGGCCCATCTGTCAGTAATTTTGGCCGGAATAAGCGCTGTGCCGGCCTTGCGGGCTGGTTAAGATCGCTCCATCCATTTTCCAGTCTCTGAGGTTCCCATGCGCTTTTCCGATCTGCTCGACGCTGTTCGCAGCCAGCCTCAGGAAGTGTCTATTCCACCTGAGTGGGGCCAGGGGCGGGCGAGTTTTGGTGGTCTGATAGCTGCCTTGCAATACGAAGCCATGCGCGCAAAAGTCCCGGCGGATCGTCCGGTGCGCTCGCTGGCAATCACCTTTGTCGGCCCGGTCGAGCCCGATGTACCGGTCAGTTTTGAAGTCGACGTATTGCGCGAAGGCAAAGCCGTCAGCCAGGTGCTGGGCCGGGCGATGCAGAAGGGGCAGGTGGTGACGCTGGTCCAGGGCAGCTTCGGCGCTTCGCGAACCTCCGAAGTGGTGGTCGCGGCCAACCCGGCTCCTGAGATGAAGCATTGGGACGACTGTCAGGAACTGCCGTACATCAAGGGCGTGACCCCGGAATTCATGCGCTACCTGGCCATGCGCTGGAGTATCGGTGGCATGCCGTTTACCGGTAACAAATCGCGGGACATGGGTGGTTGGGTACGCTTGCGCGGGGATGGGGAGGGCGAGTCGGTCAGCGAAGCCCATATCCTGGCGCTGGTCGACGCCTGGCCGCCGTCCTTGTTGTCGCATCTGAAGAAACCGGCGGCAGGCAGCACGCTCACCTGGACCATCGAATTCGTCCAGCCGTTGCTGGCGTTGAGTACGCTGGACTGGTGCAAGTATCTGGTGGACATCGAACATGCCGCTGACGGCTACGGGCACGCCGCCGCCAATCTCTGGAGCGAAGACGGTCAGTTGATCGCCATGAGTCGGCAGACCGTCACGATTTTCGCCTGATCAGCGATGGCGACGGTGGCGTTCGCGCCAGGCGCGCCACCAGCCGCCACTGAAGAAAAACCGGGGGAAGGTCAGGAACTGCTCGACCAGCAAGCGTGATACTGCGTCTTTGCGATCACTGAACGGCTCGGAGGCTTGCGCCTCCAGGCTATGACCGTGACGCTGCAGGCCCAGGGCGGCAATCAGGCCGATGACGCCAATTGCGAAGCTCGCCAGATCCAGGCTGAACACCCCCGACACCATCAGCAAAAACGCCACGATGAACAGCGGCACGGCAATCAGGTGCAACACCAGATTGGTCGGGTGCTGGTGATTGTGCGGGTACAGGCGCCATTGCCAGGCGGGAAGGTTGGGATGACGTTTGCCCATGATGCTTATCCTTGGTTCGTTGAGGCTCATGAACAAAGAATAGGTCGGGCGAAAGCCGTCGGCGAATCAAGGCTGGCTATCGGCGCGATAGGGGTCATGGTCGATATTCATGTTGACCGCCTTCGCGGGCCCTTAAAGCTTGAGCTGCCCGATGGCCTTGCTCAATTCCCCGGCCAACATCGCCAATTCATTGCTGGTAATCGCCGAGTTCACGGTCTGCTTCACGGTGTTCTCGGTCACGTCGCGAATGCTCACCACGACCCGATTCATCTCCTCCGCCACATGACTCTGCTGCTCGGCCGCCACCGCGATCTGCGTATTGCTTTCACGCATTTGCGCCACCGCACCGGTGATTTCAGCCAGGGCCACACTGGCTTCCTGGGCCTGTTGCATGCAGTCGTCCGCCTTGTACGAACTTTCCTGCATGAAATCCACCGCGTCCCGAGTCCCGGCCTGCAGCGCTGAAACCATGGTGGTGATCTCGTCGGTGGACGTCTGGACCCGTTTGGCTAGGTTGCGCACTTCATCGGCGACTACCGCAAACCCTCGGCCCATTTCACCGGCCCGGGCCGCTTCGATGGCCGCGTTCAGGGCCAGCAGGTTGGTTTGTTCAGCGATGCTGTGAATCACGTTGACCACGCCGTTGATCTTCTGGCTGTCCTCGGCCAGGCGCTGAATCATCTCGGCGGTTTGCTGCACGCCGGTGGACAATCCGCCAATCGATTTTTGCACCCGAGTCACCACTTCCTGACCGCTGCCAGCCAGGGTGTCGGCGGTTTGCGAGAGGTCGCGGGTGGCGCCGGCATGTTGGGCAATGTGATGGACCGTGGCGGTCATTTCGTTGATCGCCGTGGCGGCCTGATCGGTTTCGCTTTGCTGGCCGAGCATGCCGTGACGCACTTCATTCATGCTCGCGGCCAGTCGCGCGGCGCCGACGTCCAGTTGCCGGGCGGTGCTGGCGACAGTGTTGACCACCCGCTGGTAGCCGGCCTGCATGGCATTGAAGGCGTTGGCCATCTGCCCGACTTCGTCCTTGCAGGCCAGGGGCACACGGGCCGACAGGTCACCGCTTTTCTCGACGTGGAGCATCACGTCTTTCAAGGTGTTGAGCTGGCTGAGCAGGAAGCGGATCAACAGTTGCGACGCGCCGAGCATCGCCAGCATCAGGATGAACACCGCTACCGCGTAGTGAGTGAAGCGCTCGCCGAACACCTGGCTCAGGCTCGGGCTGTAGGCAACGACCGCGACCTGTTGACCGTCGGGACGAGCGAACACCTCGGCACCCATCAACGGATTTTCCCCGAACAGCGGCATGGCATTGATCTGGACCCAACCGAGGGTATCGGTCAGTTCCAGAAGTGGTTGCCCGTTCAGTAAAGGCGCCTGCCCACGATTGAAGGTCAGCAGGTTGTCGGCCTTGGGCAGCGGCTGCCCGGCAGGCCAGGCATTGAGCAATCGTGCCTGGGCCTGGGCCGATACTTGCGCGGCGTGACTGCGGGCCTGTTGTTCGAGCTGCACGGCGTACAGCACCAGCAACAGGGTGGTGACAAAGGCGACGGCGTTGACTGCCCAGAATTTGTATTTCAGCGAGATATTGCTAAGCCAGGCACCCATGGAGGTCTTCTCTGATAGCGGAAACAGTTTTGGCAAGGTGCCATTATTGTGCCGCTACTCAGTGCGTCGAATCTTGATATGGGTCAATGACCGCCACGGTTCTCAAGTGGTTACTGGGGGATCGAGGGCAACCCGAAAAACGCCCGGGCGCTGGCGGTGCTGTGGGCGGCGAGATCTTCCATGCTTTCCCCGCGATGCAACGCCACTTCACGCAACACTTCAGTCAGATACGCCGGCTCGTTGCGACCGTTCTTCGGCTTGGGGCGCAAGCTGCGGGGCAGCAGATACGGCGCGTCGCTCTCCAGCATCAAGCGCCCGCGTTTAATCTCCTTGACCAACGGATGCAGGTGCGTGCCCCGGCGTTCGTCGCAGATCCAGCCAGTGATGCCGATGTGCAAATCCAGATCGAGATAGCTGAACAGCGCCTTCTTTTCTCCGGTGAAGCAGTGCACCACGGCAGCCGGCAACCGGTCGCGGTAATCGTGCAGGATCTCCAGCAGTCGTTGACTGGCGTCGCGCTCATGCAGGAACACCGGCAGTTGCAGTTCGACCGCCATTGCCAGATGTTCTTCGAGGACTTTTTCCTGTTGCGGGCGGGGCGAGAAATCACGATTGAAATCGAGGCCGCATTCACCCACGGCCACTACGTTCGGCTCCTTGAGCAAACTGCGCAGACGCTGGGCGCTGTCGGCGTTCCAGTCGCTGGCTGAATGCGGGTGAATGCCGGCGGTAGCGAACAGTCGTTGAGCGCTTTCGTCCAGTTGCCGGCACAGTTCCAGCGCCTGTTCGCTGCCCTCGACGCTGGTCCCGGTAAGCACCAGTTGGCAGACCCCGGCAGCGTAGGCTCGGTCGAGTACAGCCTGGTGTTTGTCGGCAAAACTGGGGTTGGTCAGGTTGACGCCGATATCGATGAGTTGCATGGTGCTACCTCGGACCAAAGGCCGGAAAGCATATCAGAGCTGTAGATTTATAAGAAAAACCAAGAACTACAACGAGTTAAAGCTGTCTGTTGAGGCCGCGAGGCAGGTCGGGGTTGGTAGATTTGCCATCACTGTGCCACTCTCTCGCACTTTATCAGCGCTTCAAGCGCTCTGTTTCTGTTGCCCGATTTCATGAAATCACTCATGAGGTTGGCCAGTATTCTTTCCGGAGAGTGGATGACACGTCCCTCGGTTTTGTTACTGCTGTGTTGTTCGTTGCTGCTGCCGATGCCGGCGGTTGCGCGTCTGGCCGGGCCGTTGCAAGCCGTACCGGCAGCCAAGGTCCGCGACCTGGCGGAGATTCGCAGTAGCCGTGTGCTGCGGGTGCTGGTCAACCAGAGCCGCAACAGCTCCGGCGAAGTTCAGGGCCAGGCCATCGGCGTCGAATACCACCGCCTGCGGGCTTTCGAGCAATACCTTAATGGCCACACCCGTGACGGCCAGGAAATCACCCTCAAGATCATTCCCAAAGCCAAGGATCAACTGCTCGGCGCGTTGCAGCGCGGGGAGGGCGATCTGGTCGCGCCGGGGGAATTGCTTGATCCGCAATCGGGGCACGCGGTCAGCACCAGTGAGCCGATTGCCAGCGACGTGCCGTTATTGCTGGTGGGGATCAAAGGCGAACGGCGTTACACCCACCTTGAACAACTCTCGGGTAAAACCCTCGCGCTGCCTACCGGCAGTGCTGCCGGGGATGCGGTCAGCCAGATCAATCAGAAGCTCGCGCTGCACAAACTGCCCCCGGTGAAGATCGAGTGGGTCGACCCAAGCCTGGCCGTCGAGGACGTACTGGAAATGGTCCAGGGCGGGATCTTCCATCTGACCATCGTCGAGCAACCGATCGCCGAGCGCTGGGGCAAGATCCTGCCCAAGTTGCGCTTCGATCGACAGGTCCTCATCCGTGAGCCGGGCGAGGAATACTGGTTCGTACGCCGAGACGCCTCGATGCTGCGGGCGAGCATCGACCGTTTCCTGACCACCTACAAGCAACCGTCGGACCAGGATGCGGCGTTCCTGCGGATCTACCGGCGCCTGTATCAAGTGCACTATCCCTTGGCCAAGGCCGATCGTCAGCGCCTGGAAAAACTTCGACCGGTGCTGCAAAAACACGCTCAAGCCCAGGACATGGACTGGCTGAACCTGGCAGCGCTGGCCTTCAAGGAATCGGCGTTGCAACCCTCCGCCAGAAATGGCAGCGGCCCCACCGGCCTGATGCAAATAACACCTTCGGCCGCCCAACGGGTTGGCGTCAGTGACATTCAGAATCTCGATGCCAATGTGCAGGCCAGCGCCAAGTACCTGGCGATGATCCGCCGCAAATTCTTTGCCAGCCCCAAACTCAACGAGCGTGAACGGATGGCGTTCGTGCTGGCGGCCTACAACATGGGACCGGAGCGGGTCCAGGGCATGCGGGCCGAGGCTCGGCGCCGCGGCCTGAATCCTAATCAGTGGTTTTTCCAGGTTGAGCGCATCGCCATGGAGCAGGTGGGAATGGGGGCTGTCAGCTATGTTAATAGCGTGAACAAGTATTACCTGGCGTTCGATCGGGAGCGGGAATCGTTGGAGCCTCAGGGGCAGAAAGTTGCCTTACGTAAATGATCGACTAATCTGATTGTTATGGTGCGTTTTTTGCGCTTTTAACATGAGATAAACCGATTAATATGGCGACCAACCAACACACTCTCACAATGGATGACACAGCATGAGCACACTGATCAACAAGGTACTGTCTACCCGCGCTGGCTACGGCCTGACGATTCTGCGGATTTTCGTCGGCATCATCTTCGCGGCCCACGGCTCACAGAAACTCTTCGGGGCATTCGGCGGCTACGGCATTGCCGGCACCGCGCAGTACATGGAAAGCATTGGATTGGCGCCCGGTCACCTGATGGCAATCCTGGCTGGTGGTACTGAATTCTTCGGCGGTCTGGCGCTGATCATCGGCCTGCTGGCACGTCCGGCGGCGTTGGGGCTGACCTTCCTCTCGCTGGTTGCGATTTTCTCGGTGCACATCAGCAACGGTCTGTTCATGGCCAACAACGGTTATGAATTCGCCCTGGCCTTGCTCGGTGGCAGCCTCGCAGTGCTGATCGAAGGCGCAGGCAAGCTCTCGGTCGACCGCGCGATCTCCGACTGACCGCTCTGACGCAACAAAAAGGCCCGCGCAGTGTGATGCACTGTGCGGGCCTTTTTTTGTTGCTGGCGATTCTTGACACTGTCCGGTCAGCTTCTCTAGGATGCTGCCATGCGCCGATTTAAACAGCTACTTGCGGGGCGCCAGGTGACTCATTCAGTTGCCGATAGAAGCTTGAAACAGGCTTCGAAATACCGCTAAAGCGCTGGTTCGGTGTTGCCTCTCACCTGCCATGCAGACTTTTGAGGCAGAGACACGACACAATGAATGCATTGAACCCCGTTGTACGCCCCGCGCCGATTACGGCACATCTCACCCAGCGCAATCCAAAAATCCTGCTTGGCGGTAAACATCAGCCGACGCTGTTGCGTTACCTCGATGGCTGGCCACGTCGCACCGGCGGTCCGGCAGCATTCCTGATCCAGTTTGTCGAAGATGGCGAGTCGCTGGAGCGCTTCGCGACAGACAGTTTCGATCTGGCGGTGATTCAGGCACCCAGCGCCGAGGACGCGCCTGAAGTGATCAGGCAACTGACCCGCGTCGCGCGCCAAGGGCTGATTGCCCGCTGCTGAGGCTCAGGGCGCTGCGACTTAGAGCGCCGCGGCTCAAAAATAGTCGATCGCCACGATATACACGCACTGTTCACCGGTGGGTGTCTGCACTCGCACTTCGGCGTCCAGTGCCTTGCCGATCAAGGCGCGGGCCAGCGGTGAGTCGATGCTGATCAGGCCTAGCTTCAGGTCCAGCTCATCCGGGCCGACGATGCGATAGCGCGACTCTTTGCCGTCCTCGTCTTCGATCGTGACCCAGGCGCCAAAGTAGACCTTGTTCGGATCGCTGGGCTTTTCACTGACCACCTTGAGCGCTTCCAACCGTTTGGTGAGAAAGCGCACACGGCTATCGATCTCGCGCAGCATCTTTTTGCCGTAGGTGTATTCGGCGTTTTCCGAGCGATCGCCCTGGGCTGCCGCCTCGCTGACCGATTGCGTCACTTGCGGTCGGCGCACATGCCAGAGCTCATGAAACTCGGCGCGCATCCGCGCTTCACCTTCGGGGGTGATCAGCGCGGTGCCGGCGGTGCGGGGAGGGCGATAACGGCTCATGGCGACTTCTTGTGGTTGAGTTCTTGAATCGGGTTTTTAAACAAGCGTACTTGAGTTTATCAACCCTCGCGCAAGACTGTCAGCGGGCTGGCGTTCAAGGCGCGGCGCGTGCCGAACACACCGGCACCGCCGATCAGCGCCGCGCCGATCAGCGGCATGACCAGCAGCCATGGATGCGGATGCCAGGGCAGATCGAAGGCGTAGCGGTAGAGCACCAGGCTCACCAGTTCCGAGCCCAATGCCGCCAACAGCCCGCTGACCGCGCCGAGCAAACCGAACTCGATTCGCCGGGCCCTGACCAGCAACTGCCGTTCGGCGCCCAGCGCTCGCAGCAACGCGCCTTGGCGAATACGTTCATCGAGGGTGGCCTGCAAGCCGGAGAACAATACCGCCATCCCCGCCGCCAACACGAACAACAGCACGTACTCCACTGCCAGGGTCACTTGCGCGAGAATGCTGCGTAACTGCTCCAGCAACACTTCGACTTGCAGGATGGTCACCGCTGGAAAACTGCGGGACAGGTCGACGATCTGCTGGTCGTGACCGGGTGCCAGATAGAAACTGGTCAGGTAGGTCGCCGGCAAATCCTTCAAGGTGCCGGGTTGGAAGATCATGAAAAAGTTCGGCTGGAAGTTGTCCCAGTTGATCTCCCGCAGGCTGGTGACTTTCGCCTCCCGATTGACCCCGCCAACGCTAAACACCATGTGATCGCCGAGCTTGAGCTTGAGGCTTTCGGCAACTTTGCCTTCCACCGAAACACCGGGTAGTTCATCCGCCGGTTGCTGATCCCACCAGTTGCCGGCGGTGAGCTTGTTGCCCGCCGGCAGGTCCGCCGCCCAGGTCAGGCTCAGGTCGCGTTGAATGGCCCGGTCACCGGCCGAGTCCTTGCTGACGATCTCCTGCACCGGTTTGCCATTGATGCTGATCAGCCGTCCCGGCACCACCGGGTACAGCGGTGCCGATTGTGCTGACAGCTCCATCAACCGATCGCTGAAGGCTTGTTTGTCCGCCGGCAGAATGTTCAGGGCGAAATAGTTCGGGGCATTTTTCGGCAACTGGTTTTGCCAGGTGTCGAGCAGCTCGCCACGCAGCAAAGCGATCAACGCCATCGACAGTAGAATCAAGCCGAAGGCCAGGGATTGACCCGCCGCCGCCAGTGGATGGCGCAACAGTTGGCCCAACCCCAGACGCCATGGCAATGAGGCGCGGGCCAGCATCCGGCGCAGGCTCTTGAGCAGCAGCAAGAGCAAACCGCCAAGCACCAGTGCTGCGATCACGCCGCCGCCGAGCAGGGCGAAAGTCAGCACCAGGTCCAGGCTCAAACGCCACATGATCAGGCCGAGGGCGCCCAACGCCGCGCCATAGACCATCCAGGTGCTGGAGGGAATCGGTAGCAAGTCCCGGCGCAATACCCGTAGCGGTGGGACTCGCCCCAAAGCGGCCAACGGCGGCAGGGCGAAACCGGCCAGCGCGACCAGCCCGGTGCCGATCCCCGCAATGGCCGGCAACAGGCTTCCCGGTGGAACGTCAGTCGGCAGTAAATCATGCAGCAGCGCAAACAGCCCGAGCTGCGCCAGCCACCCAAGCAGGGCGCCGCTGATGCTGGCGAGCAGTCCGAGAACTGTCAGTTGCAGACTGAACAGCACCATGGTTTCCCGGCGGGACAGGCCCAGACAGCGCAGCAATGCACTGGCATCGAATCGGCGGGTGGCGAAGCGTGTCGCCGACAACGCCACCGCCACGCCGGACAGCAGCACCGCTACCAGGCTGGCCATGTTCAAGTAACGTTCGGCCTTGCCCAAGGCACCGCCGATCTGCCGATTGCCATCGCGGGCATCCTGGATGCGCTGGTTGGCGGCCAGGCCTGGCTTGATCAATTGACGATAGGTTTCCAGCGCCTGGGCGTTGCCGCGCCAGAGTTCGCGGTAACTGACCCGGCTGCCGGGTTGCACCACGCCGGTCGCCTCGAGGTCGCTGAGATTGATCAGCACCCGTGGCGTCAGGCTGTAGAAGTTACCGGCGCGATCCGGTTCGTAGGTCAGCACCCGCGCCAGTTTCAGGGTTTTCATGCCGACATCGATGCTGTCGCCGATCTTCAAGTCCAGTGCAGTCAGCAGTCGCGCTTCAACCCAGGCTTCGCCGGGTTTCGGACCGCCACCGGGTGCTTCCTGCGCGAACGGCGCGGGGGCACTTTTCAGTTCGCCGCGCAACGGGTAGACGTCATCGGCGGCTTTGATGCTGGACAGCTGAATACCGTTGTCGGTGGCAATGACACTGGAAAATTCCACCACCTGAGCATGTTCAAGGCCCAACTCGATGCCACTGTTGATCTGTTCCGGCCGCGCCGGCGAACTGCCTTCCAGCAACAAGTCAGCGCCGAGAAACTCGGTGGCGCGCAGCATCATGGCACCGTTCAGGCGGGCACCGAAGTAACCGATGGCGGTACTCGCCGCCACGGCCACCAGCAAGGCGAAGAACAACACGCGCAACTCACCGGCGCGGGCATCGCGCAGCAGTTGGCGAATGGCGAGACTGAACAGGCGCAACAGCGGCAGGCGTGCCATCAAGGCTCCAGAGGGGCGACCAGCAGGCCGGCTTCAAGGCGGATCAGGCGCCGGCAGCGATGTGCCAGGCGTTCGTCATGAGTTACCAGCACCAGGGTGGTGCCGCGTTCCTTGTTGAGTTCGAATAGCAGATCGCTGATGCGCTCGCCAGTGTGGCTGTCGAGGTTGCCGGTGGGCTCATCGGCGAACAACACATCGGGCTCGGCGGCGAAGGCACGGGCAATCGCCACACGCTGCTGTTCGCCACCGGAGAGCTGGCGCGGCGAGTGGGTCAGGCGTTGACCCAGGCCGACCCGTTGCAACAGCTCGGTGGCGCGCTCACGGGCGTCTTTGCGGCCGTCGAGTTCCAGCGGCAGCATGACGTTTTCCAGGGCGTTGAGGCTGTCGAGCAGTTGAAAGGATTGGAAGACAAACCCCACGTGCTCGGCGCGAATGCGCGCGCGCTGGTCTTCGTCGAGATTGCTCAGGCCTTGGCCGGCGAGAGTGACTTCGCCGCTGCTCGGCAGGTCGAGGCCGGCAAGCAGACCGAGGAGGGTGGATTTGCCGGAACCGGAGGCGCCGACAATGGCCAGGCTATCGCCCTTGTTCAGTTCCAGGCTGAGTTCGTGCAGGATAGTCAGTTCACCTTCCGCGCTGGGAACCACTTTGCTGAGGTTCTTCGCGGTGAGAATGCTTGCGCCCATGGAGAATCCGATGCGTGTGTGGTTTTTGAGTGCTGGCCTGGCCTTGATGTGCATGGCCCAGAACGCAGCGGCGGGTACAGTCCTGATCGTTGGCGATAGTATCAGCGCCGGTTTCGGCCTGGATACCCGGTTGGGGTGGGTGTCATTGCTCGAGCAACGGCTCAAGCACGAAGGTTTCGACGATAAGGTGGTCAATGCATCCATCAGTGGCGACACCAGTGCCGGAGGCCGGGCACGCCTGCCGGCGCTGCTTGCAGAGCATAAGCCTGAGCTGGTTATCCTCGAGTTGGGGGGCAATGACGGACTGCGCGGAATGCTGCCAACACAATTGCAACAAAATCTTGCATCGATGATCGACAGCTCCCGCGCCAGTGGTGCCAAGGTACTGCTGCTGGGCATGCAGTTGCCGCCCAACTACGGTGCGCGTTACACCCAGGCATTTGCCGAGGCTTTCACCAAGGTGGCCGACGAGAAAAAAATCCCGTTGGTGCCGTTTTTTCTCGACGGCGTGGGCGGTCATCCAGACCTGATGCAATCCGACGGCCTGCACCCGGCGGCGGGGGCTCAGGGCAAGTTGCTGGAAAATGTCTGGCCGACACTGAAACCGCTGCTTTGACGCTTTTCTAGCGGCGGCGTTTCGGCTAAGGTGGCGCCCCCGATTTGGAGGCCCCGATGCCGCGTCCCGCCTGGTCCCTTTTTGCCTATCAACTGATCGAGCCTGACGAACAGCTGGATCTGTTCGCCTGCCAGGAAGTGCGGGTGCATCTGGTGACCCGTCAGCTGGAACTGGGCGGCTCGGCGGACCGAACCCTGTGCGGCAGCCTGTTGCCGGCGCAACCACGCTGGTCGAGCGTCGATCGCACGGTCTTCCAGGACCAGCGCCTGTGCTCGCTGTGCCGGGCCATTCTGGAATCGCAAAAACGCGGCACTTCGCCGATCTGGCCTGAGTTGCGGTTCGAGCTGTAGCTCCCTTGCCACAGGAAAGCTTCCACCACAGGTAATCCCCCTCGCCGCAGGTCTTGCATCTCCCCGAAATAACGGGCGGCGGTGTACAATCGGGTTTTTATACCCTTGTCGATCATGCGAAGGATTTTCCGGATGTTGCCGCGCTTTCCCGCCGTCACCCGCTGCCTGTCTCTTGCTGCGCTCTGCGTGGCGGGTCCCGTTGCAGCATTGGAGTTGCCCCTGCCACCACCCGGTGAAGACATTGTCGGCCAGGTGCAAGTGATCAAGGCCAAATACGAAGACACCTTCGCCGACCTTGGCACCACCTACGACCTGGGCTATTTGGAAATGGTCGCGGCCAACCCTGGCGTCGATCCATGGCTGCCGGGCGCCGGTACCGAAATCGTCCTGCCGACGCGCTTCATCCTGCCACCTGGCCCGCGTGAAGGCATCGTCATCAACCTGGCTGAATACCGCCTCTACTACTACCCGAAAGGCCGGAACGTGGTGTACACCTTCCCGCTGGGTATCGGCCGTGAAGGCTGGGGTTCGCCGATTGCCCACACCAGCATCGTCGCCAAGACGCCG
>Ga0207655_1001798_pt1 | contig 18596 bp, 12 predicted proteins | sample KBSM44metaG_FD_184398 | JGI IMG/M metagenome (GOLD analysis project Ga0207655, IMG submission 184398) | Miscanthus rhizosphere microbial communities from Kellogg Biological Station, Michigan, USA - KBS M4-4 metaG (SPAdes) (version 2) | ecosystem: Host-associated > Plants > Roots > Rhizosphere >...
AAGCGGGATCATCGCTTCAGCCAGAGCTTCACGATCAATCCACTCACCAAGACACTGGTCGGGCTTCTGAGTCACGGGAACCTTCCACATGTAGGGACAGAAAAAAGGGGCTACATTATGACGCCCCAACGCAGAACCGGCAATGAGCGCCTGTCGCAGTGACGCAAGCCAGCGTTCACGCCCTTTCGAGCCTGACAGCCGGCACCGTCACCGGTACAATCGGTCTCTTTGCCGCAACGCTTGGAGTGCAATCTCCCGTGTCAGTTCTGCGCCTTCCGCACATGTCGGCCACGGCCGGCAAACAAACCTGGGGCAACCTGCCCGGTGCCGCCCTCAGCCTTGCCATCGCCGAGGCCGCCACCAGCGCTGGCCGCTTCACCCTGCTGCTGACAGCCGACAGCCAGGCCGCCGACCGTCTGGAGCAGGAGCTGCGCTTCTTCGCCCCGGACCTGCCGGTGCTGCCGTTCCCCGATTGGGAAACCCTGCCCTACGACCTGTTCTCGCCGCACCAGGACATCATTTCCCAGCGCATCGCCAGCCTGTACCGCCTGCCGGAACTGAGCCACGGCATCCTCGTGGTGCCGATCACCACCGCCCTGCACCGCCTGGCACCCACGCGCTTCCTGCTGGGCAGCAGCCTGGTGCTGGATGTGGGCCAGACCATCGATGTGGAACAGATGCGCACGCGCCTGGAGGCCAGCGGCTATCGCTGCGTCGACACCGTCTACGAGCATGGCGAGTTCGCCGTGCGCGGCGCGCTGATCGACCTGTTCCCGATGGGCAGCAAGCTGCCCTACCGCATCGACCTGTTCGATGACGAGATCGAGACGCTGCGCACCTTCGACCCCGAGACCCAACGCTCGATCGACAAGGTGGATTCGGTACGCCTGCTGCCGGCGCGTGAATTCCCGATGCAGAAAGAGGAAGTGACCCGCTTCAAGGCACGCTTTCGCGAGCGCTTCGATGTCGATTTCCGCCGCAGCGCGATCTTCCAGGACCTGGCCAGCGGCATTATTCCCGCAGGCATCGAGTACTACCTGCCGCTGTTCTTCGAAGAAACTTCGACCCTGTTCGACTACCTGCCGGCCGACACCCAGGTGTTCTCGCTGCCTGGCGTGGAACAGGCCGCCGAACACTTCTGGAACGACGTGCGTGGGCGCTATGAAGACCGCCGTGGCGACCTCAGCCGGCCGCTGCTGCCACCGGCCGAACTGTTCCTGCCGGTGGAGGACTGCTTCGCCCAGCTCAAACAATGGCCTCGGGTGGTGGTCAGCAGCGAAGACCTCGACCCAGGTGCGGGTCGCGAACGCTTTCCGGCACGCGCGCTACCCAACCTGGCCATCGAAGCCAAGGCCAACCAGCCGCTGGCCGAGCTGGCCAACTTCCTCGACCAGTTCCCCGGCCGCGTGCTGTTCACCGCCGAATCAGCGGGGCGCCGTGAAGTGCTGCTGGAGCTGCTCGAGCGGCTGAAGCTGCGCCCGCATACCGTCGACGGCTGGGACGACTTCGTTACCGGCAGCGAGCGCCTGGCAATCACCATCGCGCCGCTGGACGACGGCCTGCTGCTGGACGACCCAGGCCTGGCCCTGGTCGCCGAAAGCCCGCTGTTCGGCCAGCGGGTGATGCAACGCCGGCGCCGTGACAAACGTGGCGAAACCGCCAACGATGCAGTCATCAAGAACCTCACCGAGCTGCGCGAAGGCGCACCGGTGGTGCACATCGACCATGGCGTTGGTCGCTACCTGGGCCTGGCCACGCTGGAAATCGACGGCCAGGCCGCCGAATTTCTCACCCTGGAATACGCCGAGAACGCCAAGCTGTACGTGCCAGTGGCCAACCTGCACCTGATCGCCCGCTACACCGGCAGCGACGATGCGTTGGCACCGCTGCACCGGCTGGGCTCGGAGGCCTGGCAGAAAGCCAAGCGAAAAGCCGCCGAACAGGTGCGCGACGTGGCCGCCGAGCTGCTCGACATCTATGCCCGTCGCGCCGCACGCAAGGGCTATGCATTTGCCGACCCGTCAGCCGACTACGCCACCTTCAGCGCTGGCTTCCCGTTCGAGGAAACCCCGGACCAACAGGCCGCCATCGAAGCCGTGCGTGCCGACATGCTGGCGCCCAAGCCGATGGACCGCCTGGTCTGCGGCGATGTGGGCTTCGGCAAGACCGAAGTGGCCATGCGCGCGGCATTCATCGCCGTGCACAGCGGCCGCCAGGTGGCCGTACTGGTGCCCACCACCCTTTTGGCCCAGCAGCACTACAACAGCTTCCGCGACCGCTTCGCCGACTGGCCGGTGACGGTGGAGGTGATGAGCCGCTTCAAGTCGGCCAAGGAAGTGGCCGCCGCTGCCGCCGACCTTGCCGAAGGCAAGATCGACATTCTCATCGGCACCCACAAGCTGCTGCAGGACGATGTGCGCTTCAAGGACCTGGGCCTGGCCATCATCGACGAAGAACACCGCTTTGGCGTGCGCCAGAAGGAACAGCTCAAGGCCCTGCGCAGCGAGGTCGACATTCTCACCCTGACCGCCACGCCGATTCCGCGCACGCTGAACATGGCTGTGGCGGGCATGCGCGACCTGTCCATCATCGCCACGCCGCCGGCGCGCCGCCTGTCCGTGCGCACCTTCGTCATGGAGCAGAACAAGAGCACGGTGAAGGAAGCGCTGCTGCGTGAGTTGCTGCGCGGCGGCCAGGTTTACTACCTGCACAACGATGTGAAAACCATCGAAAAATGCGCCGCCGACCTCGCCGAGCTGGTGCCCGAGGCACGCATCGGCATTGGCCATGGGCAAATGCGCGAACGCGAGCTGGAACAGGTGATGAGCGACTTCTACCACAAGCGCTTCAACGTGCTGGTAGCCTCGACCATCATCGAAACCGGCATCGACGTGCCCAGCGCCAACACCATCGTCATCGAACGTGCCGACAAGTTCGGCCTGGCCCAGTTGCACCAGCTGCGCGGCCGAGTTGGCCGTAGCCACCACCAGGCCTACGCCTACCTGCTCACGCCGACCCGGCAGAAGGTCAGTGCCGACGCCGAAAAGCGCCTGGAAGCCATCGCCAACACCCAGGACCTGGGCGCGGGCTTTGTGCTGGCCACCAACGACCTGGAAATCCGCGGTGCCGGCGAGCTGCTGGGCGAAGGCCAGAGCGGGCAGATCCAGGCCGTGGGCTTCACCCTGTACATGGAAATGCTCGAGCGCGCGGTCAAGGCAATCCGTAAAGGCACCCAGCCAAACCTTGAACAACCACTGGGCGGCGGCCCGGAGATCAACCTGCGCCTGCCGGCGCTGATCCCCGAGGACTACCTGCCCGACGTGCATGCGCGGCTGATCCTGTACAAACGCATCGCCTCGGCGGCCGACGAGGAAGGCCTCAAGGACCTGCAGGTCGAGATGATCGACCGCTTCGGCTTGCTGCCCGAGCCAACCAAGAACCTGATGCGCCTGACTTCGCTCAAGCTGCACGCGGAAAAGCTCGGCATCAAGAAAGTCGATGCCGGCCCCAATGGCGGCAAGCTCGAGTTCGAAGCCGAAACCCCGGTCGACCCGCTGACCCTGATCAAGCTGATCCAGGGCCAGCCCAAACGATACAAGTTCGAAGGTGCTACCCAGTTCCGTTTCCTGGTGCCGATGGAACGCCCCGACGAACGCTTCAATACCCTGGAGGCGCTGTTCGAGCGCCTGACCCCACAGCCTGCCTAAGGAAGACCCATGCGTGCCATCCGTTGCCTGACCTTGCTGCTGGCGCTGTTCGCCCCAGCTGCCTTCGCCGAAGGCCTGTATCAGGTAGAAATGATTCTGGTGCGGCAGAACAGCGTGCCCGCCTTCACCAGCCCGTTCGCCCCCGAAGACTGGAGCGCCGGCGCCCCGCGCCTGGCAAAAGACGCCGAACGCCGCCTGGCGCTGGAAGACGAAGCCACCCGCCTGGAAGCCACCGCCGACTACACCGTGCTGCTGCACAAGGCCTGGCAACAGCAAGTAGGCAGCGAGCCCAGCCGCATCGCGCTGGGCGAAGGCGCCGAGCGGTTCGGCCACTTCCCTATCGAGGGCAACCTCAGCGTCGCTGAAGGCCGCTTCATCGCGGTCGAGGCCAACTTCTGGGTCAACCAGCTGGACAGCAACGGCAACGTACTGCAAAGCGAGCAGTTCAAGCAGAGCAACAGCAACGTCAAGGGCGGCCAGCTGACCTTCCTCGACGGTGGGCACCTGGCGGTGCTGCTGAAGGTGACACCGCCGGGCACGCCGAAAATGCCGGTGATGGACCCGGAGATGATGGAGCAGTGATGTGAGCGATGGCGATGCGCAGCAACTGCTGAGGGCCTATCCGGGGTGGGTCGACTTCATCGAAGCCGGCACGATGGCACGAGGCCGCAGCTATGCTGCGCAAGAGCGAGCACGCATCCTGTCGCTGCACGGCGCAACGATCGAAGCCATCTGCAAGGGCTCCACAGGCGAGACCTACCAGCAGAACATCCGGCTGGTCGTTAACTACGGGGACCTGCGGGTATTTGGGCGCTGCAGCTGCCCAGTTGGGCTCAACTGCAAACACTGCGTCGCGGCGCTGCTGCAATTGCAGGACGGCCTCGACGCCGCAGGCCCCCATGAACAATCCGCCCTGTCGCTGCCACCGGACCTCAACCTGTGGGTGCAAACCCTTGAGTCCCCCTCCCAACCTGCATCGCCTCAAGGGCCAGCACGCAAAGGCCCGGCAATCTATTACCGCATTCACGTGGATCACGGCGTCTGGCGACTCGAGCCGATCAAGGGCACCCGACAGGCAGACGACACCTTGAAGATCGGTCGCATCACATCGATGCCCGAAATGCTCTACTACACACCTCGCTACGTCACAGAAGACGATGCGCGGCTTTTGCGCCTGATTGATTCGCGCAGCGAAACCACTACGCCCATGGCGCAACTGGAAGGCAAGCAGGGCGGGGAGCTCTACAGCTATGCCCTGGCCACCGGTCGCCTGCTATTTGAGGACGACTTGGCGCCACTGTCCCCTGGGCCGGAGCTGCATGCCGAGTTTCGCTGGGTCAGGCTGGACAATGGCAGCTACCGTGGCGCCTGGTACCACGATGATCACCAGCAGTTGCGGGCAGTGCCCATCGAGCCCATGCACTATGTCGACCGACAGCGGCATTTGACCGGCAAACTGCGCCACGACCTCGACCCCTTCATTGCCAGCCAGCTTGCGCGCGCGCCCATCGTGCCGGAGCATCTGGTCATCCCCTTGAGTCACCGATTGAACGCCTTGAACCGTCACGTCCCCACGCCCACTGCGGTGAGCACCGAACATATCGAAGACATCACGCCAAACGGGCGACTGACGCTGGGCAGCCTCGAATTCAGCGCCTACATGCCCAAGACCGGCCGTATGCAGCGACAACTGCAACACCGTGCCGCGCTGGCATTCGACTACGACGACCTGCGTACCAGCGGTAACGACGAAAAGCCGCTGACCCGCCTGGTCGGCAACACCAGCCAGCGCATCCGCCGCCAGCCGCAAGCCGAACAGGCCCTGCGCAAGGTGTTACGCGACCTGGGCTTCAAGGCCGCCACCCGGCAGAGCAAGGCGCTGCCCGACAGCGCCGGCGAAATGTTCCAACTGCCCGACGACGAGGCCTGGCTGCGTTTCGCCCGCGAAGGCCTGCCGCGCTTGCGCCAAGCCGGTTGGAACATAGACGTCCAGCGCGACTTCGCCTTCAACCTGCAGGAGGTGGACGACTGGTATGCGAGCATCGACGAGGCGCCCGGCCATGAATGGTTCGACCTGGAGCTTGGCATTGTGGTCGATGGCCAGCGTCACAGCCTGCTGCCGATCGTGTTGCAACTGCTACGCAGCAGCCCAGAGCTGCTGCGCCCCAGCGAACTGGCCCGGCGCAGTGACGACGAGCACCTGCTGATCGACCTCAACCGTGGTCGCCTGGACAGCCCGGCCCTGCGCGTCGCCCTCCCGTATGGCCGCGTCAAAGCGGTCATGGCCACCCTGGGCGAGCTCTACCTGCACGAACACACAACCGGCCCGTCCCTGCGCATGGAACGTGCCGACGCCGCGCGCCTGAACGAAATCGAAGGCCTGCCCCTGCTATGGGAAGGCGGCGAGCACGTTCGCGACCTGGGCCGGCGCCTGCGCGATGCCCGTGATTTGCAGGTTGAACCACCGACAGGGCTGCAGGCCAGCATGCGCCCCTACCAGCAACAAGGCCTGAACTGGTTGCAGGCCCTTCGCGAGATGGGCACCGGTGGCATCCTGGGCGACGACATGGGCCTGGGCAAGACCCTGCAGGCCTTGGCCCACTTGCTGCTGGAGAAAGAATCCGGGCGCTTGAGTACACCGGCACTGGCGGTCATGCCCACCAGCCTGATACCCAACTGGCTCGACGAAGCCCAGCGCTTCGCCCCCGAGCTGCGCGTACTGGCACTGCATGGGCCGGGGCGCAGCAAGCATTTTGCCACGCTGCATGAGTACGATCTGGTCCTGACCACCTACGCCCTGATGCCACGCGACCTCGAACACCTGCGCACACAGGCCTGGCACGTCCTGGTACTGGACGAGGCGCAGAACATCAAGAGCAGCACCAGCAAGGCCGCCCTCGCCGTCTGCGAGCTGCAGGCCGGCCAGCGCCTGTGCCTGACCGGTACGCCGATGGAAAACAACCTGGGCGAGCTGTGGTCGATCTTCCACTTCTTGATGCCCGGCTGGCTGGGCGACCTCAAACGCTTCAACCAGGACTACCGCACGCCGATCGAGCGCCACGGCGACAGCGAGCGCATGGCCCACCTGGCCAGCCGCATCCGCCCGTTCCTGCTGCGCCGCACCAAGGAACAGGTGGCCACCGAGCTACCGGCCAAGACCGAGATGGTGCACTGGGTCGAACTCAGCGACGCCCAGCGCGATACCTACGAGGCCGTGCGCGTGGCCATGGACCAGAAGGTCCGCGACGAAATTGCCCGCAATGGCGCCGCACGCAGCCAGATCGTCATCCTCGACGCGCTGCTCAAGCTGCGCCAGGTATGCTGCGACCTGCGCCTGGTCAAGGGCGTGGAAAGCAAAGGCAACCAGGCCGACAAGGGCAAGCTGGGTGCACTGCTGGAAATGCTCGAAGAGCTGCTCAGCGAAGGCCGCCGCGTGCTGTTGTTCTCGCAGTTCACCTCGATGCTGGCGCTGATCGAACAGGAGCTGGAAAAGCGCAAGATCCGCTACAGCTTGCTGACCGGCGACACGCGCGACCGTCGCACACCCGTGCGGCAGTTTCAGCAGGGTGACAGCGAAGTGTTCCTGATCAGCCTCAAGGCGGGGGGCGTGGGCTTGAACCTGACAGCTGCGGACACCGTGATCCACTTCGACCCCTGGTGGAACCCGGCCAGCGAAAACCAGGCCACCGACCGCGCCTACCGCATTGGCCAGGACAAGCCGGTGTTCGTGTTCAAGCTGATTACCCGGGGTACGGTGGAAGAGAAGATTCAGCTGTTGCAACAGGAAAAGGCGGCGCTGGCGGCCAGCTTGCTGGACGGCGGCCAAGCCGGGCAGTGGCGGCTTGGCGACGAAGAAATCGAGGCACTGTTTGCGCCGCTGCCTGGAAAGCGCGGGCGTTGAGGCCGCACCTTCTGCTGCCTGTACCGGCCTCTTCGCGAGCGTGCCCGCGAAGAGGCCAGCGCGATCAATCGACCAGCTGAGCGTCCTTCAACGCACCCAATGCCTCCAGCCAGCGCGGCTGCTGACGGTAATCGGTCCGCGCAAACCCTTGCCCGCGCATGCGCGCAATCCGCGGCGACGGCTTGACCTTCATGCGCTGTGCCGCACTCAGCGCCAGCTCTGCCGCCGCCCGGTCATTGCATACCAGGCCCATGTCACAGCCGGCGCTTAACGCCGCCTCGATACGACTGGCCGCGTCCCCCACCACATGCGCACCGGCCATCGACAGATCATCGCTGAAAATCACCCCGTCAAAGCCCAGCTCACCACGCAGGATGTCCTGCAGCCAACGCCGCGAGAAGCCAGCTGGCTGGTTATCGACCTGCGGGTAGATGACATGCGCCGGCATCACTGCCGCCAACTGCCCGCTCAGGCGGGTGAACGGCACCAGGTCGGCCTGGCGCAGTTGCTCCAGGCTGCGCTCATCGGTAGGGATCGCCACATGCGAGTCCGCCTCGGCCCAGCCGTGCCCAGGGAAGTGCTTGCCACAGGCCGCCATGCCGGCCGCATTCATACCACGAATGAACGCCCCGGCCAGTTGCGTGGCACGCAGCGGGTCACCCTCGAAAGCTCGGCTGCCAACCACGGCACTACGCTGGTGATCCAGGTCGAGCACAGGGGCAAAACTGAGGTCCAGGCCAACCGCCAATACCTCGGTCGCCATCAGCCAGCCACACTGCTCGGCCAGGTATTCGGCATTGTCATTGTCGGCCAGCGCGCGCATGGCTGGCAGCCGCACAAAGCCCTGGCGCAGGCGCTGTACGCGGCCACCTTCCTGGTCCACCGCCAGGATCAGCTCGGGGCGAATAGCGCGGATCGACGCGCACAACTCGCGCACCTGACGCGGGCTGTCGATGTTGCGGGCAAAGATGATCAGGCCAGCCACTTCGGGCTGACGCAACAGGTGACGGTCTTCGGCGGTCAGCCATTTACCGGCGATATCCACCATCAGGGAGCCTTGCAGGCTGACGGTCATGGGTAATCCTTCATTGAAAACTTCAGAGACGCCCACTGGGGGCAGGCGGCTTGCTCGATACGTACCGGGCAATGGGCCGGCACCCGCTCGAACAGGCTTAGCAAGTCGGTGTTGCGCAGGCGTATGCAGCCATGGGACAACGCTATGCCCATGGGTTCCGTGTCAGGGGTGCCGTGCAGGTAGATATAGCGGCGAAACGTATCGACCGCGCCCAGGCGGTTGACACCGGGTTCGCAGCCGCTGAGCCAGAGGATGCGAGTGAGGATCCAGTCGCGATCTGGATTTTTCGCATGCAACTCCGGCGACCACACCTCTCCAGCCCAGCGCCGCCCGACCAATACCGCATTCAGCGGCAGCCCCGCGCCAATCTTCGCCCGCACCTGATGCATGCCACGCGGCGTGCAGCCTGAACCATTGCGCTCACCGGCACCGTTGCGCGCCGTGGAAACCGGCACACGCACGCGCAGCTGGCCACGGGCAAAACCGTACAGGCATTGATCAGCAAGGGAGATGTGCAGCAGATCGAGATCGGGCATGAGCGCTAGCTTAGCCGAAGCGCCCTGCCTCGCCCAGCCTTCAGGCCTTGGCTGTGGCGCTACTGATCTTGGTGCGCGGGCGCAACTGCGCAGTGGCCATGGCATCGTCGGTGACACCGCTGTCGGCGCGCATGCCTGCGGCCAGGAACGGCACCATCAGGCGCATCACCTGCTCGATCGAGGTGTTGATACCAAAGTCGGTCTCGGCAATCGCCCGCAGGGCCTTGATACCGGACATGCTGAAGGCCGCAGCACCAAGCATGAAGTGGACGCGCCAGAACAGCTCCAGTGGCGGAATGCGTGGCGCAGCCTCGTTGACCAGCAGCATGTAGCGGCGGAACACCTTGCCGTACATGTCTTCCAGATAACGCCGCAGGTGGCCCTGGCTCTGGCTGAACGCCAGGCCCAGCAGGCGCATGAAGATCGACAGGTCGTTGTTGCTGCGCGGCTGCACGGCCAACGCCTGCTCTACCAGCATTTCCAGCAGTTCTTCGAGGGTCGGCTTGTGCTCCGGCTTGGCCTGGCGCCGCTCCAGCTCACGCTCGAGGCTGGTGCAGAACGGGCCGAGGAAGCGCGAGAACACCGCCTGAATCAGTGCCTTCTTGGAGCCGAAGTGATAGTTGACGGCCGCCAGGTTGACCCCGGCCTTGCTGGTAATCAGCCGCAACGAGGTTTCGGCGAACCCCCTTTCCGCGAACAGCTGCTCGGCAGCATCGAGAATGCGTTCAACGGTTTCCGATTGGGCCATGACTACTCCGACTACTCCGCCAGACAAACAAGTGTTTGAAACATACGTTTCAGCCCTGCTTCTGTCAAGGCTCGGTGACCGGGCGGTCGCCATTTAAAAGTGCCAGACGCCCGGCTGCAAGCGCCACCTGTACTGTTTATTGCGCCTTTTGGCTTGCAGCGCACCCAGTACTGTATATAATCCCAGTCACTGTACAAAAAGACAGAGCGCTCACCATGTTGAAACTGACGCCACGCCAAGCCGAAATTCTCGCGTTCATCAAGCGCTGCCTGGAAGACAACGGCTTCCCGCCGACCCGCGCCGAAATCGCTCAGGAGCTGGGTTTCAAATCGCCCAACGCCGCCGAGGAGCACCTCAAGGCCCTCGCCCGCAAGGGCGCGATCGAAATGACGCCAGGCGCCTCGCGCGGCATCCGCATTCCTGGCCTGGAAACCAAAGCCGAAGAAAGCGGCCTGCCGATCATCGGCCGGGTTGCTGCTGGCGCGCCGATTCTTGCCGAACAGCACATCGAGCAATCCTGCAACATCAACCCTGCCTTCTTCCACCCCCAGGCCGACTATTTGCTGCGCGTACACGGCATGAGCATGAAGGACGTCGGCATCTTCGATGGCGACCTGCTGGCGGTACACACCTGCCGCGAAGCGCGTAACGGCCAAATCGTGGTAGCGCGCATCGGCGACGAAGTCACCGTCAAGCGCTTCAAGCGCGAAGGCAGCAAGGTCTGGCTGCTTGCCGAAAACCCCGAATTCGCCCCCATCGAAGTCGACCTGAAAGAACAGGAGCTGGTGATCGAGGGCTTGAGCGTCGGCGTCATTCGCCGCTGATCCAGGAGGCGTCATGCAGCAGTTCATTCACGCACCCGAGCAAGCCCAGTTGCCCCTGTTCGAAGCATTCCTCGCCCAACCCGTGCTACCTGGCCTGAAAGCCAGTGAACTGGCACGCAAGAGCAGCCAGCCGGACCTCTTCAGCGAATTGTCGCTACGCGGTGCCCCAGAGCACTGCCAAAGCCTGCTGGCACCCGTCCTGCGCGAGCTGAGCGAAGAAGATGAGGCCCGCTGGCTGACCCTGATCGCTCCGCCATCGAGCCTGACACAGGCCTGGTTACGCGATGCCGGGCTCAACCGTGAACGTATTCTGCTGCTGCAACCCCGCAGCAATCAAAGCCCACTGCAACTGGCCTGCGAAGCTTTGCGCCTTGGCCTCAGTCACACCGTGGTCAGCTGGCTGGGCAACGTCAACGCCACCTCACGCCAGCAACTTCTGCGCGCAGCCAGCACCGGAAACGCACAAAGCCTGAACATCCGCCTCGGCTGATGTCCAGGCTTTGCCTGGTAATTCAAAAAGCTTGGTACGCCGCTGCACCCTCAGTGCAGCACGCGCGGCCCTTCATCACGCTCGAGCTCGCCATCCATCAGGCGACCGGCCATCTGCACGCCCACACTGAGCATGGCCTTGGCCACTTCCACATGCTGCCCCTGCAGGAACACCTTGGCGTCTTCCGAGAAATCCAGGGTTACCAGAGAGCCCTCATCCTCGGCGCGACGCAGTTCGATGCGGCCATCAGGCAACTCGACAATTTCCAGAAAAGACGTAGACATAGATGGCAGTTCTCCGCGAAAGGCCGTTATTGTACCAGCCGCTGCGGCTATCAGCACTCACTCAACGCGTCGCGGAAACGTCTCACCAAGCCCTTGAGGTTGTTGCGCCAGCTTTCCAGCTCGGCACGCGACAGCGCTGCAGGCTCAGGTTCATCGAGATTGACCGCTTGAATCAGGGGTTGGGTAACGTCGGTTTTCGGCGCATTCCTGGCGACCGGTGGTCGGAACAAATCGGCATAAGCACCGAGCATTTGCGCCAGCCACGTTTCACGCTGGCGAGCCAATTCCAGCAACTCTGCCACTTCCGGAATGGCGATGCCGCTCAGGGCGTCGTCAGCCAGGGCTTGCTCGACCCCTGCAACCACCGGCAAGCGGTAGAAGCCACCAATTTCATGGCACAGCCCCAGCAGCGCACCATACAGATGGAACAGCGCCGACTCGCGCTCGGCCTGGACCAGGCCCTGGGCATTCATGGCCTGGCTTTGTTCGGCCTTGGCCATGGATTCCAGGGCGAGACCGGCAAAAAACAGTTTCTGATTGGTGCGGGTATAGAGTTCCTGGGCCATTTCAGTGTGCTCCCATGAGGCTGCAAGGCGGATAGCTGCATCATAAATGATTGGGGCCGCGAAGAGCGGCCCCAATTACAACGCCAAACGATCAGCGCTTGTCTTCAACCTTCCACGCATTACCGTCGTAGAACGCCTTCCAGCCGGTCGGCTTGCCATCGACCTCGGACTGCACGTACTGCTCCTTGGTCTTGCGGCTGTAGCGAATTACCGCCGGGCGGCCATCTGGGTCTTTCTGCGGCGCATCGCACAGGAAGTGGTACTTCGGGTCGATCTCATGCTTGTGCGGCACGATCTCGAGCACCAGCGGCGCGCGGGTTTCGCGGTTTTTAGGGAACTGGCTGGCAGCCAGGAACAACCCCGAAGCACCGTCGCGCAGCACATAGGTGTCGTCGACCTTCTCGCACTTGAGCTCCGGCATGTCCACCTTGTCCATCTTCGGTGGTGCCGCCTCGCCACTCTTGAGCAGCTTACGGGTGTTCTTGCATGCCGGGTTGGTGCAGCCGAAGAACTTGCCGAAACGACCGGTCTTCAATTGCATCTCGCTGCCGCACTTGTCGCACTCCAGGCTAGGCCCTTCGTAACCCTTGATGCGGTAGCTGCCCTCTTCGATCTCATAGCCAACGCAATCGGGGTTGTTACCGCAGATGTGCAGCTTGTGCTTCTCATCCAGCAGGTAAGCGTCCATCGCCGTGGCGCAGATCGGGCAACGGTGCTTGCCCAGCAGCACGCGCGACTCCGATTCGCCCTCGTCATCAGCGGCAATTTCGTCGCCCGGCACCAGGTTGACGGTGGCCTTGCAGCGCTCTTTTGGCGGCAAGGTGTAACCCGAGCAACCCAGGAACACACCGGTGGACGCGGTGCGGATCATCATTGGCCGGCCACATTCCTTGCACGGAATGTTGGTCATGGTCGGCTGGTTGGCGCGCATGCCGTCTTCGCTGGACTCGGCAGTCTGCAGCTTCTTGCTGAAGTCGCCGTAGAACTCGTCGAGCACGTTCTTCCAGTCACGCTCGCCCTGGGCCACGTCGTCGAGGTTCTCTTCCATGTCGGCGGTAAAGCCATAGTCCATCAGGTTGGAGAAGCTCTCCGACAGGCGCTCGGTAACGATATCGCCCATCTTCTCGGAGTAGAAGCGGCGGTTGTGCAGGGTCACATAGCCACGGTCCTGAATGGTGGAAATGATCGCCGCGTAGGTCGATGGGCGGCCGATGCCGCGCTTTTCCATTTCCTTGACCAGGCTGGCTTCGGTGAAGCGCGCCGGTGGCTTGGTGAAGTGCTGGCTCGGGTCGATCTGGATCAGCTTTAGCGCTTCACCCTGAACCATTTCTGGCAGCACGTCGTCTTCGCCCGGCTTGCTCTGCTGTGGCAGCACACGGGTGTAACCGTCGAACTTGAGGATACGACCCTTGGCACGCAGCTCGAAATCACCGGCAGCCACGGTAACGCTGGTGGACAGGTACTGCGCAGGCGGCATCTGGCATGCCAGGAACTGGCGCCAGATCAGCTCGTACAGGCGCTCGGCGTCACGCTCCATGCCACTGAGCTTGGTCGGGTGGGTATTCACGTCAGAAGGACGAATCGCTTCGTGCGCCTCCTGGGCGCCTTCCTTGCTGCCGTATACCAGCGGCGCTTCCGGCAGGTACTGCTTGCCGAATTCACGCTCGATGTAGCTGCGCGCCATGTCCAGGGCATCAGCCGACAGGTTGGTCGAGTCGGTACGCATGTAAGTGATGTAGCCGGCTTCGTACAAGCGCTGGGCCATCATCATGGTTTTCTTTACCCCAAAGCCCAGGCGGTTACTGGCTGCCTGCTGCAGGGTCGAAGTAATGAACGGCGCCGACGGTTTGCTGCTGGTCGGGCGATCTTCACGCTTGACCACGCTGTAGCTGGAAGCCTTCAGCTTCTCTAGCGCAGCCATGGCCTGGGCTTCGTTCAGCGGCTTGAAGGCCTCGCCCTTCTCGCGCGCCACCTCAAAACGCACCTTGGCGTTCTTCGCGGTGCCGAGGTCGGCGTGGATCTCCCAGTACTCTTCCGGGATGAACGCGCGGATTTCACGCTCGCGCTCCACCACCAGCTTGACCGCTACCGACTGCACACGGCCAGCGGACAGGCCACGGGCAATCTTGGCCCACAGCAGTGGCGAGACCATGTAACCGACCACGCGGTCAAGGAAGCGCCGCGCCTGCTGGGCGTTGACCCGGTCGATGTCCAGCTCGCCCGGCTGCGAGAAGGCCTCCTGAATGGCCTTCTTGGTAATTTCGTTGAACACCACGCGCTTGTAGCGGGTGTCGTCGCCGCCGATGGCCTCGCGCAGGTGCCAGGCAATGGCTTCCCCCTCGCGATCCAAGTCGGTTGCGAGATAGATGGTGTCGGCATCCTTGGCCAGGCGGCGCAGTTCTTCGATCACCTTTTCCTTGCCAGGCAGGATTTCGTACTTCGCCTTCCAGCCATGGTCGGGGTCGACACCCATGCGCGCTACCAGCTGGCGACGAGCTTTTTCTTTCGGCGAAAGGGTCGGAGCCTCACCCGCGGCCTTGCCACGCTTGGCGGCCGGCTCTTTGCTCGCGCTGGCCGAACCGCTGGTGGGGAGGTCTCGGATATGGCCGATACTCGACTTCACCACGTACTGGTTGCCCAGGTACTTGTTGATGGTCTTGGCCTTGGCCGGGGATTCCACAATGACCAGCGATTTGCCCATGGATCGGAGTATTCCTGAATCTGAAGATGAAAAACGCGTCAGGTGCCAGACGCGGCACCGCTATATATAGTGGCAAAAGTGTGAGGTCAAGCTCGGACGATCACTCGTGCGACTTGCCCAGCAACCCAGGCAGCCCTTCTTCGGCCTTGACCAAAGCAAAGCGTGGCACCTGCTCGCCGTCAACCTCGACGCACTCCTGGAACATCGAAAGGGGGCGCACCCAGAAGCTGTAATCACCATACAGGCATTGGTAGAACACCATCCACTCTTCGCTTTCGGAGTGCCGCGCAACACTGAAGACACGGTACTCAGGCCCTTTGTAATGCCGGTATACGCCTGGTTGTATCTGCATGTTGCACACCCTCTTGAATAAAACCTGAAAAAAACAAAACCGGGGCACATGGCCCCGGCTGCTGTCCTGCTACGCGATCAGACGCGTTCGAAGACAGTGGTGATACCTTGCCCCAGGCCGACGCACATGGTCGCCACCCCCAGCGTACCGCCATTTTGCTTCATGACGTTGAGCAGGGTGCCGGAAATCCGCGCCCCGGAGCAACCGAACGGGTGGCCCAAGGCAATCGCGCCGCCGTGCAGGTTAACCTTCTCATCCATCTTGTCGAGCACTTTCAAGTCTTTCAGCACTGGCAGGGCCTGTGCAGCGAAGGCTTCGTTGAGCTCGATGAAGTCGATGTCGGCCATGGTCAGGCCGGCACGCTTGAGGGCTTTCTGGGTCGAAGGCACCGGGCCGTAGCCCATGATAGCCGGATCGACACCGGCCACCGCCATCGAACGGATCACTGCCAATGGCTGGACCCCCAGGTCCATGGCACGCTGGCCGGACATGACGATCATGCACGATGCGCCATCAGTGATCTGCGACGAGGTACCGGCCGTGACAGTCCCCCCTTTCGGGTTGAACGCCGGCTTGAGCGACGCCAGGCCTTCGAGGGTGGTTTCCGGGCGAATGGTTTCGTCGAAATCGAACACCTTCAGGAAGCCGTTCTCGTCATAGCCCTGCATCGGGATGATCTCGTCCTTGAACTTGCCTTCGACCGTGGCCTTGTGGGCCAACTGGTGCGAACGCACGCCGAACAGGTCCTGCTGCTCACGGGTGATGCCGTGCATCTTGCCGAGCATTTCCGCAGTCAGGCCCATCATCCCGGAAGCCTTGGCAGCATGCAAGGACAGGTGCGGGTTGGGGTCGACGCCGTGCATCATGCTGACGTGGCCCATGTGCTCCACCCCGCCAATCACGAACACATCGCCGTTACCGGTCATGATCGCCTGGGCAGCAGTGTGCAGTGCGCTCATCGACGAACCGCACAGGCGGCTGACGGTCTGCGCTGCAGAAGTGTGCGGGATCGGGGTCATCAGCGACGCCATGCGGGCGATGTTCCACCCCTGCTCCAGGGTCTGGTTGACGCAGCCCCAGATCACGTCCTCGACTTCCTTCGGGTCGACCTTGTCGTTACGCTCCAGCAGCTTGCTGATCAGGTGCGCCGACATGTCCTCGGCGCGGGTATTGCGGTGCATGCCACCCTTGGAGCGGCCCATTGGCGTGCGACCGAAGTCGACAATCACCACGTCTCTTGGATTCAGGCTCATATCAAATCTCTCGCTCTAGCTCGTTGACCGCTCAGTTGAAGAAGCGCTGGCCGTTCTTGGCCATTTCACGCAGCTTGGCGGTCGGGTGGTACAGCGGCCCCAGATCGGCATACTGATCGGCCAGGGCGACGAATTCGGCAACACCGATCGAGTCGATGTAACGCAGCGCACCACCGCGGAAGGGAGGGAAACCAATGCCGTAGACCAGGCCCATATCGGCTTCGGCAGCGGTTTCGACGATGCCGTCTTCCAGGCAGCGCACGGTCTCCAGGCACAGCGGGACCATCATCCAGTTGATGATGTCTTCGTCGGTGACTTCACGCTGCTCGAACACGATCGGCTTGAGCACATCGAGCACGGTGGCGTCGAAGACCTTCTTCGGCTTGCCGCGCTTGTCGGTTTCGTAGGCGTAGAAGCCTTTACCATTCTTCTGGCCCAGGCGGTTGGCCTCGTACAGCGCATCGACGGCCGAGCGGCGCTCGTCCTTCATGCGGTCCGGGAAACCTTCGGCCATTACGTCGCGACCATGGTGGCCGGTGTCGATACCGACCACGTCCATCAGGTAGGCCGGGCCCATCGGCCAGCCGAACTTTTCCATTACCTTGTCGATGCGCACGAAGTCGACACCGGCACTGACCAGCTTGGCGAAGCCGCCGAAGTAAGGGAACAGCACGCGGTTGACCAAAAAGCCCGGGCAGTCGTTGACCACGATCGGGTTCTTGCCCATTTTCTTGGCGTAGGCCACGGTGGTAGCAACCGCCACTTCACTGGACTTCTCGCCACGAATCACTTCCACCAGCGGCATCATGTGCACCGGGTTGAAGAAGTGCATGCCGACGAAGTTTTCCGGGCGCTTGAGCGCCTTGGCCAGCAGGTTGATGGAAATGGTCGAAGTGTTGGAGGCGAGTATCGCATCGTCCTTCACCTGGCCTTCCACTTCCGCCAGTACCGCTTGCTTGACCTTCGGGTTCTCGACCACGGCCTCGACGACGATGTCGACATTGGCGAAATCGCCATAGGACAGGGTCGGGCGAATGGCGTTGAGTGCCTCGGCCATCTTGGCCGGGGTCAGGCGGCCCTTCTCGACGCGGTTGCCGAGCAGCTTGGAGGCCTCGTTCAGGCCCAGCTGGATGGCTTCCTCGCGGATGTCCTTCATCAGGATCGGGGTGCCCTTGACCGCCGACTGGTAGGCAATGCCGCCACCCATGATGCCGGCGCCGAGCACGGCGGCCTGCTTCACGTCATGGGCGATTTCGTCATGCGCCTTGGCCTTGCGCTTGAGCTCCTGGTCGTTGAGGAACAGGCCGATCAGGCTCTCGGCGACCGAAGTCTTGGCCAGCTTGGCAAAGCCTGCGGCTTCGACTTCCAGCGCTTTGTCGCGACCGAAGTTGGCGGCTTTTTGAATGGACTTGATGGCTTCGACCGGGGCTGGGTAGTTCGGCCCGGCCTGGCCGGCGACAAAGCCCTTGGCGGTCTCGAAGGCCATCATCTGCTCGATGGCGTTGAGCTTGAGTTTCTCCAGCTTTGGCTGGCGCTTGGCCTTGTAATCCAGCTCGCCACTGATGGCGCGCTTGATCAGGTCGAGAGCACCGGCCAGCAGCAGCTCAGGGGCGACCACGGCGTCAACGGCACCCACTTTCAGGGCGTCCTCGGCACGGTTTTCCTTGCCGGCGGCGATCCACTCGATGGCGTTGTCCGAGCCGATAAGGCGTGGCAGACGCACGGTGCCGCCGAAGCCAGGGTAGATACCCAGCTTGACTTCTGGCAGGCCGATCTTGGCGCTGTTGGACATGACCCGGTAGTCGGCTGCCAGGCACATTTCCAGGCCGCCGCCCAGGGCGATGCCGTTGATGGCGGCAACGGTGGGCACTTCGAGGTCTTCGAAGGCGTTGAAGATGCGGTTGGCTTCCAGGTTGCCGGCGACCAGTTCGGCCTCGGGCAGCTTGAAGTTGTCGACGAACTCGGTGATGTCGGCGCCGACGATGAACACGTCCTTGCCACTGCTGACGATCACGCCCTTGACCGAGGCGTCGGCCTGGATGGCTTCGACGGCCTGGCGCAGCTCGTTCAGGGTCAGGCGGTTGAACTTGTTGACGGACTCACCCTTGAGGTCGAACTTGAGCTCGACGATGCCACTTTCAAGAGCCTTAACCGTGATG
>Ga0207655_1001800_pt1 | contig 18590 bp, 20 predicted proteins | sample KBSM44metaG_FD_184398 | JGI IMG/M metagenome (GOLD analysis project Ga0207655, IMG submission 184398) | Miscanthus rhizosphere microbial communities from Kellogg Biological Station, Michigan, USA - KBS M4-4 metaG (SPAdes) (version 2) | ecosystem: Host-associated > Plants > Roots > Rhizosphere >...
TGGAGGACAAGCAGGGGCTGGTAGGCTTCAAAAACCTTGATGGTCTGCGCGGCATCTTCCATCGCTGGACGACGCTTAAATCTGCTGCTGACGTGAAAGACAGCGTGAAGATCCCAGGCCTCGACGAGAAAACCGTTGGCGTGCCGATGACGCGGGACCAGAAGGAGCTTTATGAAGAGCTCCGCGTGCGCGCCAGCCGTATCGGGCAGAAGGAAATCGTACAGGACAATGGTGACGGCCACATTTCCATTGTGCAGAACGACGACGATTTCATTTTCTCTGTTATCCGCGACATGGATAAGGTGGTTATCGATCCGGACCTGTACCGCTCCGCTATCACGTTCCGCTTCCGTGAAGAGGACGTAGAACTAGCGAAACAGGTGGCGCGTGCGCTGCCGGGTGAGGCCGGTGGCCAGCTGCTTGCCGGTGATGATGAAGAGACAGCTGAGGATGCGGAAACCGGCCTTACCGATACGCGCACCAGCAAGGTAGTCAAAACCACGCTGAAGGATCGCGGGGGCGTCGTGGAGCTGGTGGTGAGCGACACGCTGGAGCAGCAGGTACTGGACGCAATCGCTGCTGCCGGTATCAGTATGCAAAACGTCTCACACCCGGTACCGCCAAAGTATGCCGCGCTGATTGAGAACCTGAAGGCAGGCCTGCCGGACGGTAAGCAGATCATTTTCATGGATGAGAAGTCCCAGCACAACAAGCTGCGCCGCATTATCGCCAGCGCCCTGGGCCTGACAGAGCAGCAGATAGGCATTATCAACGCTACAACAGTCAGCAAGGCGTCCGGCGTGAAAGTGAAGCCCGTGAAGAAACCGGTTGAGCCGGTGGAGAAAGCGGACGGCAGTTTTAAGGACGGTGCATGGGACAAGTATTATCAGGATCTGGCGCGCTATGAGGATTATCAGGCCGCAATGAGTGACGCCTCGCTGGCCGGTATGGAAGGGATCGCCGCCGACTACAACGAAGGCCGCACGCCAATCATCATCTGCAATAAAAAGGCCGAAGTGGGGATCAACCTGCACAAAGGCACCGCCGATACGCACCATCTGACACTCCCCTGGACGCCAGCAAGTATCGACCAGCGTAACGGACGCGGCGCCCGCGTGGGCTCTGAGCGCGACACCATGCGCGTGCATTACTACTGTGGCAAAGGGTCATTTGACGAGTTCCGCCTGGAGACGCTGCAGCGCAAGAAAAACTGGATCAACGACGTCATGAAATCTGACGTATCCAGCATCAGAAACGGTGATGTGGAGTCCAAAGAAGAGCAGAGCCTGCTGCTGGCCGCTAACCCGGAAGAGCGCCGCGCCCGCGTGGATGCACAGCTGAAAGCGAAGCGTGAAGCGGACCGCCAGCAGGCCGAGCGTGAAGCCGCTGCCGCGCTGGATATCTACCTGAAGGCAAGCGTTGCGGCTGCTACCCCCGTAGAAGTACTGGAAGACAACATTACCAAGCTGTCTGCTGCCTTTGATGCGATCAACGGCGATGTTGATGGCTTTCGCGAGGATGTCACCGAAGCTGAAGCCGCCTATAACCTTGAAGTTGAGAAGTATGGCAAACGGTCAGCGGATCAATGGCGCGGTCAGGATCGTCGCGTAGCGCGTGCTGCACTGCGTGATGGCCTGGCGAAGCAGAAGAAGCTGGAGCAGGAGCTGGGCGGCGCACGTAAGGCACTCACTCGTTCCAAAAGTGCGGCCAGCACCATCAAGCGCTCCCGCGGGGAAGTAGAGCGCGCCATTAAGTCAGGCACACTTGAAGTCGATCCGGACGTGCTGCGCGCCCCGGAGCAGTACATGAAACTGCCTGATGGCCAGCTGCTACGAATTGGCGCGACATATGAAATCTGGCTCAACGATGACCGCGAAGAAAAGGGCGTATTCCAGATTCGTAAATTCTTCCCGGAGAAAAATACGGTTGAGGTAGAGCTTATCCATAAGCCGCTGCGCTGCTATACCGGTCCGAACGTAGGCGGCTTAGCTGAAATGCCGTCTGCGCTGGTGGGCGATCGCGTGGATATCACCAGTGACCAGGCAAAAGCGCTCCAGACAGCTGCGAAAGGCATCGAGCCGACAGACCTGGCTGACACGCTGAGCCGTGCTGACTTCTACGCGGCCATTCACGCGGGCATCCTGAATGTGCGCACAGACGGATGGCTATACCGCGACAGTGACGGCAGGCTGAAACTGGCTTACCTCAGCGGCACGATCAGCGCCAGCGAAGAGCGACCGGCTGAAACGTGGCTGTATCCGGACCACAGCGACGAGCAGCTGAAGCGCGAGCTTTATCAGTACAGCGTGGATAACAACATCTACAGCGCGCAGGGTTTCTTTAAGGCGATGTTTGGCCGCAACTACGACACGGCATTGCAGGCTTACGGGAAGCAGGCGGGCATGGCGGACGTGGTTAAAGTCTTTAAGCGGCTGGTGGTGGAGTTTGAAGCAAACGACTCCAGAAATCGGACAATGACCGGCGCAACAGATGAAGAAGCACATGCCGCTTTCCTGGGTGCAGGGCAGGACCGTTACTACTGGAGCAATTCAATCAGCCTTCGTCAGTTCCGTAACGGCATGGAAGGGTTCTCCAACCGTAACGAGTATGAAGTGATATTCGATCAGCTGCGTAACGAGATGGCCGACGGCAAGATGCAGGCTATCAGGTCACTGACAGAGCAGTATGCCGCCGCGGCGCTGCAGCAGTTCCGCCAGATGAGCGAAAGTGACAGCCAGGCAGGGGTTGCTGTGCTGCTGGTTAAGTCAAAGTTTGACGCACAATCTGACATTACACGACCGGCCACCATTACCGAATCGCCTGCGGCAGTTTATCTGCGTGCCGGCGTTTCACTGGGCGCGCTCGATGAAGCAGCGATCAGTGCCGAAACGTTTACCTCATCCTCCGCCATTATGAGCCGGTTAAATGAGGTTTATGCGTGGCTGGAGCAGATCGAGAAAGGCGGATACCGGGATTACGCTGTAACGTGGGATGACTACAAAGGGATGATTACCGGCAAGCTGTCACCTGATGCTGTGAAGGCGCGCCGCGACGAGGCTCAAAGACTAGCAGCGGCAGCGGCAACGACCGTGCGCACCGCACAGGTACAGAAGCAGTCCGATGGCTTCCAGGTCATGAAAAACGAGCAGGAGCTAGTGGCTTCGCGCAAGTGGAGGAACCGCACCTTTAAAATCGACTTCCCGGCTGGTGGTGCCTACGTGCTGACGGATACCAGCGACACGCCGGTACTCAAGCGTAAAGCAGTGCGTGACCTCATAAAGGAGAAATACGGCGCGAAATTCTGGAACTTTGAAGAAGATCCGGTAGCCGGAAACGAGTTCACACAAGCCGCCTGGCTTATCCCTTCCTCCCATGATCTCGATGCGTTACGCAGCGATATTGTAAACGCATAATTCAGGAGCGGCCCGCGAGGGCCGTCTAATATGACCACACTGATTGATACCATCAAGCCAACTGAGACTTACATTGAAAGCCTGCTACCACTGGCGCTGGACGGGCGTACCGAAGAAGTATTTTTAGTAAACTATCTGGAAAATTTAGTAAAGCGCGTCAGCAGTACAAGGTTTGCGTATCGGGCATTTGGCCCGTGGTGGCCTGCAGTCAAAACGTTATTGCTGGAGCGTGCTACTACTAAATTTGGGCAGGTAGTTGAAAGTGATGTAGCTGAAATATACTCGCTTTCACGTCCTGCTCTGACGGTCATAGCTGCGCACCTGTACGCTGACGACCGGACAGAAAATGATGCCGTATTCAGCGCGGTGCATCTGCTTCCTGTAATGCCGTCGGCAGATGATACTGAACCTTACATGTACGTCAGCTATGATGAATCCATAGAGAAAAGAAGATTTTAGGAGAGACCGTGCCGCGAGAGAATAAACACCTTAAGCTGGAGGAGCTGGAAGCCTATGCCTATGTGAATGGCGCTGAGCTGAGTTTTTACCCCCCAACTGGGGTATTTACGATGCGAGATCGCCAGAATAGTGAAACATGGGTTTGGGTTATTAATCCTTACACACAGGAGAGAGTTAAGCGGGTACGGGAACTGGATAAAAGTAGCTGGATTTTCGCACTACAGGACGCATTAGCACGTCTGAAAAATGCCGGAGAAGCCTTGCCACAGATGAAAAGTGACGAAAAGTCGTGATTTTAATTGACGGTAAATTAGAAAACCCTTAGATTGCATTAAGCAGCTAAGGCGGCGACCAAGAAAAAGCCCGACCATATGGCCGGGCTTTCACTTTTGCAGGGGTTCAGTTTGGCGACGTACACCCCTGCGCACAACAGAGAGAATATAACATGAAAAATTTTGCGCAGCGTGATTTTGTTAATGCCACCTCAAACAAGGCTATTACGGCAAAAGTCACGCCTTTTTCTAATGTGATCGGCAGATTCGTCACACTTTGCCTTAGCACAATCGGTCTTATCTATACCCTGGCGTTCATGTGGATGGCTCACCAGTAAAAAGGTAACTGCCTGTAATGACTATCTTTCAAAGATGTAGATTACAGGCTTGTTTTTTCCCGTCTCAGCGTTAAAAATACCCCCCAACGCAGATCCATCTTTTAGACTAATTAATCATCGGTTGGCAAATCCGGATATGCGCTTCAGTGAAGAGTGGTTGCACTCTTATAAAAAAAATCAAAAAAACCGCACCAGAACAGCAGAAAAATCTGCTGGCGGAGCGTCGGTAAAATCCGGCAAAGCGTCTGCATGGTTGGCGGCAGTTATTGAAATATCGGTTCACGCAAAAGCGCTGGCCGCTCTCGTCAAAAATCCCGATCTGCGCAAAGGCAGGCAAGAGCATTACGATCAGGTTCGAATCTTTGACCATTTTCACCGTCACAACAGGGTTATTTATGACCATCTGTTTGCCGTACCTAACGGAGGATTTCGCTTAAAGACGACCGCCGCAGCAATTGAGGCTGAAGGCGCAAAGCGGGGCGTTCCGGATATGTCCCTGGAAATACCGGCAGGCGTCTATCACGGAATGCGTGTAGAGCAGAAACACGGTAAGCGTATGCCTTCAGAGCATCAGGTGACGTGGATGCGTCGCCTTAAGGAGCAGGGGTATTACGTTCTTTTATCATTTTCACCTGAAGAAACAATCAGCGTGATGGAACAGTATGCGGTTCTTAAAGCAGGTGAAGTAATGCCAGCACATGAGAACGACGGATTCTGGAGCGAATAAGTGCTTTTTGATGCGCAATTTTTTACCGGATGCCCCACGTTCGAGCAGTATGCGCGCCGTAATAAGACGCGACACAGCTTGGGACGGGGGCTTTCGGTTTTTGCCGACATTGCTATGGACGTCGGCATTTTCAAAGTACCGAAGCAGGAGCTTATAACGCGCAGCGGCATGAGCAACCGCCAGCTGAATTATTTCGGCGGCGTGAAGGGGATTAGCTACATCTTGAGAAAATCATTAACAGAAGGACGCGGACGCATGACAACGGCACAGATCGAAGGTTTGAGCAAAATTGGAATCGGTGCCATTACGTGCAGCTACGACCAGGCCTTACTGAGAATGAAAGAAGATCCGGAATTGCTGATGCGTCGGGAAGCGTGGGAGGCGGGTTATTTTGTGTCGCTTGAGCAGGAGCATGAAGGCTGTGACGTGCTGATGCTGACCCGACCGGACGGCGGCGTGGAAATGCACGACCTGAGCATTAACGATATGCGCGTAACTGACTGGGTGGAAGTCGCCTGATGGGCCAGAATAAGCCATTTCACTATCATACGATTTGCTACATGGGTGATAACGGTAAGATGCGATCCGGGGTTGTCCAGTTGGCCACACGTCAGATATCCCGTCAGGCGCTGGAGAACGTTCGGGCTACGCTGAGCTTTGACGAAAACGCAGTACTGGTCTCGCATAGCTACCTGGGGCGGATGACGCAGGCAGAGTATGAGTCAGGCGATATCAAAGTACCCTCTGTATTGCTGAACGTATTGATGATCGTCACTGCTGCTGCCTTAGTCATAACGGCGTTGAAACTGCTGTAATCCTTTGCTGGTGGCAGAGTCCGGAACAATGCCACCAGCTACCCCCCCCTAAATCATTAATTGAAATCTAAGAAAACCCTTAGACAGTGGTCAATTTCGGGTTATCATCCGCCGCAAATAACACGCGGATCTGATAACACATTATGACTACTCTCGCTCCACTCCAGCAGCTGCAAAATCTCCCTGAATGCAACGTAGATGACGATGTTCTTCATCAGGCCTTTGTCACGGCTTACGGCCAGCTTAATTCCGTCAGAAAGCGCCTGACGCTCGATGACCTGGAGCTACGCCTCCTTGATAACTGCACAAACGCACTGGAGCAGATCCAGATCGATATCGGCATGCGGCTCAACCATGAAGCTGATACTTATAATCTGCTGTTAGATGCGCTGGAGCAGGCACAGCAGCAGTTGGGCTCACAGTCCGCGCTGCACGATGAAGTTACCAAAATCCGCCTCGATGCACAGAATGCTATTGAAGAAGCCAGAGACGCGGCAAAGGAAAGTCAACTGGAGGCAGACAACCGCATAATCAAAGTTGAAACAAAGCTGCAGGGTATGGAGTCCGCCCTGACTACCGCACAACTGGCGCTGGCCACACTGAATCAGGAGCATACACAGTACCGCCGTAAGCACCCTGAACGCCTGGCGAGCGAACTGAACGAGCGTGATAAAACCATTTCACAGATGCGCGCCGACCGCAAAAAGGAAAGCGTTAAGCGTCAGGACTTGCAAAGCAAACTCAACATCGCGGATAAGGTTGTCGGAGAAGAGCGCCGCCTGCGTGCTGAGACAGCCAATCAGTTGCTTAAGATGACTGCCCTATATGACAGTTTGAAAGAGCGCGTTGATTTTCATGATGGCCGCGAAGACGTGCAACAGTTTCTGCTACAGCTGCCGGACGGCTCCGGCGATGTGGGCTGCTATATCTACAACTTCCACTTTGGATTGAGCGTCTTTCACGGCATCCGCGACGTCTCCATTGAAACGGCTGATTTCCATTTCCAGATCCGTACCGCGATGATGCTGGCAATGGACGTTGTGCCAGGAGTATGGGGCAATCCGGTATTCCGCCTGCTACCGGACCTGGAACCCATGTGGGATACCGCTGTTAACGATGAGCTGCACGCACGCATCATGAAGCGTATAGCGCTCGATTACCCGCGTCTCCACCAGCGCATTCTGGATGGCAAAGCCGCGCCAGTCTCCGAGCTGTCCATACCGACACGCGCCCTTAATGCTCTCATTAAGGCCGGATATGAGACGGTTGCCGACGCTGGTGGTGAACTGCCTACAGAACTGGCGAAGGTGAAGGGGCTGAGCGAGGCATCCGTGACGGAGATCCGCGCTGCCGTGAACAGCTGGTGCATCAAGTGGGCGAAAGCGAACGGCGACATTGAGAACATCAAGAGCCTGAAAGTAAAACGCCGCTAACCCACCGTCACTGACTCTGATTAGCTTTGAAAGTCTAAGAAACTTCTTAGATTTTAATTGCTTCATGACTCCGCTTTGTGTACATTTCTCCCCGCTGACAAGGGCTTTACTGCTCCGTGCAAAATTCATAATAGGCATTTGGCGGGTTAGGCATAACTGTCTGTTTAATCCGCGTTTTTTCACATATCAAAGTCTATTCCAGAGTAGGCTTTGCTGTGTGTGTAGGATTTTATGCCCGGTAGTTTCCGGGCTTTTTTTCAGGTTCAGCCGTGAGCGCATCAAGGTGTGCTGACGGCTGAAACGGGGAAACGCTTCGGCAGCGAGGCAAACGCAATGCAAATCTGGCAGGTGCCTCCACACCTATTTGTTACGCAAGCGGGCAGGTTGACCAGATACCTAAGTGTCCGCGCCGGGTATGCACCGGCAATTATTCAGCAGGTTTAGCTCAGTCGGTAGAGTGTTCCATTGTCGGCGGTTCAATTCCGCCAACCTGCACCAGTTCGTAACGGGCCGCCCCCGGTTATTAGCTTTTTCCGGGTGTGTTATGAGTAGGGTGAACGGCAAGTAGCCCCTCCTGTCATGGCAGTGAACGCGGTTGATGGACTAATCCCGCGCATAGAACGCCCCATGAGGCTTAAACATGTTCCCGCCTGATCCTCGTAAGGGTTCACCATTTGTGAGCGCGCTGGTGCTTCTGTCGTTTTACTGGCGTTTGGCGAAAGATTACCTCTGTCAGCGCGCTCACAAATGGGGGAATGCGGCTATGCGCACGCGGGACGGAACAGTTACCTGACGTTTTGCAAATTCCTTTACATGACCCGTCCGTAGATTCCGTATCGGACAGCTGGTGGCACCAGCCCCCCATGCATTACACGTCAACACCAGGCGATGCCCTGTTTACTGGCTAATTTGGCTGGTGGCGGGGCAGGGTATCGGCAGACCTCAACACGCCGTGACTGCTGGTAAAGTCCAGCCCATAACGGCGAGGACACTGGCAGGTGACTGAAAATAACACCTGGCGCGTGGTTGCTCAGTGTTCTCGACCGTTGTGGTGATCGCTTAAACACACCGTAGGAGTTGTGGATCTGGAATCCACGGGGCGAAAGCCTTGTCTGTGAATCAACACAGGTGGTCAGCGATGGGCTGCGAAAGCAAAGCGGGTTTAAGTCCCGCCTCATTGAACAATCGCGCTAACGGAAAACGATCACAACAACCTCATTCCCCCACGACAGGACACGATATGTCGTTATCAGAGTTTGCTGCAGAACACCCGTTTCTCACCGTGATTTACGCGCTGGTGGCTATCTACGGTATCGAGACGTTCATCAAGGCGGCAAGAGGCGGCATGAAAAAGCACCGCCGCAAATAAGGCATACCAACAGGAAAGAGCATTGATGCTTTGCGCAAAGCGCCATTGGACTAGGAATGGTCAGTGCTCTATCCGTTGTGGTGCATTCGCAGTTGCTGCTGCGATCGCAAGACTGGCCCCCGCATCTTCAGTCGCGTACAGAGGGGTTAAAGCCGCCAGTAACCAGGTTGACCAGTCACTTGAGAGGTTACTTGCCGGGTATGGCACCGGTCACCACTAACGCTTTAACCGACATATCAGGCATCATCAGTGTCATACAGTCAGTTTATCCGGACGCAGAGCGCATGAGTGATAGCACCTACACAAAGACCATCAGAGCTATGCAGTTTGCCATGTTTCACTGCCTGCTGAATGCCGGACTGTTTGCCGGTCATAAATGGCTTATCGCGCAGCTGGTGGCGGGCTGATACAGGACAACAGGTAAGAGTGCCTGCAACGTGCTTTTACCGTTGTGTTGTCGCTTAAGGGGAGCAGCCGCCGTTTCATTGAATAGCCGTAAGGCCTGATGGGGACAGACGGACGGTAGCCGGTTCGAATCCGGGCAGCACAATCCTATTACAGCCAACCGGCCACGCGCCGGCGCAGGCTTCAGATTATCTCCGTGCGTATCCCACGCCGGACTTAACCAGGTGAACTTTAATCACCGGCACCTGCCAGGGATTCTGCACGCCTGCAGGAAGAGAAAACGCATGAAAAAGATCGCACTGATGGGCGCATTGATGGGAAGTCTCAGCTGGGTAGCCCGCCGCCCCCCAACCGTTCCCGTTCCGCAGGTAAGAACATTGCTGGTGAGCGATACCAGGCCACCGGCGCAGGAAGAGATCGAACAGGGAATACGTCGCTTGGCCACAAGCATTGCGGAAGCACAACAGCACCGGGCCACCGAAAAGAAACGCAGACAAGCAGCGCATAAGCGCAAACAAAAACGAGGCTACTGATAATGATGACCGCTCAACAATTAAATGCCACGATCGCTATGTTCGCAGACGCCAAAGCTGACTACGCAGGCGACTATATGGCACTTCTGGCGGTCATTGCCCGCCTTGGATACACCATTACAGAGACGTCCGAGACCAAAAACACCGGATATGCCGCCGTTATCAGCAAAAGCGGCCTGACAATGACCGGTTATGGCGAAACCCTGAACCACGCCGCCTGTGTCGCGCTGATTAAATTGAACGATCTCATACTGCGTAATGAAGCGATGATTGAGACGGGCGAACTGAATTTCAGGCAGGAGCATGCACCGCTGGCCGTGGCACAGCTATGGCTATCTGAAGGCTGTAAGGTGGCACGGGAAACATGGGGGAAGGGAGTTTATCTCCGACTCAACAGAGGCGCGATGCGCGCCGCGCTGAAGGGAACAGACATGTACGGCGTACCGGCCCGTTACTTTGACTGCAGCCCGGAGACTGCTGTCACGCAGATGCCTCAGCTTTTACTTATTGATGCCGAAAGGCTGACTGTCTCCGACTGGTCGCCTGCTTCTACCGATCTTCTCGCATGCGACTGGAAGCTGGTCTAATAGCGGCAATGATAATCAGTAGTCTGGACGTGACATAGTAACTTTATGATTCAGAGTAGTTAGCCAACACCTGATACACGATCGCCGGGTGAATACCCTCATCCGGCACCCGGAAAACATTGCGCATCGTTCAAACTCTAAGTAACACATCCGGTTTATCCGTGATAATACAGCCCGAAACTATAACTTATTGTGGCCCTACTAAAGGCCGTTAAGAGTGCTGGAGTACACTGCCAGTACTGCGATCTTCACATCCTGATAAAGCCCACCAGCCAGTTTAGCCTTACGCCTGTCATAGCCAGAATCATCCTGAAAACCCATTCATACCTGCTAATAATGGCGATATTTACATCGTTCGCACTTGCTCGGATTACACAATCCTTAGAATTGCTTGTAGTCAATTCAAGCGGAGCAGTACATGGAACAAAAGGTGAGCAGTATAGAGGTAGCCGATCTGTTAATACGCAGACGGGACTACATGACAGTGGCCGAAGTCACTAAGCTGGTGGAAACTGAATACCCGCACTTAGTGGTGAATACCGGCATTATCTCCAATATCCTGCGCTCCTTTGTTCGTTCGCCGTTCGCACAATGCCGTGTACATCCCGACGCGTATCCCCGCCAGTATCGGCTGGAGGCCATGAACGGCTATATCTTCAAGGTACGCGGAAGAAAGGATCTCAATTACGGTTCGCTGTGTGTGGAAAGCGCCACGAAGCAGGTTCTACAGAAAAAGGAAATGGAGCAAATGTCGGTGTGCGCAATGGCAAGGGAACTGATGGATATGTGCAGAAGGGGAAGGATAGAGAATGCCCCGCTCATGTGAACGGGGCTAAGGTAATCAGGACTATCCGGCGTTCTTTTTGTTAGCCGCAAGCAGGCTGCGTGCTTTGCCTGCTTTAGCCATTGACGGACCGCCCCATGCCTGTGGCTTATCATCATCGTCTGATGACTCAGATGTACTCCGGGCAGGAGCAGCAACGGGCTGCGCAGGCTCACTGGCAGTAGCTACCGGCTCAGCTGGCAGGGCTTCTGCTGCTGGTGGCGCTACTGACTCTGGCATAGCCTGTTCTGCCGCTGGTGGGGCTGACTGTACGCCTGCTTGCGCAGCAGCAACCGGCACACTAGCGCTTTCACCCAGCAGAGCGCTGATCATGGTAAGCAGACGCTGCAGGCGCTCACGCTCAGACATTTTCAGGAACTTCTTTCCGTCCGTTGTCTGCAACAGTTCGATGACGGGACTTAAGCCCATTTCATCCAGCGCGTAGCCACTGCGTACCAGCCGCACCAGGTAGCTACGCTTCGCCGCGTTGGTCTGTAACCGGTTATATTCATTCAGAGCAGCGCCGGTAAGTAACCCGTCGTCCTCCAGCCCACTTAATCTTAATACCTGACTCATAGTTAACCTTTATCGCTGGCGCGGCTTTTGATATCGCTTACGGTCGCCGTTTCTTTGATCGTGTCGCGCAGCTCGTCCTCTGACGACATAAGAGCCATAAACACGCCACGCGCAATGGAAAGCTCCGGCTGTGCCGGGATGATGACCATATCGTGCCAATCAGCTGTATGGTCGCTCAGACCTGCCTGACGGCCTGCCAGATAGTTAGCACCGCCACCAACAACCAGAACAGCGTCAAGGGCGATTACGTTGCGCAGCAGAGAGCGCACGTCACGCCAGATTTCAGACGCCAGTTCACCCGCTGCCTGATCGATAACGCTGGTTACGTCGATGCGCTTGTCTTTGGCTGCTTCCATACGGGAACCGATGTAACCCTGACGGATAATGTCGTCCACGATACCAACCGGGATTTCTTCTGCGTTGAATGAGCGGCCAGAAGTCTTTTCGAACTCCTGCAGCAGCACCAGAACGCGATTAATCATCTTCTGAATGCCGTGCTCAAAGCTGGCCTTCTTAATCGGCACCAGCTCTTCATCCACGATAGCGATATCACAAGTGAATCTGCCGATATCAATCACCAGAATGGTCTGTGCCTGTTCCAGGTCAGGAAACTCTGTCTGCGCGGCCAGAATCGCCGGTACGGCCTCCGGGAAGACTTCAACATGTTTGATACGCGCTGGAGCAACGTCGCCGCTGTAGTTGCGCACAGGCTTTTTCAGGCTTTCAACTTTGCGGTTGATGCGGTCCTGATTGATAACGCCGGTGCCGCTATAGAACTGCCCGATTGGCAGGGTTTCACCCAAGATGACGTCGCAATCCACGATGCCCGCACGTTTCAGGCATTCATGAACCAGCACGCGGTGTGGGGCAGAAATCTGATAATCCGGGTCGCAGGTGTCGTACAGGTCAGTAAAGCCCTTTTTTACGACGGTATAGGCTGCTTCATTCCCGTTGTCATTTTCGGTAAACCAGGTAGATGACGCATGGTTTGAGTAGGACTGCTGGTGGCCTTCATGGACCAGAGACGGGGTGATAAGGGAGAGCCATTGGCCTTTTTCCTCGTAGGCAATGGTTACGTTGCCTGAACCCGCATCTACAGCTACTAAAACAGCTTTCTTATTAGTCATTTAAATTATCCAGTGGTTTATTTCGTACTTTGATTGAGATTCAAAAGTACCACTAATTTTAAAAAAATGACACTTAAACGGTAACTTTCCAGCGCGTTTGAGTAGTCCGTGATCATTATTGTGATCACTGCAAATTACAGACTCCATACCATCCCGGCTTATTGGCCTTTTTTGAACGATAAACCATGTCCAAAGTTAACTGGGATGACCACAGAAAAGCCTTCATCGAGCAGAAGGCGCAGAGCGGGATAACCGTCAAAGAGTACTGTGAGCACTACGGTCTGCCGTTTAACACCGCACGCCGGGAGTTGAACGGCAAGGCGCTGGCCGCAATGAGTGATCAGGCTGGTGATCACAATCATGATCATTCGAGTGATCACGCTTCTGATCATCAAAATGATCACACCAGAAAAGAAGACCTGATCATCCGCCGAAACGGGCGAAAAGTCAGGCACAGTGCGGCTTTAGAGGGGGTGCTGGAACCACGCACTGACACATCAGCGCAGTCTGGCGCGAAGAAAAAGCCTAATGCTTCACATGCCAAAAAGATCATAAATGCCGGTGATCAGGATTCCGGGCGCCCGAAACACGTCTCTAAGCCCCGCGGGGAAGGTAAACCCTTTGAGGAAGGGCATGAAACTAAGCTGGTGGCCAACCGGCGCGGCTACCCGCGGCCGGAAGATTATGAAGCGGCTTTAGAGGTGCTGGGCGAAGGCGTGGAAGCCAGCGCCATGACGGTGCTGTTTGACTCGCTGGCACACATGGACCTGCTAAAGCGCACTACGGCGCGGGCGGTAGAACTATTTGAGCTGGAAGCCGACAACCTGGAGAACGGCGGCAAAAAGGGGGATGACGAGGGCGGCGGCGGGCCTCACCCTATCCTGAAGATGACCAAGCTGATGATCGAGGTCGGTTATCTGGTCAATGACCACGCTACACGCGTAGCCGCGATCGCCAGCGGCACCGATAAGAATAGGCGCGACAACGAGAAACATGCGCTGACGCATAACGCCGGTGAGGTGATTAGCCGCGCTTACCAGCTGCGCGAGGAAAAGGACTGGGACTTACTCCAGACGGCAGAGTACATCGAGCGGCACGGTATCAAGCTGCCGGAGTCGCTATCCCGACGCCTTGAGAACGAGCTCAAGAACGCCGAGCCGCCAGTTGATGAAACCGGGGCGGTTACTGAAGACCAGCTGGACCAGGATGCGCGGAAGTTCCGCGAGCAGCAGGCCACCAGCGCGGCCTTTGTAGAGGAACGGCGTGCAGCAGTCGCGGCGCTGGTAGATGGTGGCGGATTTGGTGACGTTCAGGCGGACGGAGAGAACCGCGCCGGCGAAACGGCGGGCGAGGGTAATCTGAATGGCAACTTTGACTATATGGCCACGGCGAAGCTGTATGGCGATGACGACGATATACCGCCTGAGATAGACGTCATTCCGGGCGAGGATGAAGCCTGATGGGTGGCCAGAAGCGAATTAAGAGCGTCACCACGGACCCGCGCTGGCGCGATATGGTTATCCGGTACCGCTATAACTGGGCGCTGGCCGTCGTTGAGCTGTTTGGCATGATCCCCACCTGGCAACAGGAAGAGATCATGAACTCCGTCCAAGAGACCGGGAGCCAGACTACCGTAACGTCCGGACACGGTACCGGTAAATCATCACTGACGGCCATGATGCTGCTTATCTACATGATCATGTATCCGGATGCCCGCGTAATCATCGTGGCCAACAAAATCGGGCAGGTTAAGACCGGCGTATTCAAGTATGTGAAAACCTACTGGGCGAACGCCGCCAGACGTCACCCGTGGCTTCAGAACTACTTCACCCTGACCGATACCATGTTTTATGAGAAGTCGCGTAAGGGCATCTGGGAGGTGCTCTGTAAGGGCTATCGTCTGGGTAATGAGGAAGCGCTGGCGGGTGAGCACGCCGCACACATACTGCTGATCCTTGATGAGGCGTCGGGTATCTCTGACAAAGCGATCGCCATCATGCGTGGTGCGCTGACAGAAGACGATAACCGCATGCTGATGATGTCACAGCCCACTCGCCCCAGTGGTTACTTCTACGACTCGCACCATTCGTTAGCCAGACACCCGGATAACCCTAACGGCTTCTGGAATGCCATTGTGCTCAACTCCGAAGAAGCGCCACACGTTACCCTGAAATTCATCCGGGAGAAGCTGGTGGAGTACGGAGGGCGCGATTCACTGGAATACATGGTGAAGGTGCTGGGACGCTTCCCGCGCAACGTCAGCGGCTATCTGCTGGGGCGTGACGAGTGCGATCGCGCAGCACGCCGGAAAGTGTTTCTTGAGAAGGGCTGGGGCTGGGTTGCTACCGCTGACGTCGGTAACGGGCGTGATAAGTCGATACTCAACATCTGTAAGGTATCCGGGTATGGTGATGCGCGCCGCGTCGTGTCGTTTAAGCTGGTGGAAATGCCAGGCACAATGGACCCGATCTCATTCGGTGACTACATCGCCAATGAATGCACTCAAGAGCGCTATCCGGGCATTACGATTGCGGTGGATGGTGACGGCGTGGGATCGGGTACGCTTAAGCAGCTGGAGCGCAGGGGCGTTAACGCTATCAGCATCCGCTGGGGCCAGCCGCCATTCAGTAAGAAGGTGAGAGAGCGATTCAAGAACCAGCGAGCCTGGTCGAACATCATGGCCGCTGACGCGATCCGGTCGGGCAGGATGCGCATAGATATCTCACAGCATACGGCAGAGCAGGCCGCTAAGATTCCGTACTTTATGGATGAGATGGGGCGGATCATGATGGTTCCTAAGCCGCAGATGCGCCAGAAACTTAACATCAAGTCGCCTGACCGCTGGGATACTTACTGCTTCATCTTCCTGATTGGCTACCGTCCGGCAGAGGCCGAACTGAGCGAAGATATGGCTGACTTCACACAGAGCAAGCTGGATGAGCTGTCAGAGCTGGATGCGTTGCTGACCTGACCACCAGCTGACAACCACTATAGGGAGTAAAAGCGAGGCTAATGGCCTCGCTTCACGATCATTCGGCAGGCAAACCGTATCCGGGATTGGGGAAGTTAAAGAAATGCCTTACCACATAGGTATATGGGTCATGGCCAAACCAAAAGTTTTGAACAATATCTCCACTCAACGAACCCGTCATGTAGGCAAGGATTGTCAGGGCCACTGGGGTAACCGTGGCAATCACCAGCACCTTCAAAACCTTATTTAACAGCTGGGGCTTCGTTTCCCAAAGTCTGTTACAGGCATAACTCAACGCAAAGAACCAGATCACCGCTATGACAGCCATTGCAATAGCTTGGCCTACGCCGTTAAACATGTATGCAAGATAGTATGGCGCGCCGATAGCTTTAACCAGGAACGTCCAGGGGTAATACAAAACAGTGCCAAACCAGCTAAAGGGAAAGCCCGCCGTTCGTAAAAGCCACGCTGCGTTAATGGCCGGAAAGGCTAGGAACCAGTAAGCCCAGAGCACAATGAAAGGCTTAACCCAGATATCAATTTTCGTGTCACCTTTAACCGCTACATAATTAGGGTTAGAAGTATGCGTAATGCCTTCAGAAATTGAAGAATCGTAAGTGTTTTCTAATGGTTCAGGGATATGAGGACCAAGATAAGGACTCGGCGTTAAACGCGCCTGCTCATGCCTAGCAGCTTCATGTTCATTGCTGAAGGGAGTATAGGGGTCCGTATAGCTTCTGTAGCTACCATCCCCGTCACGATAAGTGCTCATTTTACATCCTCTGTAAGATTATTCTGAATGAGTATTAACCGATTGGTTAGGGTTAGCAAGGCAATAAAAAAGGGCGCTTATGCGCCCTTCTGTTTTCACTGCTGGTGGCAGGATACTGATTATTCTTGGCCCTGCTTTTTCTGATTGCTTTCTAACTCACGCAGCAAAGTGTACATATTGCGCATGTTTTTACCGGCGCGAGGCTCTTCACCGCCGTAACGCTTACGGATTTCCGGCATAGTCAGCTGTTCTGTATCACCAGCTGCTACCTTCTTATCCAGCAGCGCCCAGTCATAGGCCTCCAGCTTCTCCAGCAGGTCGCGGTTTTCGTCGATTTCAGCCTTAAACAGACGCGCTTCCTGTGCGTCTTTTGCCTTCGCAATCTTAGCCTTTGCCCGGTTTTCAAACTGAGCGCGGCGTGTGTTTACCGTGTAGGCAACTGAGGACCGCTGCGCAGCCAGGGTTTTGCTGTATTCCACGTCTTCCATCGTGTACAGCTTGGCATTCGGCAGCACTGAGCATGTTATAGGTGAGATCGCATCATAAGAGGACGTGTAACCGCCGTTGCTGTTAACGTTCAGCTTAATGTCGCGCTCTTTATTCAGGTTGCCGCCGTAGATAAGCATGCCGTGCGCGCCATACCGGAACGATTCACCTTCGTCTTTCTTGTCGTCGGTGTAACGCGCCGTTATCTGAATGTCAGAGTAGTTGCTGGTGCGTGCGCGGTACATTGCGCCAGGCGCGGCCTCTTCAAATACCTTTTTCTCATCCTCCAGCGACATGATGGCACCGGCAGCAAACGGAACCTTGCGCAGCTTGCCGATCTGCTTCTCATAACGTCTGAGGATATCTTCGCGTGTGTGATTCGCGGTCGCAGTGGCGCGGAAGCGGTTAATGGTGACGTGCTTAGGATTAACTATCAGGGTCGGAACTGGCAGATAGAGGTTCGTGGTGATAGCGATAGAACGCGCTTTACGTTTCTCTTCTGCCAGGTCAGCAAAGCTCTGCCAGTCGGCCAGCAGGTGCTCGGCGCGCTGGAAGGCTTTCTTGTCAGTGATAAACCCGATTGGACGGCATTCTTCACCCAGGGCGTTTTTATCAATGAAAATCTGGTGGTCCGTAATGAGAGTTAGCCACTCGGATTGTACCTGTAGAAAATGTTTATAACGCTTCTCAAATTCTACATCGCTGAAGTTAGGCATAATGTATTCCAAAAATATTAATGAGCGGTACAAGTCTCTCTGGACTTAATGCAGGCGAATATAGACAGAATCAGTAGCCATGTAAAATTAACTCTCCTTAGAATTGCAATAATAAGAATAGTCTGCATTGTGCATCTGTCAGATATTTCTGCTGTACACGCTTATCAATGAAACTGTGTGTTCAGGGTTATGTGACTACGACCAGGCGCAGCGCGCCCAAGGCAATAGCCTCAACTGATAATAGTAACTACTTGCAATCAAATTGAATGCCAAATGATCATATATGAAGGCATGCTTGCGATCACGAACAATAGCGTAACGAATTTGCAAATTTTTCGATTTAGTTACTCCTTAAGCCAGCATTCACCCGATTAGTTCCAAAAAATGAAACTTTAAATAATAAGCCTTATATAAAGTTTCACCTGTTTCATGTATGCTTGATCAGTGGTTGATGATCAATTGATCAGATTAGCGAGGCCGCAGGCAAACTGTGTACTTTGTGAGCGGTTTTACATCAGGCGTCGCTACGTGAAATCTGACGTATCATACCCCTGCTGTTTTCGTAGATTTCGCGTAGCGTTGTCTCTGTGATTTGGGATGAAATATATAAATGAAACATCTGGCTCAAATAAAGACCGGCGCACTCCCGGCAGAATTAACGCAATTAACGCCGGAAGATATTGCTAATAACCTGCGGAGATTCATCGCAGATAAGGCCGCTTATTCCGAGAATACTTTCCGCGACCTTTTATCTGTCATCCGTCGCTG
>Ga0207655_1001801_pt1 | contig 18589 bp, 14 predicted proteins | sample KBSM44metaG_FD_184398 | JGI IMG/M metagenome (GOLD analysis project Ga0207655, IMG submission 184398) | Miscanthus rhizosphere microbial communities from Kellogg Biological Station, Michigan, USA - KBS M4-4 metaG (SPAdes) (version 2) | ecosystem: Host-associated > Plants > Roots > Rhizosphere >...
CCGCTCAAACAACACAAATGCAGGATGTGACCATGACCAGCACCGCCCAACACAGTCAGGTTGTACAAAAGCAATTCGGTGAACAGGCCGCCGCCTACCTGAGCAGCGCCGTTCACGCTCAAGGCACTGAATTCGCGCTGCTACAGGCTGAACTGGCCGGGCAGGGCGACGCCCGGGTGCTGGACCTGGGTTGTGGCGCCGGTCATGTGAGTTTTCATGTGGCGCCACTGGTCAAGGAAGTGGTGGCCTACGACCTGTCGCAGCAGATGCTCGATGTGGTCGCCGCTGCGGCGGTTGATCGCGGCATGAACAACATTGCCACGGTCAACGGCGCCGCCGAGCGCCTGCCGTTTGCCGATGGCGAATTCGATTACGTGTTCAGTCGTTATTCGGCGCACCATTGGAGCGACCTCGGGGTGGCCCTGCGTGAAGTGCGTCGGGTGCTGAAACCGGGTGGCGTGGCAGCGTTCATCGACGTGTTGTCACCGGGCAGTCCGTTGTTCGACACTTACCTGCAAAGCGTCGAAGTGCTGCGCGACACCAGCCACGTGCGCGATTATTCCGCCGGCGAGTGGTTGCGTCAGGTCAGCGAGGCCGGGCTGCATACCCGCAGCACCACGCGTCAGCGCCTGCGTCTGGAGTACCGCAGTTGGGTCGAGCGCATGCGCACGCCCGAGGTGATGCGCGCGGCGATCCGCCAGTTGCAGCAGTCGATGGGCAACGAAGTACGAGAATATTTTGAGATTGATGCCGACGGCTCGTTCAGTACAGATGTAATCGTATTGATGGCTGAGCGCTAAGAATTTTTCCGGGCGCGCCCTGAGTGGCGCACCGATTGAAGACACGAGGAAAGCATGAGCAAGCAGATTCTGATTCTCCCAGGTGACGGTATTGGTCCGGAAATCATGGCCGAAGCGGTCAAGGTGCTGGAGCTGGCCAACGACAAGTACAGCCTGGGCTTCGAGCTGAGCCATGACGTGATCGGTGGCGCGGCCATCGACAAGCATGGCGTGCCGTTGGCCGACGAAACCCTCGAGCGTGCCCGTGCTGCCGACGCCGTGCTGCTGGGCGCAGTGGGCGGCCCGAAATGGGACACCATCGAGCGTGATATCCGCCCTGAGCGCGGTCTGCTGAAGATTCGTGCGCAACTGGGTCTGTTCGGCAACCTGCGTCCGGCGATCCTCTACCCGCAACTGGCTGATGCATCGAGCCTGAAGCCGGAAATCGTTGCCGGGCTGGACATCCTGATCGTCCGTGAGCTGACCGGCGGCATCTACTTCGGCGCGCCACGCGGCACCCGCACCCTGGAAAACGGCGAGCGTCAGTCTTACGACACCCTGCCGTACAGCGAAAGCGAAATCCGCCGTATCGCCCGCGTCGGTTTCGACATGGCCATGGTTCGCGGCAAAAAGCTGTGCTCGGTGGACAAGGCCAACGTGCTGGCGTCCAGCCAACTGTGGCGTGAAGTGGTCGAGCAGGTCGCCAAGGATTACCCTGAAGTCGAGTTGAGCCACATGTACGTCGACAACGCCGCCATGCAACTGGTGCGCGCGCCGAAGCAGTTCGACGTGATTGTTACCGACAACATGTTCGGCGACATCCTGTCCGACGAAGCCTCGATGCTCACTGGCTCCATCGGCATGCTGCCGTCGGCCTCGCTGGATTCGAACAACAAGGGCATGTATGAGCCGTGCCACGGTTCGGCCCCGGACATCGCCGGCAAAGGCATTGCCAACCCGCTGGCGACCATTCTGTCGGTGTCGATGATGCTGCGTTACAGCTTCAATCTGCACGATGCGGCCGATGCCATCGAGAAAGCCGTCAGCGTGGTACTGGATCAAGGCTTGCGTACCGGTGACATTTATTCGGCCGGTTGCACTAAAGTCGGAACGCAGGAAATGGGTGACGCAGTAGTCGCCGCGCTGCGGAATCTGTAATCTCTCGGGCCCGCTGCGAAATTCAATACAAAGCAGCGGCCCACTTTTCAAGAAGGTGTAGTTGCGATGAAACGTGTAGGTCTGATCGGTTGGCGCGGCATGGTCGGTTCCGTGCTCATGCAGCGGATGCTGGAAGAGCAGGATTTCGATCTTATCGAGCCGGTGTTTTTCACCACTTCCAATGTCGGTGGCCAAGGCCCGTCCGTGGGCAAGGACATTGCTCCGCTCAAGGACGCTTACAGCATTGAAGAGCTGAAAACCCTCGACGTGATTCTGACCTGCCAGGGTGGCGACTACACCAGCGAAGTGTTCCCGAAGCTGCGCGAAGCCGGCTGGCAGGGTTACTGGATCGACGCCGCTTCCAGCCTGCGCATGCAGGATGACGCGGTGATCGTGCTGGACCCGGTGAACCGCAAGGTTATCGACCAGCAGCTCGACGCGGGCACCAAGAACTACATCGGCGGCAACTGCACCGTCAGCCTGATGCTGATGGGCTTGGGTGGCCTGTTCGAAGCCGGTCTGGTGGAGTGGATGAGCGCCATGACCTATCAGGCGGCCTCTGGTGGCGGCGCGCAGCACATGCGTGAGCTGATCAAGCAAATGGGTGTGACCCACGGCGCTGTCGCCGATCAACTGGCCGATCCGGCCAGCGCCATCCTCGACATCGACCGCCGTGTTGCCGAAGCCATGCGCAGCGACGCGTACCCGACCGAAAACTTTGGCGTACCGCTGGCCGGCAGCCTGATCCCATGGATCGACAAGGAACTGCCGAACGGCCAGAGCCGTGAAGAGTGGAAGGCCCAGGCCGAAACCAACAAAATCCTCGGTCGCTTCAAGAGCCCGATCCCGGTGGACGGTATCTGCGTGCGCATCGGCGCCATGCGTTGCCACAGCCAGGCGCTGACCATCAAGCTGAACAAAGACGTGCCGATCGCTGATATCGAAGGGCTGATCAGCCAGCACAACCCTTGGGTCAAGCTGGTGCCGAACAACCGTGAGATCAGCATGCAGGAGCTGAGCCCGACGAAAGTCACCGGCACCCTGAACGTGCCGGTCGGTCGTCTGCGCAAGCTGAACATGGGTTCGCAATTCGTCGGTGCCTTCACCGTCGGCGACCAACTGCTGTGGGGCGCGGCCGAGCCGCTGCGTCGCATGCTGCGGATCCTGCTTGAGCGTTGATCGATTGATGCAATGAAAGAACCCGTGCCTTGAAAGAGGTGCGGGTTTTTTTTGTCCACCGATGGCGTGAATTGCCTCACCACCAACCACCCGGTAAAGTGCCGCTCCCCCCGTTTCGCCAGAGGTAGAACCATGAGCCAGTCCTTCGATATTGCCGTGATCGGCGCCACCGGTACTGTCGGCGAAACACTCGTCCAGATTCTCGAAGAGCGCGACTTTCCGGTCGGCAATCTGCACCTGCTGGCGAGCAGTGAATCGGCCGGACACTCGGTGCCGTTTCGCGGCAAGAACGTGCGGGTGCGCGAAGTCGATGAGTTCGACTTCAGCAAAGTCCAGTTGGTGTTCTTCGCCGCCGGCCCGGCGGTGACCCTCAGTTTCGCCCCGCGCGCTACGGCCGCCGGTTGCTCGCTGATCGACCTGTCCGGCGCGTTGCCGGCCGATCAGGCGCCGCAAGTGGTGCCCGAGGCCAATGCTGCAATTCTTGCCGGCCTGAAAAAGCCCTTCCAGGTCAGCAGCCCAAGCCCTTCGGCGACAGCGCTGGCGGTGGTGCTGGCGCCGCTGCTCGATTTGCTCGACCTGCAACGCATCAGCCTGACGGCGTGCCTGGCGGTCTCAGCCCAGGGCCGCGAAGCGGTCAGTGAGCTGGCCCGGCAAACCGCCGAACTGCTCAACGTGCGTCCGCTGGAACCGGCATTCTTCGATCGGCAGATGGCTTTTAACCTGTTGGCGCAAGTCGGTGCGCCCGATGCTCAGGGCCACACGTTGCTGGAAAAGCGTCTGGTGCGCGAGCTGCGTCAGGTCTTGTCGCTGCCTTTATTAAAGATTTCCGTCACTTGCATTCAAGCCCCGGTGTTTTTTGGCGATAGCTATAGCGTGACCTTGCAGTCATCGAGCGCTGTCGACCTGGCGAAAGTCAACGCGGCACTGGAAGCGGCGCCCGGTATCGAGCTGGTCGAGGCGGGCGATTACCCGACTCCGGTAAGTGATGCGGTAGGGCAGGACGTGGTTTACGTTGGTCGGGTTCGCAGCGGGATCGACGACCCGGCGGAACTTAACGTGTGGCTGACGTCAGATAACGTACGCAAAGGCGCCGCGCTCAATGCTGTGCAGGTGGCTGAATTGTTGATAAAAGACCTGCTGTAAAAGATACTTGGCAACAATTTTTTCTAGTGGTTCCAGCCGAACACCATGTTTGGCTGGAATGCTTGAGGCGAGCCATCCCGCAGGGCTTTCGTCGCATGAATGAAACGATCGCGCGCGACGACCCTTCGCCGTCGCGCGCAACGCCTTACGGCAGCGGCAATCAACACCTTCTCGCTGGCCGAGGAATGTTCAAACAAAGGATGAGGCTATGGTTCAAGTTCGCAAACTGGTGTTAGCAATAGCGGCCGCCTCGGCGCTGTCCTCCGGTATGGCGCATGCCCTCGGGCTTGGGGAATTGACCCTGAAATCGACGCTGAACCAGCCTCTGGTAGCAGAAATCGAGTTGCTCGACGTCAAGGACCTCACGGCTGCCGAAGTGGTGCCGAGCCTGGCCTCGCCCGAAGATTTCGCCAAGGCCGGTGTCGATCGTCAGGCGTTCCTCAACGACCTGACTTTCACGCCGGTGCTTAACGCCAGCGGCAAAAGCATCCTGCGCATCACCTCCAGCAAACCGCTGTCCGAACCGATGGTGAAATTCCTGGTTCAGGTGATGTGGCCAAGCGGTCGTCTGCTGCGTGATTACAGCGTGCTGCTCGATCCGTCCAAATTCTCGCCGCAAACCGCCGATGCCGCCGCGCAACCGGCGCCAGCCCAGGCGGTGACCGCGCCAGTCACCGGCGCGACCAAATCGACGCAATACACCACCACATCGCGCGATACCTTATGGGAAATCGCCGCGAAGGCGCGTAACGGTGGATCGATCCAGCAAACCATGCTGGCCATCCAGGCGCTGAACCCGGATGCCTTTATCGACGGCAACATCAACCGGCTGAAAGCCGGCCAGGTGCTGCGTCTGCCGGATCAGGTGCAAAGCGCCAGCCTGCCGCAACCCAAGGCCATCGCTGAAGTCGCGGCGCAGAACTCTGCATGGCGCCACGGTCGTCGCTATGTGGCGAAGCCTGGAAGCGGGCAGCAGCAACTCGACGCCACCAAGCGTGCTCGCGGTGACGGCGCTTCGTCGCAAGTCGCCACGGACAAGCTGAGCCTGGTCTCTGCCGACACCGGCAAGGGCCGTGGCAAAGGTGCCACCGGTGATGCGAAAGCCTTGAGCAACAAGCTGGCCGTGACCCAGGAAAGCCTCGACACGGCTCGCCGTGACAACGCTGAACTGAAAAGCCGCATGAACGACCTGCAAAGCCAGCTGGACAAGCTGCAGCGCCTGATCGAACTGAAGAATAATCAGTTGGCCAAGCTGCAAGCCGAAGGCGGCGCGGGCGCACCGGCGGCTACGACCGCTCCGGCGATGTCGGCCGAGCTGGCAGCCAGCCCGGCGGCAACGCCTGTTGAGGTGACTCCGGCGGCTCCTGCGCCGGAAGTCGTTCCGGCGCCAGCCGTCGAGCCGACGCCTGTGGCGTCCGACGAGCAGAAATTCAACGAACTGCTGACCAACCCGATCCTGCTGGGTCTGGTGGGTGGCGGTGCAGTGGTTCTGCTGCTCTTGCTGCTGTTGCTGGCCCGTCGCCGCAAAGCTCAGCAAGAAGCAGAAAAACATCTGCGCATGGCCCGTGCCTTGGCTGAGGAGCAAGAGTTCTCCGCCGACCTCGACCTGCCGGAAAGCAGCTTCGAAGGTCTGGAAGTCCCGCCGCCAAGCGTGAAACTCGCGACCGCACCAACGCCTGCACCTGCACCGGCCCCGGTGATTGCCCCGGTTGTGATGACGCCACCGATCGCTGCACCGTTGGTTGCGCCTGCCGCCGAACGCTCTGACGACGTCTTGGCCCAGGCTCAGTCGCACATCGCGGCTGGTCGCCTGAATCAGGCTGCCGCGCTGCTGGAAGACGCTATCAAGCAAGAGCCGCAACGCAGCGACCTGCGCCTGAAGCTGATGGAAGTCTACGGTCAGCAGGGCGATCGCGATGCGTTCGTCGCTCAGGAGCGTCAACTGGTGGCCAACGGCGACAACTTCGCCCGGGTCGAACAGCTGAAAAGCCGCTTCCCGGCCATGGTGGTCGCGGCGGTGGGCGGTCTGGCCGCCGCAGCTGTCGCCGCCGAGCTGGACGCACAGTACGTCAAGGACCTGCTGCTGGACGAGCCGCAAGCCCCGGAACCGGCATTGGCTGACTTTGACAGTGCTTTCGATCTGAGTCTCGACGATCTGGAAGCGGCTACTCCGATCACGCCTGCGGTTGCAGTCGAGTCAGCACCGCAGCCACAGCCTGAGCCAGAACCAGAGTCTCTGGCTGAGCTGGATGAGTTTCCGCTGGACGACGACCTGAGCTTTGAGTCGGTGTTGCAACAACAGACTGAAATCAAGGAAAGCCTCGACGACCTGTCGGACTTTGACCTGGACATGGATCTGGGCGGCGATGCTTCCCCGGAGACTCTGGCTGAAGACGACTTCCTGCTGAGCCTGGATGACGACCTCAAGGACTTGCCTGTCGCTGAAGTGCCGACCGTCACTGAGGCGCCAACGGTGACTGAGGCGCCGCTCGACGATCTGGAGTTGCCGGCTGATTTCGATCTGTCGCTGGCCGATGAAATGGACGCCGCCCCGGGTAAGCCTGACGCCTTTGAAAACGAACTCAACGACGTCAATGCCGAGCTGGATCGTTTGTCCCAGAGCCTCGGCGAGCCAAGCTTCACCGAGGAAGATGCGTTGGCCGCGTCAGATGACGAGCTCGATTTCCTCTCTGGTGCTGACGAAGTCGCCACCAAACTCGACCTGGCCCAGGCCTACATCGACATGGGCGACAATGACGGTGCTCGGGACATCCTCAATGAGGTGGTGACCGAGGGCGATGCGGGGCAGAAGAGCGAAGCCAAGGAAATGCTCTCGCGTCTGGCGTGAATCGTCGGTAAGGCTTAAACAAAACGGCAGCCCATCCAGGCTGCCGTTTTTGTTTGGGGGGTGCGATGGGGTTGGTACATTCAACGCCGTGTCACAGTTACACTGGCATCCCGGTCCGGCGGCCTTATAATGCCTGCCTTTGCGTAGATCAGCAGGCTGTCACCCCTTGGCAAATATAGATAATCCGGCCGCCGAAATGGCGGCCGACGGCTTTTTCCGGATCGCGTTGGGCGTTGAATACAAAGGTTCGCGTTATCGCGGCTGGCAACGTCAGGCCTCCGGTGTGGACACGGTGCAGGAGCTTCTTGAAAAGGCCTTGTCCAAAGTCGCCGACTCACCCGTGTCGCTGCATTGCGCTGGGCGCACTGACGCCGGTGTGCATGCTTGCGGCCAAGTGGTGCATTTCGACACCCAGGTAGAGCGCTCGATGAAGGCCTGGGTCATGGGTGCCAACATCAACTTGCCGCATGACATCAGCGTCAGCTGGGCCAAGGTCATGCCGGCGCATTTCCATGCGCGGTTCAAAGCCATCGCCCGGCGCTATCGCTACGTGATCTACAACGATCAGATCCGCCCGGCGCACCTGAACGAAGAAATCACCTGGAACCACCGCCCGCTGGACGTTGAGCGCATGTCCGAGGCCGCCCAGTATCTGGTCGGCACCCACGACTTCAGTGCTTTCCGCGCCGGCCAGTGCCAGGCCAAGTCGCCGATCAAGGAGCTGCATCACCTGCGCGTTACCCGCCATGGCAAAATGATCGTGCTGGATATCCGTGCCAGTGCGTTCCTGCACCACATGGTGCGCAACATCGCAGGCGTCTTGATGACTATCGGTGCTGGCGAGCGTCCCGTGGAGTGGATGAAAGAGGTGCTGGAGAGTCGTATTCGCCGTTCCGGTGGGGTGACGGCTCATCCGTTTGGTCTGTATCTGGTGCAGGTCGAGTATCGCGACGAGTTCGAATTGCCCGAGCGTTACATCGGCCCACACTTCCTCACCGGCTTCTCGGAACTTGACGGCTGACGCCTTCGAACGCTTTTGATACCATCCGGGACTTTCCCGCAATTGCCCTGAGGTTCTATCGACATGTCGGCCGTTCGCAGCAAAATTTGTGGGATTACCCGCATAGAGGATGCGTTGGCGGCGGTTGAGGCCGGGGCCGATGCCATCGGATTTGTGTTCTACGCCAAAAGCCCGCGGGCCGTGACGTTCCAGCAGGCGAGGGCGATCATCAAGGCCTTGCCGCCGTTCGTGACCACCGTGGGTTTGTTCGTCAACGCCAGCCGTTGCGAGTTGGGGGAAATCCTCGATGCCGTGCCACTGGACCTGTTGCAGTTCCATGGCGACGAAACCGCCGCTGATTGCGAAGGCTGGCACCGACCGTACATCAAGGCATTGCGGGTCAAGGCCGGTGATGACATCGCGGCAGCTTGTGACGCATACCCAAGTGCCAGCGGTATTTTGCTCGACGCCTATGTCGAAGGTGTTCCTGGTGGAACCGGTGAAGCCTTCGATTGGTCACTGATACCGCAAGGCTTGAGCAAGCCGATCATCCTGGCGGGTGGCTTGACGCCAGATAACGTCGCCGAGGCGATTGCCCGGGTTCGGCCTTACGCGGTGGACGTCAGCGGAGGGGTAGAGGCGAGCAAGGGCATCAAGGATCACGCAAAGATTCAGGCATTCATCAAAGCGGTACGCGGTAGCACGTCGTTGATGTGACGGCTGGCAGACTGCCGCCGTCCACTGCTCTGTACAAAAGAGGTGCACCTGCACAAAGCAGGCATGGCTGAGAATTTTTGGGTCGTACGCAGGTCAGCGTCTCGCTGACCCGGCAATCCATCGATCATCGCTACACATATGAATTTAGCTCAAGGGCATACGCGGGGCTGCGAACCAGAGCGTTCGGGCCGCCGGTACTGGAGAAAGAAAGCATGAGCAACTGGTTAGTAGACAAACTGATCCCTTCGATCATGCGTTCCGAGGTCAAGAAGAGCTCGGTGCCTGAAGGTCTGTGGCACAAATGCCCGTCTTGCGAGGCGGTGCTGTATCGTCCGGAGCTGGAAAAGACCCTGGACGTTTGCCCCAAGTGCAACCACCACATGCGTATCGGCGCACGCGCGCGCATCGACATCTTCCTCGACGCTGAAGGTCGTGCCGAACTGGGCGCGGACCTGGAGCCGGTTGACCGTCTGAAATTCCGTGACGGCAAGAAGTACAAGGATCGCCTGACCGCTGCACAAAAGCAGACCGGCGAAAAAGACGCACTGATCTCCATGAGCGGCACCTTGCTGGGCATGCCGGTCGTGGTGTCGGCTTTCGAATTCTCCTTCATGGGTGGCTCGATGGGTGCCATCGTCGGTGAGCGCTTTGTGCGCGCCGCCAACTACGCCCTGGAAAACCGTTGCCCGATGATCTGCTTCTCCGCTTCCGGCGGTGCACGGATGCAGGAAGCGCTGATCTCCCTGATGCAAATGGCCAAGACCTCCGCGGTGCTGGCACGTCTGCGCGAAGAAGGCATTCCGTTCATCTCGGTGCTGACCGACCCGGTCTACGGCGGTGTTTCCGCCAGTCTGGCGATGCTCGGCGACGTGATCGTCGGTGAGCCGAAAGCCCTGATCGGTTTCGCCGGTCCGCGCGTGATCGAACAAACCGTTCGTGAAAAACTGCCGGAAGGCTTCCAGCGCAGCGAGTTCCTGCTGGAGCACGGCGCGATCGACATGATCATCCCTCGTCAGGAGCTGCGTCCCCGTCTGGGCAACCTGTTGGCGCAACTGACCGGCAAGCCGACGCCTAAATTCGTCGCCGCGCCAGTCGAGCCGATCGTGGTCCCACCGGTACCTGCGAACCTATGATCGAGCGCACCCTTGGCGAGTGGCTCGCCTACCTTGAACAGTTGCATCCTTCGGCCATCGACATGGGGTTGGAGCGTTCGCAACAGGTAGCGTCCCGCATGGGGCTGGGCAAGCCGGCGCCTCGGGTGATCACGGTCACCGGCACCAACGGCAAAGGGTCTACCTGCGCATTCGTGGCTTCATTGCTGCGGTCGCAGGGCCTGAACGTGGGGGTCTACAATTCTCCGCACCTGCTGCGTTACAACGAGCGGGTGCAGGTCAATGGTGTCGAAGCCACTGACACGCAGCTGTGCGAAGCCTTTGCCGCGGTCGAGGCGGGTCGCGGCGAAACATCCCTGACTTACTTCGAAATGGGCACCCTGGCGGCGTTCTGGCTGTTTCAACAGGCCGGTCTCGATGCAGTGGTGCTGGAAGTCGGCCTGGGCGGGCGCCTGGACACGGTCAACGTGGTGGATGCCGATATCGCGCTCGTCACCAGCATTGGTGTCGACCATGCGGATTACCTGGGTGATACCCGCGAATCCGTGGCCTTCGAAAAGGCCGGAATCTTCCGCCAGGGCGCTCCTGCACTGTGCGGCGATCTGAATCCTCCTCAACCTCTGCTGGATAAGGCGCGCGAGCTCAATTGCCCGTTTTTCCTGCGTGGGCGCGATTTCGACCTCGGTATCACCGATTACAACTGGCAATGGCGCGGCGTTGATGCTCAAGGGCGTGCGGTCGAATTGCACGATCTGCCATTGCTCGATCTGCCGATGGAAAACGCTGCACTGGCGTTGCAGGCTTACCTTCTGCTCGGTTTGCCTTGGGTGGATGCGCAGATTATTGAAGCGTTGAAAGCGACGCGGATCGTCGGTCGTCTTGATCGTCGGCAGTTCGACTGGCAGGGCAAGCGTCTGAATCTGCTGCTGGACGTGGGGCACAACCCTCACGCGGCAGAATATCTGGCTCGGCGTCTGGCCAGTCGACCGCTGGCCGGCAAGCGTCTGGCGGTGTTCGGGTTGTTGGTGGACAAGGACCTGAATGGTGTTGTCGGTGAATTGAATGCTAGTGTCCAGCATTGGGCCGTCGCGCCGCTGGATTCGCCGCGGGCACGGCCGGTAGCTCAGTTGCACGCAGCGTTGCAGAACCTTGGCGCCTCGGTTACGTCCTATGACAGCGTGGCCGCTGCCCTGGAAGGGCAGTGCGCGCAGGCGACGAGCGACGACGAGATTCTGTTATTCGGATCATTTTATTGTGTCGCCGAGGCCCTTGAGTGGCTGGCCCGGCGCTCCACGGAGGAAGCGGCAAATGGCTTTGCTGGATAAGGCGTACAAGCAGCGCATGGTCGGTGCCTTGGTGCTGGTGGCGCTGGCGGTGATTTTCTTGCCGATGCTGTTTTCCCGTCAGGACGAACAGCGCCAGGTAAGGGTCGACGCGCCTGCCGCACCGCATGCCTCCTCGTTACCGCAAGTGCAGATCGAGCCGGTCGCGGTGCCTGAACCACAGGCATTGCCGCAAGAGCCTGTGCCAAGCGACGACGAAATTGCCGAGCAGCAAGCGCCGTCGGCACCGATTGCACCAACGGCTCCCGTAGCGCCAGCGCCGCCGGCTGCCAAGCCAGTCGCGCCGCCAGCAGCGCCAGTTGCCAAGCCTGTACCGGCACCTGCCCAGCCAATCGCGGTTGCACCGACCAAGCCGGTCGCTACTCCAAGTCGCGTCGATGCCAATGGCCTGTCGGTCAGCTGGTCGGTGCAACTGGCCAGCCTGGCGAGCCGTGAGAGTGCTGAAAGTTTGCAGAAAACCCTGCGCAGCCAAGGCTATAACGCCTACATTCGCTCCGCCGATGGCAAGAATCGAGTGTTCGTCGGGCCGCTGATCGAGCGTGCGGAAGCCGATCGTCTGCGTGATTTGTTGAGTCGCCAGCAGAACCTCAAGGGTTTTGTGGTGCGTTTCCAGCCTGAGCGCGGCTAAATCTATCACCCCGATTTGAAAAGCACTGACAATCTCAGCTTACCGACAGCCATGGGCTCTGCTAAAATGCGCCGCCTCATCTGTCTGTAGGCTGCACTGTGCCATTTACCTGGGTTGACTGGGCGATCGTTGCAATCATCGCCATCTCCGCTTTGATCAGTCTGAGCCGCGGCTTCGTCAAGGAAGCACTCTCGCTGCTGACCTGGATCATCGCAGGAGTCGTTGCCTGGATGTTCGGTGGTTCATTGTCCGAGTACCTGGGCGGATATATTGCTACGCCGTCGGCTCGTGTGATCACGGGCTGTGCCATCATGTTTGTCGCCACTCTAATCGTAGGCGCAATGATCAATTATCTTATCGGCGAGTTGGTTCGCGTCACCGGGCTATCCGGGACCGATCGATTCCTCGGCATGGCTTTTGGCGGTGCGCGTGGCGTGTTGCTGGTGGTCGTGGCGGTCGGGCTGTTGAGCCTGGGGCCGGTACAGCAGGACGAGTGGTGGAAAGAGTCACAGCTCGTGCCAAAATTTCTATTGGTCGCAGACTGGTCCAAAAACCTGATCCTCGGGTGGAGCAGTCAGTGGCTTGCCAGCGGAATCAGCGTACCCGCTGATATTCCGTTCAAGGAGCACCTCTTGCCGACGGCCAAAACGCCTCAGTGAGTTGTGTTCAGTTCAGATCCATTAAGTAGGGGTTGCGTCGCATGTGTGGCATCGTCGGTATCGTCGGTAAGTCGAACGTCAATCAGGCGCTGTATGACGCGCTAACCGTCCTCCAGCACCGCGGCCAGGACGCTGCCGGTATCGTGACCAGCCACGATGGCCGGTTATTCCTGCGCAAGGACAATGGCCTGGTGCGTGACGTGTTCCATCAGCGTCACATGCAGCGCCTGGTCGGCCACATGGGCATTGGCCATGTGCGTTATCCGACCGCGGGCAGCTCGACCTCGGCCGAAGCTCAACCGTTTTACGTCAACTCGCCGTACGGCATTACCCTGGCGCACAACGGTAACCTGACCAACGTTGAACAATTGGCCAAGGAGATTTACGAATCTGACCTGCGCCACGTCAACACCAACTCCGATTCGGAAGTGCTGCTCAACGTGTTCGCACACGAGCTGGCCCAGCGTGGCAAGTTGCAGCCGACTGAAGAAGACGTGTTCGCGGCCGTCACCGACGTGCATAACCGTTGCGTCGGTGGTTACGCAGTCGTGGCGATGGTGACCGGTTATGGCATCGTCGGTTTCCGCGATCCGCACGGCATCCGCCCAATCGTTTTCGGTCAGCGTCATACCGACGAAGGCGTCGAGTACATGATCGCCTCCGAAAGCGTCTCCCTGGACGTGCTCGGTTTCACCCTGATTCGCGACCTGGCACCGGGCGAAGCGGTCTACATTACTGAAGACGGCAAGCTGCACACCCGTCAGTGCGCGACCAACCCGTCGCTGACCCCGTGCATCTTCGAACACGTCTACCTGGCACGTCCGGACTCGATCATCGACGGCGTTTCGGTTTACAAGGCGCGTCTGCGCATGGGCGAGAAGCTCGCCGAGAAGATCCTGCGCGAGCGTCCGGACCACGACATCGACGTGGTCATCCCGATTCCGGACACCAGCCGCACCGCGGCCCTGGAGCTGGCGAACCACTTGGGCGTCAAGTTCCGCGAAGGCTTCGTGAAGAACCGCTACATCGGTCGGACCTTCATCATGCCGGGTCAGGCTGCGCGGAAAAAATCCGTACGCCAGAAGCTCAACGCCATCGAACTGGAATTCCGCGGCAAGAACGTGATGCTGGTGGACGACTCCATCGTTCGTGGCACCACCTGCAAGCAGATCATCCAGATGGCGCGCGAAGCCGGCGCCAAGAACGTCTATTTCTGCTCCGCGGCCCCGGCCGTGCGTTACCCGAACGTCTACGGCATCGACATGCCGAGCGCTCACGAGCTGATCGCCCACAACCGTTCGACCCAGGACGTGGCCGACCTGATCGGCGCTGACTGGTTGATCTATCAGGATCTGCCTGACTTGATCGAAGCGGTCGGTGGCGGCAAGATCAAGATCGACAAGTTCGATTGCGCGGTGTTCGATGGCCATTACGTCACCGGCGACGTCGACGAGGCTTACCTGAACAAGATCGAGCAGGCACGTAACGATGCCTCCAAGGTCAAGACCCAGGCAGTCAGTGCGATCATTGATCTGTACAACAACTGAGTAACTACCGGCCCTGAGGGGCCGGTTTTGTATCTACTAAATAAAGAGCAAGGCAAGGAGTGACAGCATGAGTCAGGATTGGGATGCCGGTCGGCTGGACAGCGACCTCGAAGGCGTAGCGTTCGATACCCTGGCCGTACGCGCCGGTCAGCACCGCACGCCGGAAGGCGAACACGGTGATCCAATGTTCTTCACTTCCAGCTACGTATTCCGTACCGCCGCCGACGCGGCTGCACGCTTTGCCGGTGAAGTACCGGGTAACGTTTACTCGCGCTACACCAACCCGACCGTGCGCGCATTCGAAGAGCGCATTGCCGCGCTGGAAAGCGCCGAGCAGGCCGTGGCTACGGCGACTGGCATGGCCGCGATCATGGCGGTGGTAATGAGTCTGTGCAGTGCCGGCGATCACGTGCTGGTGTCGCGCAGCGTGTTCGGCTCGACCATCAGTCTGTTCGAGAAGTACTTCAAGCGCTTTGGCATCGAAGTCGATTACGTAGCTCTGGCGGACTTGTCCGGCTGGGATGCGGCGATCAAGGCCAACACCAAATTGCTTTTCGTGGAATCGCCTTCCAACCCACTGGCCGAGCTGGTGGATATCACCGCCCTGTCGGAAATCGCTCACGCCAAGGGCGCGATGCTGGTGGTCGACAACTGCTTCTGCACGCCTGCGCTGCAGCAGCCACTGAAGCTGGGCGCGGACATTGTCGTGCACTCGGCGACCAAGTTCATCGACGGCCAGGGTCGTTGCATGGGCGGTGTCGTGGCGGGTCGCAGCGAGCAGATGAAGGAAGTCGTCGGTTTCCTGCGCACTGCCGGGCCGACCCTGAGTCCGTTCAATGCCTGGATTTTCCTCAAGGGCCTGGAAACGCTGAGCCTGCGCATGAAGGCGCATTGCGCCAATGCCCAGCAACTGGCTGAGTGGCTGGAGCAGCAGGACGGCATCGAGAAAGTCCATTACGCCGGCCTCAAGAGCCATCCGCAGCACGAACTGGCCCAGCGTCAGCAGAAGGGTTTCGGTGCGGTCGTGAGCTTCGAGGTCAAAGGCGGCAAAGAGGGCGCCTGGCGCTTTATCGATGCGACTCGCCTGATCTCCATTACCGCCAACCTGGGCGACAGCAAAACCACCATCACGCACCCGAGCACCACCTCTCACGGCCGTCTGGCGCCGCAAGAGCGTGAAGCTGCGGGGATTCGTGACAGCCTGATTCGCATTGCGGTCGGTCTGGAAGACGTGGCAGACCTGCAAGCCGATCTGGCGCGCGGGTTGGCTGCCTTGTGATCGAGTTGTCGTCGCCGACCACGGGTACCCATGGCCGCGTCGCGCTGGTCACCGGTGCCGCGCGCGGCATTGGCCTGGGCATTGCGGCCTGGCTGATCAGCGAAGGCTGGCAGGTGGTGTTGACCGATCTGGATCGCGAGCGTGGTTCGAAAGTGGCGAAGGTGCTCGGCGAAAACGCCTGGTTCATCGCCATGGACGTCGCGAATGAAGCGCAGGTGGCGCTGGGTGTGGCCGAGGTGCTGGGGCAGTTCGGGCGTCTGGATGCGCTGGTGTGCAATGCGGCGGTGGCCGATCCGCACAACATCACCCTGGAAAGCCTCGACCTGGCCTACTGGAACCGGGTGTTGGCAGTGAACCTCAGTGGGCCGATGCTGTTGGCCAAGCACTGTGCGCCGTACCTGCGCGCTCACAGCGGCGCCATCGTCAACCTGGCCTCGACCCGCGCCGCGCAGTCGGAACCCGACACAGAGGCTTATGCGGCGAGCAAGGGCGGCCTGTTGGCCCTGACTCACGCCCTGGCCATCAGTTTGGGGCCAGAGATTCGCGTCAATGCGGTCAGTCCCGGCTGGATCGATGCGCGGGATCCAGCGGCACGGCGCGCCGAACCGCTGACTGACGCCGATCATGCGCAGCATCCGGCGGGCAGGGTAGGGACTGTCGAGGACGTGGCGGCAATGGTGGCCTGGTTGTTGTCGAAGAACGCTGGTTTTGTCACGGGCCAGGAGTTTGTGGTCGATGGTGGCATGACCAAGAAGATGATTTACAGCGAGTAACAGGGCAGGGGCGCCGTCCCCGGCATTGATGTTGAATGTGTTGCCATCATCGTCGGCTCGCCGCCGAGAGTCGGGTCGCTCCCACATTAGAAAACCTGTTGTCTGAAGAGGCGCGGTCCACTGTGGGGGCGAGCGTGCTCGCGAAAGCGGTCTGACGGTTGTCGGCCTAGTCCGGAATGACACGATTTTGTCTTTTTTAGAAAAACTTCAAGCGGGGTATTGACTTAGCTTCGGTACCTGCGTAAATTTCGCGGCCTCAGAGATGCAAAGGGTGATTAGCTCAGCTGGGAGAGCGTCTGCCTTACAAGCAGAATGTCGGCGGTTCGATCCCGTCATCACCCACCAACTCTTGAGACTCTTGTGTAAGCAAGAGGGAAGCTGAAAAGCCTCCACCGACGCGCAGCGGTAGTTCAGTCGGTTAGAATACCGGCCTGTCACGCCGGGGGTCGCGGGTTCGAGTCCCGTCCGCTGCGCCATATTTTCCGAGTCAGGTTTACCCTGGTTCGAGATTGAAAAGCGAGATTGAAAAGTCTCGAAGTTTCAATCAGACGAGTTACTTGAGCGTCAGCTCAAAGCGATACGCAGCGGTAGTTCAGTCGGTTAGAATACCGGCCTGTCACGCCGGGGGTCGCGGGTTCGAGTCCCGTCCGCTGCGCCATATCTGCCTCAAGGCCCACTGAACGCCTTGAAGCTACGAAGAAGGCCGTTGGCAATCTTCGAGTCGATAGCAAAGACCCTGGTCGAAAGACCGGGGTTTTTTGTGTCTGCGATTTGGCTTTTTCTTCTTTCGCGCCTTTGCGCTCTGATCCTTCTGCATCCAGTCTCGGCGCTACAACGGCCGAGTCACTTTGCGCGCCACTGACATCTGTTGGGCTTCGACGGCGACTTCGCTACAAGAAGTCGCCGCTCCTGAGTCGGTCGATTAGACCCCGAGCTTGTCCCGCAATCCGTAATACCAGGCGCCCAACGCTGCGAACGGTGTGCGCAGCAATTGCCCGCCGGGGAACGGGTAGTGGGGGAGGTCGGCGAAGGCGTCGAAGCGTTCAGCCTGACCATGCAATGCTTCGGCCAATACCTTGCCCGCCAGGTGCGTATACGTCACGCCGTGGCCACTGCAGCCCTGGGAGTAGTAGATGTTATCGCCCAGTCGCCCGACCTGAGGAAGACGCGACAGGGTCAGCAGGAAATTGCCGGTCCAGGCGTAATCGATCTTCACGTCCTTGAGTTGCGGGAAGGCCTTGAGCATCTTCGGTCGAATGATCGCCTCGATGTTCGCCGGGTCCCGCGCGCCATACACCACGCCGCCACCAAATATCAGGCGTTTGTCGGCGCTCAGGCGGTAGTAGTCGAGCAGGTAGTTACAGTCTTCGACGCAGTAGTCCTGAGGCAGCAGGCGCTTGGCCAATTCATCGCCCAAGGGTTCGGTGGTGATCACTTGAGTCCCGCAGGGCATCGACTTGGCCGCCAGCTCCGGCACCAGATTGCCGATGTACGCGTTGCCGGCGACGATGATGAATTTGGCCCTGACCTTGCCCTGAGGCGTATGCACCACCGGGTTGGCACTGCGCTCGATGCGCACTGCCGGCGATTGCTCGTAAATAGTGCCGCCCAACGACTCCACGGCTGCTGCTTCGCCCAAGGCAAGATTGAGTGGATGAATATGCCCGCCACTCATATCGAGCATGCCGCCGACATATTGATCGCAAGCCACTACCTCGCGGATGCGACGCTGATCCAACAGCTCAAGCTGCGTATGACCGAAACGCTCCCACAGGCGCTTCTGAGACTCCAGATGGCCCATCTGCTTGTCGGTAATGGCGGCGAACACACCGCCATCCTTCAAGTCGCACTGGATATTATATTTGGCCACTCGCTCACGAATGATCCGCCCACCTTCGAACGCCATCTGCCCCAGCAACTGAGCTTGCTTGGGGCCGACGCTGCGCTCAATCACATCGATATCACGGCTGTAGCTGTTAACGATCTGGCCACCGTTGCGTCCCGACGCACCGAACCCGACCTTGGCGGCTTCCAGCACCGTAACCTTGAAACCGTTTTCCAGCAGGAACAGAGCAGAGGACAGGCCGGTGTAACCGGCGCCGATTACACAGACATCAGTCTCTACATCATCCTGCAGGGCCGGGCGCGCTGGTGCCGCATTGGCCGACGCGGCGTAATAGGACTCTGGGTAGGGAGTGTTCGCCATCCTGCAGCCTCTGTTTAATATATTTTACGAGTGCATTGATCCTACCCGAGTTAAAAATCGACCGCCAGCCACCGGAAAATCTTCTTTGCCACAGAGAAATTAAATATTTTGCATATTCATAGGGTTAGGTGAAAAAAAGGTGTTGACACCCCTCCGGAATTCCGTAGAATGCCGCCTCACAGCAGGCACGTAGCTCAGTTGGTTAGAGCACCACCTTG
>Ga0207655_1001806_pt1 | contig 18529 bp, 7 predicted proteins | sample KBSM44metaG_FD_184398 | JGI IMG/M metagenome (GOLD analysis project Ga0207655, IMG submission 184398) | Miscanthus rhizosphere microbial communities from Kellogg Biological Station, Michigan, USA - KBS M4-4 metaG (SPAdes) (version 2) | ecosystem: Host-associated > Plants > Roots > Rhizosphere >...
GTGTCCTGATCCAGAAAGTGAATTCATTCGGCAGTCATCGAGCGCCAGTCCGAGGCTTCGATGAAACCGAGCATGCGGGGTGCCAGAGGCGTTTCGGCCGAGATAAACAAAGAAGCGCCATAGCCCAACGTAGACGCCGGCAACTTGAGGTCTTTCTCAAGTTGCGACATGCATTCGCTGTGGGTCACCAGAATCAGGTTTCGCCCGGCCACCTTGTGCGCCAGAGCGTCACGCAGCATGGTGCCCTTGCAATTGATCAACCATTCTTCACCAACCCCGACCTTGTTGAACATGTAACCCGCGGTCTGCGCTGTACGCAACATGGGGCTGTTGTAAATGTCGGCCTTGTTCAGCCCCAGTTGTTCGAACTGCGCACCCACACCCACCGCGACGCTGCGAGAGCGAGCGGTAATGCCATCGTTACCGCTCAGGCAGGCGGCGCTGGAATGATCGCAGCGTTCAACGTGACGCACCAGCACGATCACGTTGCCCTTGGCCCAATCGGCCGCCAACGCCCGGGCGCCGGTCACATTGCCATGGGCCAGGTCCGGTACAGCGGCCGGCTGCAACAGCCACACCGTCAGCGGAATCACCAGCAGCGCCGAGGCGAGCACGACAGCCGCATTGCGATAGCGGGCAAACCGGCTCAGATCAATCGAGCGTTTTACCCCGAACAGACTCAGTCTCAATACCACATCAAACCGCCTCTCAGGCACGCATCACTTTCTTCGGTGCGGCGAGAGTAAAGAGGCTGGCGTCGGCAGTCGGTGAAACGCATGTGAAAAAAAGCTTAAGAACTGCACAAAAGCCTTGTTACACATCGTGTCCCGCAAAAACCATTCAGCTCTCGTAATTGCTGCCGATACAGTCCTGCTACACACCTTGCTGGCTACCAAAAACAACAATCTTCCAGCCAACCGACGATCTAGAAGCACAACGTTCCTGGAGGACTTTTGATGAATAGCTGGTTCGGCAATATCAGCGTGAACATGAAGCTGGGCCTGGGGTTCGGCCTGGTCCTGGCCCTGACCTGCGTCCTCGCCCTGACCGGCTGGACAAGCCTGGGCGGACTGATTGACCGCAGCAACTGGATGAGCGACATCACCCAGCTCAATGCCGGCCTGACCAAGCTGCGTGTGGTACGCCTGCAATACATGCTGACCAACGGCGATGAAACTGCCGCACAGAATGTCCAGACCACACTCGAGGCGTTCTCCGCTCAGCAACAAGCGCTGCTGGTGAAATTCAAGAGCCCGGAAAACCTCAAGCTGCTCAAAGAGCAAGGCGCCGTCATCGACGCCTACAAGACGTCCCTGAACAAAATGCGCAGCGCGTACCGCACCGGTAACAGCGCGCGCGACACCATGGGCGCCAATGCTGACACCGCGAACACGCTGATCAATGCCATCAACACCAACGTGCAGCAAATGCCTCTGAGCGACCAACGCTTCGAACAATTCCAGGCCATCACGGCGGCCAAGGAAGCGTTCTTGCTGGCCCGCTACGAAGTGCGCGGCTACACCGCGACCACCAACGCCGAGACCGAGCAAAAAGCCGTCGGCCAACTGGACGTGGCCATCGCCAGCCTGAAACCCCTCAATGTACATTTCGCCGACACTCAGCAAGACGCCCTGCGTCAGCTGGAAACCGCACTGACCCACTACCGCAGCGCCTTGCAGGCTTATAAAGCGGCGAACAGCGATGCGGTGCAGGCGCGCAAGGAAATGACTGACCAAGGCGCCGCCATCGTGAGCTTGAGCGAGCAGCTGTATCAGATCCAGCTCGATCGCCGTGACGCCGAAAGCGCCCAGGCTCGCACACTGCAGCTGATCAGCACCTTGCTGGCGTTGCTGGTGGGCATCATTGCTGCCGTGATCATCACCCGTCAGATTACTGGCCCGCTGCGTGACACCTTGGCCGTGGTTGAACGCATCGCCAGCGGCGACCTGTCCCAGGACGTCAAAGTGACTCGTCGCGATGAACTCGGCGTGTTGCAACAAGGCATCGCTCGCATGGGCGTGACCTTGCGCGACTTGATCAGCGGCATCCGCGACGGCGTCGCCCAGATCGCCAGCGCTGCCGAAGAACTGTCCGCCGTGACCGAGCAAACCAGCGCCGGCGTGAACAGCCAGAAGATCGAAACCGATCAAGTGGCCACCGCCATGCACGAGATGACGGCCACCGTGCAGGAAGTGGCGCGCAATGCCGAAGAAGCCTCCCAGGCGGCGGCCGCTGCTGATGGCGAAGCCCGCGAAGGCGACAAGGTTGTGAACGAAGCCATCGCCCAGATCGAACGCCTGGCCACTGAAGTGGCGCGTTCCACCGACGCCATGAGCGTGCTGCAACAGGAAAGCGACAAGATCGGCAGCGTCATGGACGTGATCAAGGCGGTGGCCGAACAGACCAACCTGCTGGCACTCAACGCCGCCATCGAAGCGGCCCGTGCCGGTGAAGCCGGTCGTGGTTTTGCCGTAGTTGCCGACGAAGTCCGCGGCCTGGCTCAGCGCACGCAGAAATCCACCGAAGAAATCGAAGGCCTGGTGGCCGGTCTGCAGAACGGCACGCAACAAGTGTCGGCGGTAATGAATAACAGCCGCGCCCTCACCGACAGCAGCGTCGCGCTGACCCGCAAGGCTGGCGTGTCACTGGAAAACATCACCCGCACGGTGTCCAACATCCAGTCGATGAACCAGCAGATCGCCGCCGCTGCCGAGCAGCAAAGCGCCGTGGCCGAAGAGATCAGCCGCAGCATCATCAACGTGCGCGACGTGTCCGAACAGACCGCCGCTGCCAGCGACGAAACCGCTGCGTCCAGTGTTGAACTGGCGCGGTTGGGTAATCAGTTGCAGATGATGGTGAGCCACTTCCGGGTGTAAGTCTCAGCTTGCTCCCCCCACCAGCACTCGTGCCGACTGGGGGAGCAAGCGTGTCGAATTCTTACAGGTTAATAGGCGTTTCTCCCGTCCAAACGGCGCCTTTTCCAGCTCTCCATGCAATGGACGGCTGACGGTTCTCAATCCTCCCGTGCAGTAATGTCGATAACTCCACTTCATAGGAGATTTATCGGCATGGACGGCTATCCATTACTCCAGGCACTTATCACGGCCAACAGTTCCGAGAAACACCGGGATCTGCAAAAACTCTTCAAAGACGCACTGAAGCTCACTTCAGTGTTCGATATCACTCGACTGACCGAAGCCAGCTTCAAGAAAAAAGTCGGGGACGCGATCAACCGTGACAGTACGCTCAAAGGGCACGCCTCCAGCATCGACATCGGGAAGCTCTACGACAACGCCAAGTGTCTTGCCGCCCAGGTCAGCCATTTATATCGGGAACAACAACTCTCATCTGGACAAACGCAACACCATTGGCACCCCCCAGGTATTCGTGCGGTCGAGAAACAAGGCCCCACCTATACCAATCTGTTTCAGGAAAACTGGGACGAGTCCTGCAAAGTAGATTCGATCGCGGCAATCGACTCGCCAGTCGCTTACCTCAGAGCGCTGTACCTGTTTGCCAAGCAACTGGAAACCAGTGCCTCGCAATCAGCAACTGAGACCGTCAACCGAATCCTGCTGGAAAAGCGACGCCCGGATCTCGCAGCTCTGTCGATCGATCAGCAAAATACCTTCACTGCACAGCCCATGCTCAAGATCGTCAATGACATCCTGAACACGAATATTCAGGAAGCACTGAAGAGCACCGCCGACAAAAACAAATCAACGTATGACGTATTGGCGCAACGACGTTATCCCTTCGCTCTTCCCTACAACATTTTTCATCATCAGTGCCTGCTGGGCCTCAGTGGAAAAACACCTTCGCTGGGAGAATTGAACTACCTCATCAGCACCCACCTTCCCATCACACAGACAGTCAACATTCAGTATGGCCAGGTACGGACATCCACCCCTTTCGAAGCCCAACAACTGTTGTCCGGGCTGAGTCCACAGCAGCAGGCATTACTGACAGAAGTCCCAAGAGAGGATGAGCAGTCTAAAGATAGCTATTGGCAAAGCCTCTATGGCACCGATGCACTTGCCAGCCTGAAAAACTTGGCAAGCTTTATGGAGCGCACAGAACTGAATGCAGGGCAAATCGAAGCGCTGCTCTCGCAAGGCAAACATGCCCCACGCCAATCCAGCAATGACCCAACGGCCGTTTCACTTCCCGGTCCGTATGGCGCTAGTTATATAAACGGCCCTTTCCCGGTAGGCACCACCACTGCCAACAACATGGCAATCATCAAAGTTGAGGGGGTTAAACAGATAGCCGAGGCGACAGACCCGCGACTTGTACGCTTGCAACGAATGATCCGCTTGCAACGCTGGCTCGATATCCCTTTCGCCGAGCTGGATACCCTGATCATCGGCGCGTTTGAATCACAAGTGCCGCGTAACACGCTCATGCAACTCGACACCTATACAGTGTGTACTTTGGGTGTTTATCGCTACTTTAACCGTCGGTACTCGATCAATGCCGAAGAGTTTGCTGCCTTGCTTTATCGAGTATCCCCCTCTGCCACCGGTGATGCCCCCGCCTTATTCGACCGGGTATTCAATCCGGCCCGACTATTCGATACGCCACTGGTACTCGATGGTCGAACCTTCAGCGCTGACGGCTCCGACCCGGCCTCGCATACCATCCTGCAACACCTGAGTGCCAGCCTTGGTCTGCCTCTGACCGAAGACTCGTTATTACTGATCGTCAGGAACACGAAGCAATACCTTGGCCCGCTGAAGTGTGATCTACGCACCCTGTCCTCGATCTATCGGCAGGCGCGGATTGCCCGAATGCTCGGCATTTCAATTGCCGACAGTGCGATGCTCGCAAACTTACTGGGGGGTGAAAGCATCTCTAAATGCTTGGCAAACGGATACGCCCTAGACAGTCGAACAATCCAAATAAACATCAGAAATTCCAGTCAGTATTTCAATCTAGTCGCACGTTTTCGCGCCCCCAAGCAAGTCGACCCTGAGAACCCTCCCCTGCTTCTGTCAGGATCAACACTTACAACCAATACTTCATTGTTCGCCGATAGAAATCTCATAGGAAAAATTCACATCCGTTTCCCCGGCGACTCAAGCAATAATGATGACTCCGATGATGAACCCAGCATCACTATCAACCAGATCCCGACCGTTGCCGGTGATACGGTGATCTCTCTTGAGGGTTGCCCAATAGAGCTGCCCAACGGCGATCTCAATGTATTAATACGCAGTGCAACCAAGTTAGCGACCGTGATACAGAGCCCACGCAGTCAAACTAGCAACGACCTCGATAACACTAGCAACTACACCGATGTCACGCTGACGCAGAATGAGCCCCAGGGGCTTGATGTACTCAACTTGCTTGATGTGCTGATGCAAATGGACTGGATAACAAACTGGCTCAGTGAGTCCGCCTACGACATTCCCAAGCTGCGACGCCTCCTGGAGCCCATGGGCAGCGATGATCATTCGTTTCGAGATTTGCGGCAACATCTCACCAAGCTGAACGGCGATACCTTGCAGTGTGTGGTAACCCCACGAGAAGTAGCAGAGCTGTCGCTTCCAAAAGACTTCGGGTGGCGTGCCCTACTGGCTAAAACATTGCTTGATGACAACGGCCTGGTAAAAAACTTCGCGCCTGCAATCAAAGACGATGTGCCGCAGAAACTGGCCACCGCACTGAACGACGTTATCGACCCACTGAAATTGGGTAACGTGCTCAAAGATGACTGCAAGCAAAAACTCAAAGACCTGCTACTGCGTGCCCATGATCGACAGCAGCACCTGATAGAGAAGCTCTTGCAGGAAACTTCTCAGCTCCCCATGAACTGCGCAAAGGGGGTGCTGTTATGGGCAAACTCCTCGACCCACGCGGTCCTCGCCGCCGCGCTGAGTGATGCACACTCAACCAGGCTCCCCACAGCACTCCACCCGGTTCTGCGCCACGCCGAAGCTGCCGTTCAACTGCATCTGAGCAACAGCGCCCTGCGCTTGTTCCTGCGCCATCCCGAGTGGCTGGAAACAGCAAACACGCAGCTGAAACTGACACTCAGCAGCTTGTACCTGCTGGATCGTTTCAACCACTGCATGAGCACCCATCAGCACCCGGAGGAAAGCCTTCTGAGCTATCTGGGGCTTGCCAATTCGACTGCCGATACCACGACAACGAACAGTTTCCTGGCCAAATTGCTGGGCTGGACGCCGACTGAAGTCAGTGTGGTGACCGCAACGCTGGCGTCCCGCAAAGCCAAAACAATGAAGGATGTGGATTGGGTAATGCGTTGTCATGCAACCTGCAAGACAACGGGGCTGAGCGCTACCTCACTCCTCGGCGCAACCGCCCTGAACAACGCAAGCGCGTCAGACGCCTGGAAGAAAGTCGGTGAAGCCGTCATGGCCGCCAGTCATTGATCCTGTTACATGCTCAAGGAATGAACATGTCTATCACCATTGAAAAGCAACTTAATGAAAGTTTGCGTGATGCTCAACTCGCACTCTATCTGTCAGCGATCGTACCTGAAGACGAGATGTTGAAGTCCCTGAAGATCGCCGAACATCTCAAGACGCCTAACGACCTCTATCACTATTGGCTTCTCGATGTGCTGGTCAGCCAGGACGTACCCACCAGCCCGGTGGCTTGCGCCATTGCCAGCCTGCAGCAATACATCAACAGCATTCTGGCCAACATGGAGCCCGGATATCACACCGCGAATATCCCGGCCGACCAGATCGAGACCTGGCGTACCGTGATGCATCACTATCCGACCTGGGTAGCCAACCAGCAGTTGCATTATTTCCCTGCGGTCTATCTGGACCCGACACTTCGCAGGACCAGGACCGACAGTTTTCAGCAACTGGAAAACGACATCAACCAGCATCAACTCACCTCCGAGTCCGTTCAGGCGGCCGTCTTGGCCTACCTGACAAGACTCGAAGAAGTTGCCAACCTGACACTACTCAATGGTTACATCGACGGAAACGATTTCGCCAACAGCACCTATTACTTCATTGCCAAATCCCGAGCCGCGAATACCTACTATTGGCGCTCGCTGGACATGGCCAAGCGTCCCCATACGGGAAGCTCTGCAGTGTCCCTCGCCTCGCCCTCCAAGTTCGATGCCCCCGAGCCAGAGGCCTGGTCGGACTGGAAACGCGTGAATCTGCCGATTTCCGAAAGTGCCATCGAACATACCATTCGCCCGGTCATGTTCAACAATCGTCTGTACGTGATCTGGGCCGAGTGCATCTTTCAGGAAAGTACGGCGGTAACCAAGACGGCAAAAGACAGCGCAACCAGCACAGAAAGACCTGACACCAATCCGCTGTTTCGTTTGAACCTGTGCTACAAAAAATATGATGAGAGCTGGAGCACCCCGCAGACCTGTCTACAGGGTTACGCTTCACGTGCACTGTTTCACAATAAGACCTTGGCTAATATCAAGCTGGACACACACACCATTGCCCTCAATGACGAGCATCACTCAACGCATTCATTGCACATTGGCCTGTATGTAAACGACCAGCTCCCCCAGTCAGATATTGCGCCGCAGTTCCAACTATCGGTAGATATCGATAAAGACTCGATTATCACAACGAGTCCTACACGATCCAATACTGAAGAACTTGTCATAGCAATAATGCATAAACTTCTTCATTCGGGCATTCCCATCACGGCTGCCAGCGAGTGGAATAAGGCAAACAAAAGAACGCTCCAGTTCAGCCGAATAAACGCGGACAGCGTAAAACTTAAAGCCCCTCGATTTAACTTCCGCCTGGCCGATAATTCAGGCACGACAGAATTTATTGATTTTGCAAATTCTACAATAGAAAAAAGTGACGTCTCGACCGACGAAAATCGCAATCCTGTTCGAATGAACATCACCTTCGCCAGGCATCTGATCGAGCGCGCCGAAACGGGCATGGACAAACTGCTGAGCTGGGAAACCCAGCACCTGCAGGAGCCTGCTTTCAGGGAAAACGGTACGCCTGAGAACGTGGATTTCTACGGCGCCTATGGTCGCTACTTCGTAGAGTTGTTCCTTTATCTTCCATGGCTGGTGGCACACCGCTTTAACCTGGAGCGCCAATACGGTGAGGCCGAACGCTGGTTGCAATACGTGTTCAACCCCGGCCGCAAAAAAGTCAATGAAGGCAACCCCGACTATTGGAATGCCGTGCCATTAATCAGCGCCAGTCCATCCCCCGGCCAACCCAGCTACGCCATCCAGGACCCACAAGACCCGCATCAGATTGCCCTTAGTTATCCCGTGCACTTTCGCAAAGCCTTGTACATGCTCTACATCGATATCCTGGCCAATCGCGGTGACACGGCCTACCGCACGTTGACCCCCGATGGGCTGGCGCAAGCCAAGCTCTGGTACATCCGCGCACTGGACCTTCTGGGCCCTCGCCCGGATCTCAGGCAAACCGACCTCTGGTCTACCGTCACACTGCAAAAATTCAGTGACGAGACCAACAGCGCTCTGCGCGCTTTTGAGAATGAGCTTGGCATAAACAAAAGAAACCAACCGACAGCAACCTCCCCCAACATTGCGCCCCAGGTGTGCGTGCGTCCGTATGCACCGCCCCCCTCGGTACACGCGATTGACACGCCACACTTGCGACTACCGTTCAACCCGGTGCTGATCTCGCGCTGGGAAAAGCTGGAAAGTCGCTTGCACAACCTTAGACATAATCTCGACATTGTCGGCAAGCCACTGAGTTTCTCCCTCTTCAAGGCGCCCGCTACACCAGGCGATTTATTGCGCTCCAATCCTCAGCGTGCGGCAGAACCCGGCATTGAGCGACGCCCAAGTCTGGATATCCCGCCCTACCGCTTCAGCACCCTGCATGCCCATGCCATAAGCGCGGTAGATACCGTGATTCAGTTCGGTACAACGCTGTTGTCATTCATCGAGCGTACCGAGCAAGCCAGCTATCAGGAAATTCAGCAACAACACCTCTGGGATCTGGCAAACATTACGGTAGACCTACAAACCCAGGCGTTGAAGATCGACCAGAAGAACAAGGAGGCCTTGCTAGCCAGTAAAGCCATTGTCGAAGGGCGTGTGGATTATTACAGTCAACGGGTCAATGAGGTGGTCAACACAGAAGAGGTCGCCGCCGCCACATTGCACCTCACAGGGCGTATTGCTGAAGCCTCTGCCTACGCGGCCCAAGTGGTCGGCCATGGCCTGAAGGTCATTCCCAACATTTTTGGCCTGGCAGACGGAGGTCATCGCGTCGAGGGGGTGCCCTTTGCGGTCATGGCCGGAGCTCAAGGCGTGGCAACTGCTGCTCATGGCGCTGGCGACGCCCTCGAACGTGCTGAGCAATACCGTCGTCGCCATCAGGAGTGGACACTCGCTCGCGATCAGGCAAGACTCGAAATCGCACAAATCGATGCACAACTGGCACTTGAAGCCGAACGGGAGACAGCCTCCCTGCTGCTGTTACGACAGACTCAAACGGCACTCAACCAAGCCAGAACCACCTACGACTTCCTCAGCAAGCGCTTTACCAGCTCGCAGCTTTACCAGTGGTTCACTGGCCAGCTGTCCATCTTCTATTACCAGGCGTATGACGAAGCCTTGTCGCTGTGCCAACTCACCGAGTCATGTTGGCGCTACGAGATGGCCGAGTATTCCACACAGCCGTTCTTCCAACCCCAGGGCTGGAACAGTACCTACCGCGGACTCGGCCCTGGGGAGTCGATGAAACTGGGCTTGCTGAAGATGAAGAGCGCCTACCTTTTGGGTCATGAGCGCGAGCTGGAAATTCGCAAGACCGTGTCGTTACGCCTGCTCAAAGACAAGGACAAGACCCCTGAATCCATTAATAAGCCCTGGAACGATACGCCTGCGCAGGGTGTGAAACCTGCGGTCACAGGCCTCAAATCAGGTCTTGTAAATAATGGCTCATGTGAATTCGAACTGACCCAGCCCCTGTTTGACAATGACTACCCAGGGCACTGCCTGCGCCGGATCAAGAGCATCAGCATCTCCCTGCCGGCGATCCTGGGCCCTTATGAGGATATCCGCGCTATCCTGACCCAGACCAGCAGCGATGTTGTCATGCCCAACGGCAGCAAAATGAGTAGCCGGCGAGCCAGTCAGCAAATAGCCCTTTCGACCGGTATCGACGACAACGGTCTGTTCACGTTGAACTTTCAGGACGAACGCTATCTGCCCTTCGAGTACACCGGCGCAATTTCAAAATGGAAGCTGTCGTTCCCTAATCACACCGTTCAGAAAGCCATGCTCGAATCGCTCACCGATATCATCGTGCAGGTGCAGTACACCGCCAAGGCTGATGGGGGTGCCCGATGAGCGAACAAACCTCCATACCTGTCGATCTTCCGGCTCTGCCCAAGGGCGGCGGGGCGATTCAAAGCATTGGTAATGGCTTAGGCCCGATAGGGTCCAGCGGTGCGGCGTCCTGTGAGATCCCCCTGCCTGTTTCACCGGGTCGCGGATATGCCCCAGCCCTGGCCCTGAGCTACAGCAGTGCTCAAGGCAACGGTATTTTCGGCCTCGGCTGGAAATTGTCCCTGCCTACCGTTACACGACACACCCGTCTGGGCGTTCCGGCCTACACCCACGATGATTTGTTCGTCGGCCCCGGTGGTGAGGTCTGGATGCCTGAACGGGACAGAACAACAGGCGCAATCAAATCCAGCCACAAAATGTGCAGCGACGGCAAACAGCTGGTGCAACATGCTGTCGTGCGTTATCGACCTCGGATCGAAGCCGCCTTCGACTTGATCGAGCATTGGTCCAGCGCCACGAACAAACCGGGCTTCTGGCTGATACACAGCGCCGATGGCAGCCAACACCTGTACGGAAAAACATCGTCGGCACATCGCGCAGATCCCGACGCATCAGTGCGGGTAGGCGAGTGGTTGCTCGAAGAGAGCATGAATGCTCATGGCGAGCATATTCTTTATGAGTACACCGCTGATGAGGTCGCGACTCAGGGCTCCGCCGATTACCGCGCCCAGCGCTACCTGAGTCGCGTGCGCTATGGCAATTTCCACGGTGACTCACAGTTGTACCTGTGCAAGGTCGATGGCCTCAACGATAAGAAATGGCATTTCGAGCTGTGTTTCGACTATGGCGAACGCAGCGTTAGCCTGGAAGACACGCCTGGTTACGAAGGGACGCTGCCGTGCTCTGTACGCAGTGATCCGTTCTCGGAGTTCGCCTACGGTTTTGAATTGGGCACTCAACGCTTGTGCCAACAGGTTCTGATGTTTCATTACTTCCCGGATGAAACATCGATGGGCCGCGAACCAATACTGGTGCACCGCCTCCTGCTCCAGTACCAAACTGGCGCTCTATCCTATAACTGCCTGAGCGCAGCGTTGAACCAAGCCTTTGGCGACAATACCAATGAATATCAACCTCCACTTGAGTTCACCTACACCGGTTTCACGCTCAAGCCTGAGGCTCGCCACTTCAAACCCTTCGAGGCGCTGGCCAGGCTCAATCACCAGGAGCAGTTTCAGTTCGTCGATCTGCTGGGAGAAGGACTGCCGGGCATTCTTCATCGAACAGACAAAAGCTGGCGCTACAGCCAGCCTTTGCGGGACGACAACGCAGAAGATCACGTCATGTACGCACCATGGCGCGAGCTGCCACGAATCCCGCTGGCCGACAGCCGAAAGTCTCCTCGACAATTTCTCGGTGACCTCAGCGGTGACGGCCGTCCGGACTGGATCGTGGCACACCCCGAGTTCAGCGGTTTTTTCACGCTGAGCCCGGATGGAGATTGGTCGAATTTCACCTCATTCACCGCTGTTCCGACCGAGTTTTTCCATCCTCAAGGACAATTGGCCAGTCTGATGGGGACCGGGCGCAGCGATCTGATCATGATCGGACCGCGCAGTGTTCGCCTGTACGCCAACCAGAACAAAATCGGCTTCGCCCCCGCAACCGAGGTGTCACGCCACACCGATGAAGATGATCTGCCGCAGCCCGGCAACTCATCCTGTGAACTGGTGGCCTTCAGCGATCTTCTGGGCAGCGGCCAACAGCACTTGATCCGTATTCGTCACAACGAAGTGAAATGCTGGCCCAACCTGGGCCAAGGACGCTTCGGGAAGGGGCGGGTGATCGCCACCCTGGATTTCTCATACGAGCAATTCGATGCATCCCGCGTCCTGCTGGCCGACCTGGACGGCTCGGGGGCCGCTGACCTTGTTTATCTGCAACCTGATTGCGCGCGCATTTTCATGAACCACGGCGGTAACACACTGGGGCCTGCGGTCGACTTACCCTGGCCCGAAGGCCTGCGCCATGACCGACTTTGCAAGGTCAGCGCCGCAGACCTGCAGGGGGTTGGCTGCTCCAGTCTGGTTTTCAGCGTACCTGGAGAGGAAAGCCGGCATTGGCGCTATGACTTCATTGACACCAAACCCTACTTGCTCAAGTCGACCAACAACAACATGGGCGCTAGTGGCAGCGTCAGCTATCGCAGTTCTGCACAAGAGTGGCTGGACGAAAAAAAGCAGTTACTCAAGAACAACAAACCAGCGATTTCACGTTTGCCATTTCCTCTGTTCCTGGTCAAGCAACAGACTCAGTACGACGAAATCACCGGCAATCGGCTGACCCAGCGGTTCAAATATCGACGTGGCTTCTACGACAGCACCGAACGAGAGTTCCGGGGTTTCGGCCTGCTCCAGCAAACCGATAGCCCAACCAGCCGTGGCAGCACAGAGAACAGTCCTCACACCTCAGCGACACTGACCAAGACCTGGTTCCACACCGGTGAAGAGGTAGACCCGTCCAACCTTGGTTACAACCGTAGCGATGCGACAGCCGCAGCCCTGAAGGCAACAGTTCTCGAGATGGGAGAAAGCTGGGGGCCAGCTGAACACACGCCGGCCGTTGACGCCATCAGTCACATGCTGGCCCGAAGGCGCGAGTTCGCTCGAGCGTTGAGCGGCCACACTTTGCGGGTAGAAACGTACGGTCAGGACCAGTCCCCGAAAGCAAAGCACCCTTATTCGGTGCAACAACATCGGTACCTGATACGTGAGCTCAGAGGCCTGGGGAAACACAGCCCCTATTCAATCGTGCATCCCGCGGTCGTGGAATCCATTAACTATCAGTACGAGCGCATTCCTGATGATCCTCGCTGCACCCACACGATCAATCTGGAATGGGACTCATATGGTCACCTCACTCACAGCCTGGAGATCAGTTACGCACGGCGTAAAACGGCTACCGATTCCCCCCCTTTCACGGATACCTGGCAAAACAAATGGTGGGGCGATGCCCATGACGAGGACCAGCAGTATTACTACCTGAACGAAACAAAAGCTCAATTTATCAACGTTAACACCCAGGGCAGGCGCCTGGGCCTGCGTTACCTGCAACGCACCAACGCGCTGAGGTTGCCCAAGACACCCTCGGCCGGAGGCCTGACCCCCAACACCATCAACTATGAAAACATATTGGAACTGAGCAATTCAGCGACCTGGGAAACCAGGCGGGTCATGACCGACCTGTCTTTACAGCGTTACAGAAAACCAGACACAAGCGACACCTTCGCTGATGGCCAGGCCAGCGTCGAAGCCTTGTTTGATCACCTTGAAACAGCCGAACTCAATGAGCTGGCGTTGAAGGCCTACGACGTGCTCAAACTTATACCGAGCAACGCGTCTTTTGATATGACGAAGAAACTCCAGGGCAGTGGCTACAAAAAAATGTCCATCGCTTTAGCGGCCGACAAGGAGTGGGATAAACAGGGCAACCTCTGGTCTGTACGACGCGGTTTCACCACTTACGCAAAACTGGACGGTTTTTTCAGGGCGCTGACATTCAAGGAAAGCCAACAGCATGGCTCAACGGCTATCACCTACGACGCTTATTACTGCCTGACCACCACTGTCAAACTACCGGACAACTGCACCACCACAGCGTCAAATATTGACTACCGAATACTCCAGCCAAAACAGATCACCGACCCCAACGGTAATGTCCAGGAAGCGTTGTACGATGTAGCCGGACAAGTTCAAGCCATCAGTTACCACAAAAGCAACTCGGGTGAGGATATCGGCTTCAAACCCATTGCCACCTATACCCGCCATTACGATGAGCGGCCCGACATCGCCATCGAAAATCCCGGCAGGGCACTCCAGGATGTCGCCAGCGCCTACTTTTACTCTCCGCTCAGTTGGATGGGACATATTGCGGCCACCACAACGCAAGAGCAGGACTGGCGCAAACAAGCCGTTGCGCAAGGCGATCTGTTGCCCAGCGGGCATGTCCGCGCCAGCGCTCGTACTCGTCTGGCCGACCTCAGTACCAAAACACCTTACGAGCAAAAACTCCAGACGCTGATAGAAAGCGTGGCACGCGAACCGGTGCACTGCGCCACGATGCAGGCAGACCGATTCCACAGCGACTCTGAACGACAAACCCGCATCGCCGTCGTTTGCTGGGATGGTTTTGGCCGGCAGTTACAAAGCAAACAAAAAGTCGAGCCAGGAATGGCCTGGATCGTTAATGAAGGCGGCACACTGACGCGGTTGAATGACAAACCGCAAGAGCGCGAAGTCAATCTTCGCTGGCGTGTCAGCGAGCGTATCGAATACGACAATAAAGGCCTGGTAATTCGTACCTATCGGCCCTACTTCAGTGACCGGCATCGGTACATCAACGATGAGTCGCTACGTCAGTCAGGACTTTGCGATCAGCATTTCCATGACCCACTGGGCCGACTCATTCGCGTCATCAATGCCAACGGCGACGAGCGTCGGTACACCTACCACCCCTGGTATTCCATCACCGAGGACGAGAACGACACCCGGCCCGACACGCCGTCCGATGATTCAACTACGCATGGAGGCGAAGTATGAGTACCACCATTCATCATCACACCCCGACACTGAACGTCGTCGACGGTCGTGGCTTTCAGGTTCGCGAAGTCACCTACCTGTGCAATGAATCCATCGCACAACCTCAGGCCCGTATTGCTCGTTACGTACATGAAATCAATGGTCAGGTCGTTGAGCAACGCAGCAGCGCCAGCGTAATAACCGCTGATTCAAAGCAGCTCCGCAGTCTGTCGGGGGCTTTGTTACTGACCCAAAGCATCGATGCAGGCTGGCGCCTGACCTTCTTCGGCGAAGCCGGTCAGGTGGCGGAAAAATGGGACTCTCGCGGTAACCATTGGCAAACGCACCATGACAATCAGTTGCGCCCGACGGTGACTTACGAAAAGCCCGACGGAAAAAACCGCCAGGCCATCGAGCGTTTTACTTATGCAGATAACTCAACCGACCATGCGAAAACGAACCAGTGCGGTCGGTTGATTCGCCATGATGATCCGGCAGGCAAACTGCTTTTATCCGAGTATGACCTGACGGGAAAGTTGCTCAGCGAAACGCGACACTTTCTGAAAGATCTACGAGCACCGGACTGGCCGGAAGAACTCGACAAACGTGATGAGCTGCTAGAAAACGATACCGCGCACACCACCCACTGGCAGTACGCCCCCACTGGAGAGATCCTCAAACAAAAAGATGCCAAAAGGCATACGCAATACTTCTGGTTCGATGTCGCCGGACAGCTCAAAAAAGTCACCCTGCAAATCGATGGTGTCATCAAACACACGCTGATTCTCGATCAGGTCAGGTACAACGCCCAGGGTCAGATCGAATCGCAGACCCTGGGAGGAAAGATCACCAGTGCAGCGGTTTACACGCCTGAAAATGGCCGCATGAACCAACTGAAAACGTCGCGAGCAGGAAAGGCTCTCCAAGAGCTGCACTACGCCTATGACGCTGTCGGCAATGTGTTGAACGTCGAGGATCACACCAAACCCGAACAGCACAACGCCAACCAACGCATAGAGCCGATCAGCACTTATGTCTACGACAGTCTCTATCAACTGACCCAGGCTTCGGGTCGTGAAGAGCACGGAGCACGGATTCACGCACCGCTCCCCGATTGGTTGCCGAGTCCGGGTGACCGGAGCCGGCTACGCAACTTCACTCAGCGTTATACCTATGATGAGCGCGCGAATCTGATCAAGCTGCAACATCAGTGCGAGGGAAATAATTACACCCGTGAGATGGGCATCGCCCCTGACAGCAATCGCGGGCTGTTATGGAAAACGGGCGATCCGACACCCGACTTTGCAAAGGGCTTCGACACCAACGGCAATCTACAACTGCTGCAAGCCGGGCAACCTATGGAGTGGAACGCACGCAACCAATTACAACGCGTGACACTGGTCGAACGCACAGAGCAAGCAGCGGATGCGGAAAGCTACTTCTACGACGGCAACGGTCAGCGCGTTCGCAAACGACAAATCCAAAAGGCACACGCGCTCATCCACTGCAATGACGTCACCTATTTGCCGGGCCTGGAGATCCGTGAAAGCACTAAGGAGAAACTCGATGTCATCACTGTGCAAGCAGGGCGCTGCAGTGTGCGTTGTCTGCATTGGAGCCAGGGAACTCCCTCGGCTATCACGAATGACGCTTTGCATTACAGCTTCGATGACCATCTGGGCTCCAATACAATGGAGCTGGACGCCGAAGGCAACCTGATCAGCGAGGAAGGTTATTACCCCTATGGCGGCACGGCCTGGAGGGCTGCCCGTACAGAACTGGAAGCGAAGTACAGAACCATTCGCTACTCAGGCAAGGAACGCGATGCCAGTGGGTTGTATTACTACGGCCAACGGTATTACGCGCCATGGTTGCAGCGCTGGATCAGTCCTGATCCGGCCGGTGCGGTTGACGGGTTGAATCTGTATTGCATGGTCGGGAATAACCCGGTGAGATTCATCGATCACCAGGGCCTGGGAAAAGACGATATCGTCACTGACTTTGCGGCTAAGGGCCGGGCCAGATCACAACAGATCATGTCATCAGCCTCTCAAGTGTATCCCGGCACAACACCGGCGAAGCGGGAGAGTTTCCGCAAGAAGAACATCGGAACGAACCCGGACTACAAATTCACCAAAGGCGTGCTGAAGGATCATCTTGTTGCTCATTCCTATGCGGTAGACACAGAGCATGAGCAAACATTTATGGACTTTTTCAACATCGCCGCGCCCAAAAAAGGCCCGACTGACTATAAAGGTGTAGACGCTGGCTATGAGGGCAGTGCTACGAGCACAGAGTTCTACCTGAACTTCGGAAGTTACAAAATCAATAATACTGCCGAGTACATGATGGATTTATCCACGCGGTACAGCGCAGCGAACGACGACTTGCTACATAAAAGAAGCTTCACCGAAGCTGAACTGATGGCTGATCCAACCCTGAGCAGGACGACCAGTCAAAGCAATGAACTACAACCGTATACGCGAGAGCTTATCGCAACGCATATCGAGCACAGCGACGGAATCATTCCGATAAGAGCTGGCGGTCCAGGGGCTCACTCAGAAGTCAGGCTCTTGAACTCGGTCGTTGCACTCTATCCAAACCGTGCTGAAAGGTTGCTTACTGACTTACACCTGTTCACGGACACCTTAATGAAAGGTGACGTCCCCGTGGCATTTCCAGCCTGCCACAATTGCAGCGGCATCATTCCTCAAGGCATCAATATCCCGACCGGGCGCAGTATTAGAGACTATCAATCGTTCAATGCTCATGTCCTGAGCATCAGGAGTGCTGAGCATTGACAGTCTTTGGCACAGAAGCCGCTAACGCAAAACAGTCCTAGCTCAAATACTGATCGCACTGGTAAACACCAACCGATTCCCAAACGGATCAGCGATGGTCATGTCCTGGCTACCCCAGGGCATGGCCTGGATCTGTGGGTGCGCAAACTTATATTCCTTGGCCAGCAACTGCTGCTGGAACACTTCCAACTCATCAGTCTCAATCCGCAATGCCGAGCCCGGTGTGCTGTCGCCGTGATGTTCGGACAGATGCAGCACGCACTCACCACGAGAGACTTGCAGGTACAACGGAAAGTTGGGCTCGAAGCGATGCTGCCAGTCGATCTTGAAACCCAGGAAGTCGACGTAGAACTCCACGGCCTTGATTTCATCGAAAATCCGCAGGATCGGGGTGGTTTTGCCGAAGCTCATGGAGTTGCTCCCAGACTGATAAGGCCCAGAGTGTAGCTGGGCGAGATGTCAGCGCTTCGGCTTGGCGATGCCTTTCTTTAGTCTCAATGTGCCATCACTGTGACGCAGCACTCGGAATGTTTACTGGAATCCGTCACGCAAGTCCCCTTGCCGCGCCAGAAACCGCCCTTCCCTTCTTCCGTTTGCCTGGCCTTCGCTGTAACTCAAGACACCGTTGACCCACACCCCATCGATACCTTCCGCCGCCCGTTGCGGATCATTGAAATCCGCCACATCGCGTATCGTCACAGGATTGAACAACACCAGATCCGCCCAATGTCCTTCACGGATTTCGCCACGTTCCTTCAAGCCAAATCGCACCGCCGACAACCCGGTCATCTTGTGCACGGCGGTGTGCAGCGGAAACAGCCCTACATCGCGACTGAAATGTCCGAGCACGCGTGGGAATGCGCCCCACAAGCGTGGATGCGGAAACGGGTCTTCCG